>OLGD01000017.1_pt1 | contig 313171 bp, 300 predicted proteins | sample 1605311 | NCBI WGS metagenome assembly OLGD01 (sample SAMEA3888917, study PRJEB22519) | human gut metagenome | biome: human gut; feature: human-associated habitat; material: faeces | place: Denmark | collected 2010
AAAAGCCATCGTTAACGATGCTATCAAAAATGAAAAAGGCTATTCCAGAAAGATTGTTCCAGAGCAAATGTTTAAAACTAATGTTTTGGAGTATAAAGAAATGATAGTCAAGCGAGCGATACAAGAAGAACCCGCCATATCACCGGAACGGCAGGCTGAGCTTAAGAATCTCTTGTATGAGGAAATGGATAAGTTGTATAGGGAGTTAATGACGCTTGAGGAATAGGGTAATCCGGCTAAGCAGGTGTTCAGCAATACTGAACACCTGCTTTTATAAATATTTTAGTTGACAATTAGATAAAAATAATATATTATCAGATCTAATTAGGTATTATCACACTAAAAAATCTTGATATTAAAAGCTTTTCATGCTCTTGAAAATCTGTTAGGATTTTTACAAATGGCTTATATATTTTATTTAGCGTTGTGACCAATAGTTTTATAAGGATTTTTAATTTTTCACTATTTAGTCTGTGTATTTGGCAAAAAACTAGGTTATAATTCTTTATTTTCAAATTGCTAAAATTATATTTCTCTTAATCTTCTTTTAAATAACTTTTAAACTTTTATGATTATTCTAATCTAATCAAATAAAAAACACAATTACATCTCAAAATAACTAATAATAACTTAAGCGTACAATACAGAATTCTTTTTTAAGATATTTTACCGCTATTATAACCCAATTACTTATTACCAAAGAATTGAAAAATTGATACTCTATACAAATTATAGCGCAAGTTTTAATCCGGTAAAACTTGAAGTCCACATTCACCTAGGTATTTAAATAAATTATCATAAAACTCTGGCAACCTTGTCTCGTCATTTTTATCACCTTCAGGAATAAATATAACCATTCCTTGACGTGCACGAGTCAGGAGAACTCTGTAAGAATTTAAAAGATATTTTTTATCGACATCATTATTGATATTTTGCCATCTATTTCCACTAAATTTTAAATATTTCCAGCCCTTATCAAACCGTAAATTTGCATCCCAAGCAACAATCGTCCAATCAAGCTCTAGACCTTGAACATCAAATTCTGTTGCGCAATCTTCTAAAGCACAAGAAGAACGAACATCCGTTTTCTTGTTCAAAAACCAATTTGTGCAATCTATTTCTGATTTAACAAATATACCTTCGGGTTTTAAACGAATTGCATTAGAATGTGCTAAAAGCCCCATTCTTTCACTACCTCTAGCTTTACTTCTAACCCAATTCTTTGCTCCCGCTAAATTTCGAGTTATAAGAATTGGATAATGTTCACATAAATCCTGAGAAACAATCCTTGCTTCATTAGGCTTACAGTCCATCACATTTTGTACAAAATCTGATAACAAAGCACTCTTGAAAGAACGCAAAGAAACACTCAAATGTAAATCGCTTTGAGTAAAAACATTTAAATTTTCTGGCGGATTAGCATTTTTTGAACAATACACATTCCAATCTGGATATTTTTCTTTTAAAGTTTTAAACCACTCATCCAAGCCCGCTTCACCGGTATTAATTTCCTGTCCTTCTCCAATTAAGCATATAATAACGCACCAATCCTGATGTCTATCCATAACGCTAATTAAAAATTCTGGTTCTGAATAATTAAAATCCTTAGCCTTACTCTTTTTATTCATAAACTTTGAAGCTTGTTCTCTATTCCAAGCCCTTTGAGCTTCATCAAAAATAACAACTTTTTCAATAGGTGCACTAATATCCTCAAAATATTCGTCTCTAAAGTGATGAATATTTTGTATGAATGCGTAAACTTGAGGTTCAGTTTTTTTCTTAGAAATGTTTTCTAATTCTGACTTATTTCTTATTAAAGCCTCTCTTAATACCTTAACCAATGGCCCGTTGCCAGACAAAAAGCACGCATGCTCATCTTTTTCATAATTCATTGATTGAGTTGCAATATCTAACCCCGCCAAAGTTTTTCCAGCACCAGGAATACCAGTAATGAAACAAATTGATTTTTGTTTATTATTTTTACTATCTTTAATAATTTTTTCGACTGCATTCTTTGTTAACGTTAGATTTATCGCCTCTGCTCCATGTCTTGAAATATCCTCAACAGAATGGTTTGCATATAAAGCTTGTGCAGCTTCAACGATCGTTGGAGTAGGTTTGTATGAAGAGTTTAACCAATTATTTACATCAAAACTTTCTTTTCTATAATTTGTATTCAAATCAGTCAGAACTTGTTTTAATGTAGTTGCATTAGCTTTTATACAATTGGAAATACCGTCATCTGCAAATAAAATTTGTGTATTAATTTCAGGCGCCATCGTTGAAATTAAAATAGGAATAATTGTTTTATTATGACTTTCTGAATGAAAATTCTTTAAATCAAGTGCATAATCGACAACTTGCTCTATTGCGTATGTTTCATAGCTTTTAGCAAATATTTTGAATTCTAATAGGTAAATGATTCCATTTAAGATTAATATATTATCAACTCTTTTCCCCATTCTAGGAATAGCGAATTCAAAAAACAAAGTAGCTTCCGGAAAATCAACAAGAGCCCCTTTTAAAATTCTAATTTGTTCCAACCAAGCACGTTTTTGCTCTAAATCATTCGAAAATGAATGATTCATTAACAATTGACCCAGAATTTCATTATCTGAAGAGTTTAAAAATTTTGAAACTTTTTCTGAATAATATGAACGCATTTTTACTTTAAATCTTTTTAATTATTATTTTGCAAAAGAAGATATTTGTAAACAAAAATTTACCGCAAAACATAGTGAGTTGAACGACCTTTGCCAACACGCTTTAAAATCTTTTTGTCAATTAAGTCATTGATATCCAAGGTCGCAGTATCTTGTGAACAATTACACATTTTCGCCCATTTTGTTGTAGTTAAATTACCTTCAAAATTATCAAGAAAGCGATTCAAGACTTTAATCTGCCTTTCGTTAAAAGCAACATTTGAATTCCTTTGCCAGAACTCTGCTTTTTTCAAGACCTGATTTGTAATCTCACCGCTTGATTGAATAGCAGCCAAAAGATTTTCCAAAAACCAAACAAGCCAATTTGTAACATCCATTGAGCCTTTTTGAGTCTTTTCTAAAATTTCGTAATAATTCTTTCGGTTTTTCTGAATTTGTGAGGACATTGAATAAAATCTAAACTTGGAAGCATCACTTCTGGCAAGCATCATATCTGTTAATGCTCTTGCAATTCTTCCGTTTCCATCATCAAAAGGGTGCAAAATAACAAACCAAAGGTGAACAATTCCGGCTTTAATCAAAAAATCTTCCTTAGCATAAGAGTTGATATAGTCGATTAAATCCTGCATTTCAGATTCAAGAAGTTCCGCTGGCGGAGCTTCATAATGAACTTTTTCTTTGCCAGCATAGCCTGAAACAACTTGCATCGGACCAAGCTCATCTGTTCGATAACTACCAACGTTTATTTTAGACATACCGCTAAATCCGGTAGGAAATAATGCTGCGTGCCAACCAATTATACGTTCTTTTGTCATATTTTGAGCATAATTCTGTGTCGCATCTAACATCATTTCAACAACACCTTCAATATCCCTTGAAACAGGAGTTTCTCCACCTAAGTCAATGCCTAAACGCCTTGCAATAGAAGAACGTACCAAATGTTTATCTAGAATTTGTCCTTCAATTTCAGAGGATTTAATAATATTTTCGGTTAAAACCTGCAACAATGCGTTATTCTTGACCTCAAAACCCAAAGCATCCATTTTGCCAAGCAAATATCCTTGAGATTTTTTGATTTCAAGCAACAAATTTTGAATTTTATCTCCGCAGTATGTAAAACTGTGCCAATCTGAGTTTTGATAGATATATTGCATTGTTTTCTCCGTAAATTGTACGGATATTATATCAGTTTTCTCCGAAGTTGGCAAGCCTTAACCTCTTGTTGAATTTTATTGTCAAACATTAACTTTCTGTGGTATAATTTTCCCAATGAAAGAAGGTGTTTATATGAAAAAGCTTCTATGTTCTTTAGTGTTAGCAGGTGCACTATTATTTGGCGCAACTTTTACATTGGCAATTGATACTCAGTACTATGATATCAAACCTAATGGTACTCAAACCGTAAAGCGTTGCCCTTGTAAAAAGCATTTTGAAAATCATCTAGGTTTAACTAAAGAACAGATTAAACTTGTTGATGCAAATAGAGCTGCACAACAAGCAGAACTAAAACCAATAAACACAAAAATTAGAGAAAACTATAAACAAATTAAAGCAACGACAGACGAAAAAGAGATTGCTAAACTAAGGGTAGAGATTACCGATTTAAAAGCAAAATCTGCTGAAATAAAAGCTGAGCACAACAAAAAGTTTGAATCATACTTGACAGAAGAACAAATCAAGACACTTCAATACATGAGAGAGATGAAAAAAGAAGGCAAATCTTGCTGTCCTTGTGGTAAAAATAGATACTACTAGAGATTGGTCAGAATTGTATTAATTAGCTCACTATGTTTATTATGCTTAAATCCGTTTGGATAAGTCATATTAAACTCAATATTTAGTGCTTTCTTGTACTCTTCGTTTGAAAATCTTACAGGATTTTTGCAAATAGCATAAATATTAGACCGGGTTTCATTCCCAAGAGTTTCAATATCTTTAAAATAAGGCATCAATTCTTGTTGCAACTGTTTTTTAGTTGTAAATCTTTGTTTTGTCCAAACACCATTTCTAAAAGTAACACTAAATTTTTCATCATCTAAAAATTCAATATCACGCTTTCTATTTGTTGCTTGTTTGCTTTTCATTGTTGTAGTTGCTTTGCCTAAACTGCGAGTGCCTAAAATCAAGGTTCCATTGTCTTTTAATAATGAGTTGCAAGCCAGTAAAACATTGTGCTGCATTTCAAGACTTGTTATAGAATTCAAAACGCTATCCAGAATCACAATATCGTACAATCCATTTTTAGAAATATCTTTTTGAATTTCTTCAATAAAAGAAATGATTTTATTAATATCAAATGAATTACTTTTTTCTTGCCTGTAAAAAGGTTCGTACGTATAAATTTGATAGCCTTCTTTTCTTAATTTGTCTGGATAAGAACATTTACCCGCCCCAAAATCCAAAATTCTAGTTTCTTTGTCTAAAATCGGTAGAATGTATTTGGTATATGTCGTTGATTTTAATTCTTTTTCACCACTAAGTCTATGCATTTGGCAAAAAGTTTGATTATAATCTTTTATTTCTAAATTGTTAAAGTAATATTTTCCATAATCTTCTTGTAAATAACTTTTTAAATCTTCAACCTCTGCATTTTTCATTTTATAAACTAAAAGAGGTTTTTCTAATAGTTTGCATGCAATTGCATATTCTGTATTTACAACTACTGCACCTTGTTCATTGCAAATTACACTTCCCCAAGTCCCATATTTGATAATAAGTTTACTGATTTCTTTTACGACAATAGGATTAGAATTTTTGCGTAAATTTATATAATAAAAATCAACAAAGCTATATCCAAAAGGAATGTTAGAAATCATGCTTAAACCGACTTTTGAACCATTAGTTTCTATAGAATTATGTTAATCTAATTAAATTTTTTGAAAATGTATCAGACAGTGAACAAGAATATGAAATAATGAAATTATTTGACCGAATTGAAATCAAAAAATTAAACAGTTAATTTGCAGTTTCTTCTAAAGCCTGTTCATATTCTGCATCACTAAGAGGTGTACTAAAAAATCCGCCATATTCACCTTCTTCAAGAAAATTAAATACTTCGCCTGTAGGTAAGAACAAAAGATTAATTTTCTCTGAAGTTTCCTTGCAGTAACCCCAACTTCTAACCATAAGTCCAACATCAGGAACACTTGTTATACAACCACCGTTTTTTATGACTTCTGCATATAATTTTCTATAATCAGCATTATTTTTACAGGTTTGAACATCATGACTCCACCTGATACAAATTTCTTCATCACTTTGACCTAATTTGTAGCGATTATTAGTATGGAAATTTCCTAAATTTGCATAAGTTAATCCTCCTGCCTATAAGATAAGTCCTGTAACTGATAAAGTAATAATTCTTTTTCTATCCATTTTTATCCTCTAAATTTTTGGGAAGGTAACATTTTTGAGTTTCTCGGAAGTAATTTCACGATTTTTTTGAAATTTAATAGCCTGTTTTTCACTAGGGAACAATAAATCACTCGGTTTGTAATGCCTGTTATCTATCCCGAAAGTCATTAATTTTTGTGCATCTTCATAACTTACTCCATAGTCAAGCCTTAATTTATACACCACTTTGAATAAATCACAAAGGTCGGGAGATGAATAAATTATAGTCCATAGTTATTATTAAACATTTCTATCCTTTTTTGTTTATTAAAATAAAAACAGTGTATTGCCAAATGGCAAATGCACTGTTTAATTATATTACACCTTATTTTGCAAAAATTTCAACTCAGAATCATATAAATGATTTAAAGTTTATTATGAGGTATTGAAAAGATCGAAAACAATGAGAATGATTATTTATATAAGTATTTAGCCATTATAGTATAAACTTATTGTTATTTTCCAAAATCTATATTGTCATTTTTCTATAAAAATAATAGTTGGTTCAAAAAATTTTATACTAAAACAATTATAGAAAGGAGATACTATGAATATTGTAGAACCGATTAGACGAAAAAAAGATTTAAAAAAAATTGAAAGCATACTACGTAAACAAAGTTTGCGAGATCTATTACTTTTCACGATTGGCACAAATTGTGGTTTAAGAATCTCTGATATTTTAAATCTTGATGTTAGAGATGTCCAAAATAAAGATTACATAAGTATTACAGAAAAGAAAACCGGAAAATATAAACGTTTCCCGATTAATTCAAAACTAAAGCCCATGTTTGCCCAATTTACTCAAGGCAGAAAAGCTGATGAGCCATTATTTTTATCTGTATTCAATAATAGAATGGAAAGAACTCAATGTTATAGAATTATAAATGATATTTGCCGTAAGGCAGGAATTGATTATAATATTGGTACTCATACTTTAAGAAAAACTTTTGGATATCACCATTACCGAAAGTTTAAAGATATTGTAGTATTGCAAAAAATATTCAATCACTATTCACCGCAGGTTACGCTTCGTTATATAGGAATTGACCAGGATATAATTGACAATAGTTATAACAACTTTATCCTATAATATGTCAGAATAACACAACTTTCTACAAAACAACTCAACATATTTACACTTGTGTTGAGTTGTTAAAAAACACTTTACTTTTAACAAGTCTATCACAAAATAAAAAAATTACATAGTGGCTTACAGTATTATATTTAACAGCTAAATATTTAAAGAGACTTCAGCTTATTTAAAACTCAACACAAGTGTAAATGAGTAGAGTTTTAAAACCTTTATCTAACGATGTAATGGAAAATTCTCTTAGGAAGTAAGCTTTAATAATGGGTAGCAGTATACCAATAAAAAATATCCAAGAAATAAATTGTATAAAAGATTTATACAGACAAAAAAATCAAATTAGTGAATTACTAATGTTCACATTAGCCATTAACACAGGAATTGATTTAATAAACTTATTGAATTTAAGGGTAAAGGATATTAAAAACAAAAAATATCTCTGTATTGAAAAAAATAAATCCATACCATTAAACGAAGAAATCTTAAAATTAATTGCTGAAGTTATAAAAGATAAAAAGAATAATGAATATCTATTCTCAAATGCAAACGGCAATAAGAGACATCGGACAACAGTTTTTTATTCTTTCAAAAATATTATCGCAGAACTAGGATTACGTAATAAATATTCGGTTGCTTCCTGGAGAAAGACTTTTGCATATCATTACTATCACAAGTATAAGGATTTATCATATCTTCAGTGGTTATTTAATCAGACAAATATAAACATGGCACTAAAATTCATCGATGAAGATGAAAATATGAATCTTAGGTATCGGGATGGAATTAGTTTATAGGATGGTTTATGAGTAAATTTAATATAAAAATACTAGCTCACAGGGGCTTTTGGGAAGAAGAAACTGAAAAGAATACAAAGATAGCATTTGAGCGTGCTTTCAACAGTGGTTTTGGTATTGAAACAGATCTACGTGATATCAAAGGTGAAATTGTAATTTCTCATAATATGCCGCAAGGCGGAGAGATGGAATTTGAGGACTTATTAAAACTCCTAGATGGCAGAGATTTAACGCTTGCATTGAATATAAAAGCTGACGGTATGGCCGATGAGATTAAAAGACTGCTTGAGAAATACAAAGTTTCAAACTATTTCACATTTGATATGAGCATTCCTGAGATGGTTTATCAACACAAAACAGGATTAAAATTATTTACCGGTCAAAGCGATATTATGCCTCATCCTATTATGCTTGATAATGCTACTGGGGTTTGGCTCGATAGTTTTTACTCTGACTGGTTTGGAGAAAAAGAAATCAAAAATATTTTAAATCAAGACAAAGAAGTCTGTATTGTTTCTCCAGATTTACACAAAAGAGAATATAAAAAAGTGTGGAATATATATAGAAATATTAATGGGATAATGCTGTGTACTGATTATCCAATGGAAGCAAAGGAGTTTTTCAATGTCAAAAATTAAAGCAGTAATATTTGATATGGACGGAGTACTTATTGATGCAAAAGACTGGCACTATGAAGCATTAAATCAGGCTTTAGAACTATTTGGCTACAAAATTTCACGATATGATCATCTTGTTACTTTTGACGGGCTTCCCACGAAAAAAAAACTTGAAATGCTTACAATTGAAAAGGGCTTACCCAAGGGATTACATAAATTTATTAATCACATGAAACAGATTTATACAATGGAACATGTTTACATGAAATGTAAACCTCTTTTTTGTCACCAATATGCTCTATCAAAATTAAAAAATGAAGGTTACGGGCTGGCTCTCGCGTCAAATTCTGTCAGAGTAACTATTGATATGATGATGGAAAAAGCTGATTTACAAAAATACCTTGATTTTACCCTGTCTAATCAGGATGTTACAATGCCAAAACCTAATCCTGAAATTTACCAAACAGCAATAAAAAGATTTGGTTTAGAACCGCAAGAATGTCTGGTAGTAGAAGATAACTTAAACGGAATCAATGCAGCTCTATCTAGCGGTGCTCATCTTTTGAAAGTTGAAACAGTAAATGATGTAACTTATCAAAACATTAAAAATAAAATAAAAGAAATCGAAACAGAAAGCTCAAATCCAATTTTAGGAGGTGTTAGATAATGAATATATTAATTTTAATGGCAGGTTCTGATAAAGATTTCTGTGAAAAAGGCTACCCTAAGTATTTAATTGAAATTAAAAATAAGCCTATTATTCAGAGGACTATTGAGCTCTTGAAAACAGTTGGAAACAACATTACATGTATTATAAGAAAAGAAGATCAGGATAAATATTTTTTAGGCGATACATTAAAAATTTTATGCCCAAAATGTAAAATTATAGAAATTGCTGGAGATACAAAAGGAGCTGTATGCTCAGCATTATTTGCAATAGATGAAATTAATAATGAAGAGGAACTATTGATAATTAATGGAAGTCAGCTTATAAAAACTGACATTAAGCCTGCTATAGAAAGTTTTCGGACAAGAAATCTTGACGCGGGTATTGTAACAATAAATGCAATTCATCCACAATACAGTTCCGTTTTATTAGATGAAAATAATTTTGTTATACAAACAAGTGAGAAACGTCCGATTTCTAATATCGCATCAACAGGATGTTGTTACTTTAAAAAGGGACAAGACTTTGTACGCTCTGCATTTGGGGTAATAGAAAAAGATGTTGATACACTCGGACAATATTATATAAGCGCCACTTTTAACGAAATGATTTTAGACAATAAAAGTATTGGAACTTATGAAATTCCCAAAAAGGATTATGTAACATTCTCAAATTATCAAATGTATGAAAATTATTTAGCACACAGGAGAGGTTAGAAATATGATTAATATAGTAATACCAATGGCTGGAGCTGGCTCAAGATTTGCAAAAGCAGGATACAAAAAGCCCAAACCGTTTATTGATGTTTTAGGCAAACCTATGATATGCCATGTTCTAGACAATCTGAATATACCAGATGCAAAGTTTATTCTACTCACAAGATTTGAACATTATAACAATGAACAAGAAACTGTTAAATGGATAAAGTCTAATTATAAAGTTGAATTTGTTATGATTGACAAATTAACAGAAGGTGCCGCCTGTACAGTTTTACATGCTCATAGATTAATCAATAATGATACACCTCTTTTAATAGCAAATTCAGATCAAATCGTTGATATGGATATTTCAGAGTACATAAATGATAGCAAAAAAAGAGGGCTTGACGGTTCTGTTCTTTGTTTTGAAGATAACGACAAAAAATGGTCATATGCAAAACTAGATAAAAATAGATTCATTACGGAAATTCGAGAAAAAGAAGTTATCTCAAAAAATGCAACAGTTGGAATTTATTATTTCAATAAAGGCAGAGATTTTGTAGAAAATGCTATTGATATGATTGTAAGAAATGAAAGGGTGAACAACGAGTTTTACGTTGCACCTGTTTATAACTATGCAATTAATCAGGGTAAAAAGTTTGGAATTTATACGATAGATAAAACCCAAATGCACGGAACCGGAACTCCAGAAGATTTAGATAAATACATTGAAACGGTAAAAGAGCAGCAAGGAGCATTAGTATTATGAGAACAGCAAGACTTGAAGATATGGTAAAGGGGTGGTTTGTCGGAAATTTTGAACCGACACTTATAAAAACTAATGATGTGGAAGTTGCGGTAAAAAGCTACAATAAGGGAGATTATGAAGAAAAACATTATCACAAAATTGCGACAGAGCTCACTGTTATCATTCAAGGCAGAGTAAAAATGAACGGAGTTGAATACCAAAAAGGTGACATTATTGTTATGGAACCTATGGAGGCAACTGATTTTGAATGCCTAGAAGACGGCACACAAAATGTAGTCGTTAAATACCCTGGTGTGAATAATGATAAGTATATTTAAAATACTATTTTAAGGAGAAATAATAATATGAATAAAGTTAAAAAGATATTTTATAAAATATTTAATCCCCAATACTTAAAAATAAAAAGCCTGGAATGGAAAGTTAGTACAATACTAAAGATTAACGAGGAACTTCTCAAAAAATGCAACATTAATGCTACTGACAATAAATCCTTTTATGAAAAATGCGAAGAACTTTTTACCTTAAAAGATTCTGATAAAAATTTTAAAATTGACCTATGCCAAAAATTTTTATCAATGGCACAAGAAGATATTGTAAAAAATATGTGTGACTACATTATAAGAAGCAAACCTTTTTTGATTTTTGATATAGGAGCTAATAAAGGTGAAGTATCAAAAATCATACTTGATAATGTAAATACAAAAAAGTCTTTTATATTTGCCTATGAACCTATTATAGAAATGTCAACGTATCTTGAATTATTGAAAGTTCAATACGCTAATTTTGACTATAAAATGATAGGAATTGGTAATAGATTGGACTCTTTATTATTAAAGTTCAATCCTGCAATCGATGGTTTAACATCTTTTTTACAATTAAAGGATGATTATAGATATTTTGCTTGTAATACTAAGGATACTAGAATTCAACAAGATTTATATAAAGTTCCGATTAAGAGATTAGATGATGAATATTATGAAAATATCCAATTGCAACAATATACTAACATTGCTATAAAAATTGATGTGCAAGGATTTGAAAAGTTTGTTTTAGATGGTTGCACTAAACTTTTTGAGAATAACTTAATTAAAGCAGTCTTAATTGAGTGTACTACTGTTCAAAAATATCAGTCTGCATCAACATATCAGGAAATATTTAAATTTTTTCATGCTAGAGATTTTATCATATTTGATATGCTACCGGTATATAGAGAAGTAAATTCCATTTTTCACCAAGATAATAAAGGATTTCTAACCGAATTTGATGTTGTTTTTGTTCAAAAAGAATTTCTTAAAAATAACAGAGTATAGATAAAGGAGGAGTTTTGAAAAAATTAAAAAGAAAAAAAATAGCGTTTATTGCGCATGAATTTGGTTTATACAAAGGGCATGGGGGAATTGCTTCATATTTGTACAATATATGTAGTTGGCTTTTGAAACATTCTTCCATTGAAATATTCGTACTCGCTGATTATTATGATAAAAACTGTAATTTATTTAGCAATAAAAGTTTCCATTTTCACCCATTAAAGGGAAATATTCATCATCAAAGAGATAAAGTTTATGATTTTGTGCTTAGTAATGAAGACTTAAGTTATGTAGAATTTGCAGATTTTCATGCCTTAGGATTATATGTCGTATTGGAAAAGGTAAATAACAGTAAATTTAATAATACAGTATTGGTCACCAATAACCATACTGCAACAAGGGAGTGTTATGAGTGGTCAAATTTTACAAGAGCAGTAGATTTTAATATACAATCTTTTATTGATGCCGAAAAACAGCAGATGTTGCTTTCGGATTATTGTATAGCACCTTCAACATTTTTGGCAAATTATGTAAAAAAGAACTATAACTTATGTGATGACGTTTTAGTGTTTGCAAATCCTTATATGAATAAACTTCCTAGTAAACAAGAAATTATCGATAAATTAGAAAAATCTATTGATTTAGAAGAATACAAAAATTCTTTTAATATTGTGTTAATTTCGCGGTTTGAAGGACGTAAACAACAAGAAAAATTGATAAGTGCATTTGTCAATTTGAAAAAAAAAGGTTTGAATATACGTTTATTTCTTGCAGGAAATACAAGTTATTTAAATAATGATAATAAAATAGATTATAGATATTTTTCGTATTGTAAAACTAACAACACAGAAGATATATATATTTACGATTTTTTAAATTTGAATGAACAAGAAAAATTAATTGCAATTGCAGATTTAACAGTACTACCTTCAATTTTTGAAAATCAACCAGTAGCCATGGTAGAAACCGTATTGAGGGGTATTCCAGTTATGGCTTCTAAATATAGCGGAATAGCAGATTATACTAGAGATGAAAGACTCCTTTTTAACCCTTTTGATGAAAATGATTTAGAACAAAAGATTGAAGCTTTTTATAATTTAAGCTGTGAAAATAGGGAAATTATACAAATTACACAATACGATAACTTGTTAAAATTCATTAATCCTAAAAAATGCATAATAGATAGAATAAATTTACCGCCCAAGAATAACAAAACAGATTATAGACAAGAGATGGAGAAGTTAATATAATGAAAAGTTTTGCCTTATTAATACATGGATCGCTTGAAAATGAATGGCTCGAAAATATTAAAAATAAAATAAACAGTTTTAAATATAAATTCAATCAGATATTATTTGTTGTATACGCTGATGATTACGAAAGATACTGTCTAAGATTAAAGGAGTTAGGCTTATATGAAAGAGTACAGATTGTTAAAGTTAAAGATTTAATTAATCCAGGTTTTTTTAATATAAATCGGCAGATAATGTGCGTTAACAAAGGTTTAGAATGTATACAAGACAATAGCTTTGTATTTAAACTCAGAAATGACCAGTGTATTGATTTTAACAAAGTAGCAAAATATTCAAATACCGACAAAGTTATTACTACAAACTGTTTTTCAAGAAAAGACAGGTTATATCACCCTTCTGATATGTTTTTAGCAGCAAATAAAGAACTGCTTGTAAAAATGTACTCAATGCCATATCAAAAAGAAACTCATGTTATGACTGAAATGAAAAATATAAAATTATATAAAGAAAATCCTGAGTTAACTTATATACCCATTTCGCCTGAAAGTGCATTGTGTAGATATTATTTAAAACTTAATGGTTGGGATACAAAAAATACATTTGATGATAGTTTTAAAGCGCTGAAAAAATATTATTTAATTTTAAATTCGTGGAATGTCGATTTTAGATGGAATAAGAAAAGAACTTATTTATGTCCTTCCGGTTATATAATACTCCCCCATTATTTTTCACTTAAGCCGTTTGAAAATGCGCCCGAAGAAAAAGCTGTCTGCTTTGTTCAATCAGATTTTGAAAATAGATTTCCTACAATTAAAGACTTTTATTTTATAGCAAAGTCTAAGATTATATGGTTCTTGTACAGTACAAAACAAAAAACAAACACGAAATCTAGTAAGAATTTATATACGATACTCAGATATAAAATGTTAAAAGTACTTCCTTATTTTCTTGTAGAACGTGAAGTCAAACGTTTAAAACAAAAGATAAATAATTAAGTTATACGTAGTAAAGGACAAATAATGATTGACTCTAATGATATTTCCGTAATCGTTCAAGGAGCAATAAACAAAAACGAGACCACAAAATGTCTTCAAAGTATAAGGCAATACCTTCCCGGTGCCGAGATTATATTATCAACCTGGGATGGTAGTAATATTACCGACTTAGACTATGATAATTTAATTCTTAGTAAAGATCCAGGAGCAGCAATTATAGAGAAATCTGCTCAAAAAGTTGTTTATAACAATATTAATCGACAGCTTCTAAGCACACAAGCTGGTCTAGAAAAAGCATCACGCAGATATGCAATGAAAGTAAGAAGCGATTTAATACTTACAAGTGATAGATTTTTAGATTACTTCGATAAATTTCAGGCGAGGACAGATAATTATACTCTTTTTAATAGAAAAATAATTGTACCTGCATTATTTACGCGATTTAATATTAAATGTGACAATCTATACGAGCGCGTAAAAATACCTTTTCATGTTTCTGACTGGTGGCTGTTCGGTCTTCGTGGAGACTTAAATACATATTTTTCTAGTACTAAACTGGTAGAAGAACCATATTTTACAGAATATTTTACCAAAGAAGAGAACAAGCACAAAAATACACCATATGGTAAAACAAAATTTAAATTTTCACCTGAGCAATACTTTGGATATTCTTGTTTTGCTAGAAATTTTAAAGATATATATATGGAAGATGCTGCTGATTATAGCGATGAGTTAATGGAAAAATTTAGAGAGAGTCTGGTTAATAATTTCATTGTACTAGAGTTTGCGCAATCCGGTATTTACTTAAATAAGTATCCATACAGTAAAAATGAAAAATTTTCAGGAGATCAGTACATTGGACTTTATAACTTCTATCGTTATGAATTTGAATATAAAAGAATTTGTGATAAAAATTATCAAATGACAAGCCGTAGACAGAAAATATTTGAAGATGAAAATTTTGGATATAACCTTTTAAGGATATACAAACATATATCTAAATTACTAGAGCCTTCAGCAAACTTTTTACAAAAGCTTGAACAAATATTTATTGGTATTCCATTTTCACTTATATCCTTTTTATTTAAATATCGTAAGTAAATTCAATGACTAACAATGAACTTAAGCTAGTTAGTTTAGATGATTGACTTACTGATAGAAAAGTCTATATACTAAAAGGCAAGGTGAAAAAAGATTTTGATATTACAAAAACCAAACTGGTTATATGGGATTTAGATGAAACTTTTTGGGATGGTACGTTATCAGAAGGCAGCATAAAGTTCAATCCAGAGCATCTCCAACTGGTAGAAGATCTTACGCTAAAAGGGATTATGAACTCTATTTGTTCGAAAAATGACCATTCGGCTGTATTAACCCAATTTCTCACTCAGGGTTACAGAAAATACTGGCAGTATTTTCTTTTTCCATCCATAAACTGGGCTCCAAAGGGAGAAAGAGTTAAAAGCATTATCTCTTCAATGAACTTAAGAGAAGAAAACGTAATTATTATTGATGATAATGAAGCAAATATAAATGAGATTAAGTATTATTGCCCCAATATTATGTCAGCATTACCTGAACAAATTGCAAAAATTGCAGAAGAACTATATCTTGTTAACAGTTATGATTTTGAATTTACAAGGCTTAAACAGTACAAAATTCTTGAACTTAAAAATAAAGAAAAATTAAAAACTAACTGCTCCAATGAAGAGTTTTTAAGAAAAAGTGAAATTAAAATTTGCATAAAAAAAGACTGTCTTGAAAACATTAACAGGATTGACGAACTTATACACCGGACAAATCAGCTTAATTTCACTAAAAAACGTGATTCTAAAGAAGATTTAAAGAAATATTTTGAAGATAAAAGTACATATGACTCAGCTTACATAATTGCTGAAGATAAGTACGGCAGCTACGGAATTTGCGGTTTTTATGTACTTAATAAAACTTGTAAGACACTGGAACATTTTCTGTTCTCCTGCAGAATTATGAACATGGGAATAGAAGATTTTGTTTTTTCATATTTGGAAAAGCCCCATATAAATATTGTCCTTCCGGTTTCTTCGTTTCTTGGCGGAACCAGCAATTGGATTAAATTAGTTGATAATCTGGATTTAAAACCTATTGAAGTAAAAAAACAGGCATCAATTAATATTTTATTTAAAGGTGCTTGCGACTTGTATTCAGTAATTAACTATATATCAGGAGATTGTAATATTGACACAGAATTTCCTTACTGGAATAAACAGCTAATCTATATTTTGTCACATACACATACCGCATTTATTGAACAAACACACCGGCTTACATACAATAAACTTATGGAACTCACAAAGAGTTTTCCGTTTCCGCATCCGGATGAATTTAAAACAAAGTTTTTCAACAAGAAATATGATGCGATTATTTTAAGTCTTTTAACTACTACTTACAGAGGTTTGTACATAAATAAAAATGACGGAACCTATGTAGAATACGGCTATGCAAACTGTGATATTACTGATGAAAACAATTGGGATAAGGTTCTTTCATCAATTCCGGAAAAATATAAGGAAGAAAACCGGCAGCTTTTAAAAGTGTTTAAGGAAGAATACATATTTGCCGGAGATCCTCCAGTTGATTTGGTGCTTAAAAATCTTGAATATATTAGAAAAAACCTGGATTCTAAAACAGAGCTTATACTAATTCTGGGCAGTGAGATTCCTACTCAAAAAGCTCTTGAAGGCTATGAAGGTATGGTAGAAAAACATATCATAATGAACAGATATGTTAGAGAGTTTATCCAAAAATTCAATAATATAAGCTTGCTTGAACTAACTGATTTAATACAAAGCGATGATGATTACAACGAATGTATTAATCATTTTTCAAGGCGGGTTTATAATGACTTTGCAAAGAAGATTATTCATATTGTAAACAACAAACTCGGGAAAGAATATCTGCAGTTTAAAACATTATAAATTCAGGCTGCTAACCCATTCTTTTATTTCATCATCTTTTGCAGAATTTTCATATGAAGTATACCCCTGTTTAACTACGGCATCAGGAGCAAGTTTTTGCATATCTGTATAAGTTGAAGATGCGCCTCCTCCTCCGTGAGTACAGAACGGTACAATAATTTTTCCGTCGAAATTATTTTCTGCCAAAAATGTTTTTACAGGAGATGCCATTGTATACCACCACACCGGTGTACCAATGAATAGGATATCATATGCTTTAACATTGCCTAAACTAACAAGCTCCGGCCTGACATCATCTGCCTTTTCCTGTTTTGCCTGATTTACTACAGCATTATAATCTTTCGGATATTCGTTTGCCGGCTTTATCTCAAACAAATCACCGCCGGTTAGAGATTGTATCTTTTCCGCAGCTTCTTTGGTATTACCTGAGTGAGAATAATAAGCAATTAATATTTTTTTATCTGACATAATTCCTCCTTTAGAAATCTATTTATATTCTTCATCACTAACCGGCTTCAGCCATGTTGTTTCATTATCCGGCAAATTTGTTTCAACAGAAATATGTGCAAACATGCTGTGAGGAGCAGCACCATGCCAGTGTTCCACTTCAGGAGGGATTTTTACTACATCACCGGATTTAAGTATTTGTATCTGTTTGCCGCGTTCCTGATATCTTCCTTCTCCTGCAGTAACAATCAAAATTTGTCCTCCTGAGTGTTTATGCCAATTAGTCCTTGCGCCTTTTTCAAAGGTTACATTTGCTATTGAAGAATTCCAAATATCATCCTTGGCTACAAACCGGTTTAGATAAGTTGTTCCAGTAAAAAACTTGTTATAAGGATTTATCTCGCCCTTACTAAATGGCTGCTCGAAATCTTTTGCCATAACTGTACCTCCTAATATTGTAATCAAAAATAATATTAATAATCTCTTCGTCATTTAAGTTCTCCCTTCAAGCATTTTAATGCTGCTATCGCATTCGGAAAACCAACATATGGAAGGCATTGAATAATTGCCGCAGTTATTATTTCTTTAGAATTTCCAGCCTTCAAAGCCCCTTTCACATGGCTCTTTAATGTTTCTGTATCACCTGTAGTCACAAGTATACTAATTATTAGAAGCTCTCGTGTTTTAACATCAAGCCCCTTTCTTGTATAGATATCGCCAAAGCAAAATTCTGTTAAAAATCTGGAAACATCATCTCCCATACTTTCAGGAAGACCTTCCAAAGCCTTAGAAATTTCATCTCCATAGAGTGTTTTTTGAATAGCAGCGCCTTTTTCATAACGAGATTTTTCATCAGTAGTCCCTGCTATTTCAAGAGGGGTTTTAATACCTCTTTCTTTAAATACTTCATTCATTACGCCAATTGCATTAAGGGTTTTAGGAAAACCGATAAACGGCGCGCATTGATATAAGCTTTCACGAACTTCCAGCGGTGTAACGCCGATATTAAGAGCTGCATTGATATGCGCTTTCAACTGCGGTAAAGTCTGCTGTACTGCAAGCGAAGTTACTGTAAGCATCTCTCTCGTTTTCATATCAAGATTTCCAACAGTGAAAACTTCACCAAAAATATATTTTTGCAGAATTGCCATCATTTCCGGATCTGAACCAACATTCGGGTTCCAATCGCTATTGAACAATTTTTCATAATTTTTCTTACAAATATCACTTCTCGTCATTTTTTTACCCTCCGCTGCAAACAAAATATTCGGCTGAATAAGCATAGCACTTACTATTAATACTAAAAATTTTTTCAACTTTTTGCTCCTGAATTTGATTTATAAACTCAGGATAACATATGAGAGTTACTCTCAGTCAAGAAGTAAAATAAGATTTATTTTTATAGATTCATGGCGTGTGAAAACAACTCTCCTGCTTTAGCGTTATAAGCTCTTCCGTCGTCTTTTGTAAAAAGATTTTCCCAGTGACTTTCTGGCGTACCATTTGTTGAATATGACGGATTTGTCATCATAAGATGGTGTGTATTAGTGTCATATCTCAGAGGGAACAAGTCTTCCATCTGCATAAAGCTTGGTAGTTTATCGCTTGGATATTCATATGCAAAAAGTGAAGAATTTATGCGGTTAAGCCTGTCTTCATAACTTCTTCCGCCTTCGTCATTATCATTTGATACTTCTACACCTGGAGCGTATTCCTTATTATATTTAAGTTTTTCCGACCAGCATCTGACTTTATCATAATTATCAGGTGGTATAAAAGCCGTTCCTGTAGTAAGTCCAAGGTTTTTATACCTTTCAAAATCACCTGTACTCTTTTCCCCTGCAAAACTGATTGATGTCACACCGGAACGCCTGCGAATTTCCATCAAGATATACTGCATTTGTTCGTACCCTGGCAGAGCTCCGACACCTGTGTAATTAACCATATCGTACCCGCCGATATGTTTAGCAGAATCTATAAATACCGCTTCAAACCCCATGTTAATTAACTTTACATGCTCAGCTATAAACAATTCCTGATGCTCAGGATTATTCCAATCAAAAGTTACATCATCCCCGTCCGGTCTTGCAACTTTAATCTGGTCTGCCGAAATTACTGTTCTAAATCCGGTTTTTAGTCCATGAATATGTGCAAGATCATTGAATGCTCGAAATTGTTCTTCAGCAGATAAATCAATATCGTAATCTATAATATTTCCGCTGTAACCTGCATTTAGCTTAATTCCATAAATAGAATTTTCTTCAAACGGGCCTTTGTTATAGCTGTCACCGAAAATATTGGGGAATATCTGAGATAAAATTATACAATTAGCCCAGCTTTTTGCTGAAGGAGGGATTGCCGGTAAAATTTTGATTGAGCTTAATATCCCATTTTTTGTTCTATCACCATACATTTCTGCGATTGCACGATTATTAATTTCAATATAATTTGCACTTCTTCCCCACTTGTCGCCATAGTTAGGAGTTTCTATGCTGTCAGGAAAATTCTCATAAAAATCACCGCTTTCATTAATTGTCACAAGCGTTTCGACAGCCTGTTTTACAGAACGGGTCAAAAGTTCTGCCGGTAAAATGTTAGCTACCCATTTTTTCATGCCGGCTGTTATAAGCCGGTCTTTGCACCATTCATCAGGTCTTAACTTTACATCTTCATTCAAAGCTGTCAATAATTTATTTACATAATTTGTCATACCCAAAGTTTAACAAACTTCGGGTATAAACAAATTAGCCGTTCAGCATAGCCTATTGTTTTAATCTTTCCAATTCAGATTTTAGTGCATCGATATTGGTCAATTCTCTAATTCTGTGGAGAATGCCGTTGACCTCGTCAGGCGTACCCATACGTGATTGACCCATAACAGTATATCTGCCATCTGTCATATTAAAGAGTTCATCACATAACTGCTGTAATTCATCTGGAGCACCTTTTCCAATATCTGTATGCCAGAATGCTTTAATCAATCTTGTAGTCTTTTTAAGTTCTTGTACGCCGGCTTCATCCGTTACCTTGAAGCTGTCTGACAAAATACTTGCAAATTTATCCGTGAATTTCTTGATGTCTTCTGCTCTTGCAATTATATCTTCAAGCAGCTGTATCCTTTCTTGTTTAGCGACGTTTGATGCGTTAAAAGATGAGCCATCAGCTCTTGAGCTACCACTGCTCTCATTTGAGCGATTGTTACCTGTTTCATAAGTGTGACGTAAGTACTCAAATTCTTTGACGGTTATCTTGCCGTTTGCATCTATAGAAAATTCATATGAGATACCGCCTTTACGAAGCACTGCAACTTCTCCATTTACAAGTTTATTCATTATGTATGATTGAGTTTCGTTACTGAACAAATGGAGTTTGTATACAAGCGCCCAGTATATATCACTCTGATCCTGAATTTGATATGTTGTTTGCTTATTGTACTCATCGACCTTTGTTTCTTTAATATCGTATTTAGTTTTGATATCAAATTCTTCAAGTTTCACAGCATTACCACGCATTACAAACTGGTACTCAACACCATTTTTCTGGCATCTGAATTCGCCTCTTGTTCTCAAATTATTAATAATATTGTTTTGTGTTCTTTCACTGAATAAGTTAAGTTTATCAGCCATACGGTACCTTAAATCATTCATATCACGGAATTGATACATAGTTGTATTTGTGCGTCCGTGTGAAGTATCTGCCCCGCGAGCTCCTGAATATCCCGAGTTGCTTCCATTTGCTCTGCCCGCATGATTAAACGAACTTGAATTACCAGATTGACGTAATGATAACTTATATTCATCAACCATTCTTTGCGCTGCTGCAAACATGCCGGTAGAACAATTCCAAGCATCGTCTTTACCAACCCAACTTGCAATGCCTTGTGCAAGTTCAGGATTCAATTTCATAGCTTCATCATAAAGTTTTTTTGCATCTTCTACAGGAGTATAGGCTTCATGAGCAATCCAAGGCTTACCCTCTAAACTATTCATTAAAGCTTTGCCATTACAAGGTTTTCTTGCATATTTAGCCGTTATTTCTGCTATTGCATCTTCTAATTCTTTAGAAACTTTTCCATCAAAGTACATCGTTATCGGGTCATGTCTTGTTCCCCATTCATCCAAACTCTGAGGAGTTTTATAGTATGCATCTGGAACTTTAATTTTTACTTTTTCGCCTTTACTATTAACATATACGCCTTTTTCAAGTAACATATCAAGTTCTCGCAAACAGTTTTTATCTGCTTTTACATTAAGTGAAATTCTATCCACTACATTAATACTTCTACCCTTTAGTTTTTTAGGCTTTCTCCAACTCCAGCCATTCTGCGGGCTTGTTGTAACAAATTCAAACTCGGCAAACATCGGATTGATATCAGCATCGGTAATACGGCCGGCATTTACACTTTCTGCGTAAGAATAGTCTGCCATACGTAATTCATCATAATATTGATTACATTTGCTATTAAAGTCCCAACTACGGGCATTATTGTATTGACCAGCCATATCAGGTGACCATTTTGCAGCATAATTAGGGTTTGTAGTATTTAATACAGTACCGTTAGTAGACATATCAGTTACATATATTTCCCCATTAATTTTTTCAATTTTGAGATGTTGTCCCGAAATATATTCATTATTAATTCTTATATCATTAATTCCTGTAACAGTACGGCCTATCATAAATGAATCGCCATCTTTCATTGCATTTAATTTACCTTGCAAATCTCTTAAGTCAATATCAACTTTATTTCCAAGTCTTATTACTGAATTGATATCAGCTTTTACTCGTTCACCTTTAGGACATACGATATCGGAATTTTTACCGCCAAAAGAATTAATCCAATCTGGCATAGCTGTTCCGGCAGCACGTCTTGCATTTCTGGCTTCATTAACATCATCAATTGCTTTTTTAAATTTCAAGCCAATACTTCTTGCCTTTGCTTTTAATCTATCAAGCAAATCCGTCATTACTTCACTGAATTTATTGAAATTAGCCTGGATATAAGCTTTTGCTTTTTTATAGTCAGCCATTGTTCTAACACGTGCTATAAGTTCTTCTGCTTTTTGATAAGCCTTATAGAGTTTTTCACCGAGTTTCTGACGTAATTCTGCCGCACTAAATCTGGATTTTGGTGCATCAGCAGCTTCTGCAGCATCACTCTTAGGAGCTTCGCTCTTTATCTTAACAAGCCTATCGCCTTCTATTTTGAAGCCTTTTTGTTCAAGCAGAACGGAAATTTCTTTCATTTTGTTAATATTTGCAGCCTTATCAGCGTTGTTTAGTGGTGAATAAGTGACCTCCATTTTTAATCTATAGTATTCTGCAAACAATTCTTCATGATTCATTTCTGCATATGATTTTTGAGATGATTGGGAAGCACCATCAGCATGAGCAGAATTATCAGATTTTGAATTAGTTCTTTCAATACCGTCATCAGTAACTTTATATTCTATGCCGTCTTCAGTTGTAAATTTACCATCTTTTATATCATAGACTTTATCACCAACATGCGCTTTGACAGGTACACCGCCTGCTGTATCAATATGTATTACAGCACCATTCGTATCGCGTACTGAATAAGAATTATCCGGTTCCTGAGCCTGCGATTCTGTAGAATTATTTTGTTTTGGATTTTCAATATTTTTTTCTACAGTTTCTACGATATTCCCGTTTGCGTCACGCTTAAATTCAATAGTACTATAATTCTTACCAGTATTAATATCTGTTGAAATCATTCTCAGTGGTAATACATTACCTGAATCAACCGAAAATACATATCTTACGCCTGTATTCTTGTTAATAAATGAACACAATATATCGTCATTTCCATTTACGACAAAGCCGTCTTTTCCAATCATTTCTCTTTCAAAGCCAAGAGGTTTCAATTTTTCTTCTAATTCTTTTACATTTTTTGCATTTATATTGGCAAAATCTTCAATTTCATCTTTTGTGAAACGATATGTCTTAGGATCTCTCACATTATTGGCAGTGCCGCTTTCACGAGCACCATCAGCATGAGCAGAATTATCAGCTTTAGCTTCTTCCGTCTTTGGTTCTTCTGCTTTAGGCTCTTCTGCGTGTACGTTCTCATTTATGCCAGCTTTTAATTCAGCAGATTTTGCTTCTACTGCTGCCTTCAGTTGTTTTTTATAGCTTCCAAGCATTTTCTTTTTATTTACAAGCCTGCTGATTTCTGAAAGTTCATCTTCTGAGTCAATTTTACTGATATAGTTCATTAACTGTTCAAACTCTTCTTTTACCATACCCTTATCAGAGTTTAACATTGAATGGACATAGCTTTTCTGTGCCTCATCAGTAACATTCGGCTTAGGGGTTAAAACCTTAACTCTGGCATCAATTGCGTCATAAAGTTTTCTATAATTAGCAGTTACACCACCATATGTCAATTCTTTTTGTCTTAACTTATCTTTAAGTTCATTTAAGACATTTATGTCATTGGTATTTTTGATATAATCACTCAAAACACGAACATCTGAATCATTTAATATACTATGTTTTTCAAAAATATGATTTATAGCATTTTGTGTATTTGCTTCTTTTGCAGCATCATAAGCAGCTTTTTCCGGAGAAGAGAGTTTTTTCTGTGCTTCGTCAATCTTAGCCATAAGCTCACGCCTCAAATCTCTATCAGCAAGCGCTTCTACTTCTGCTCTAATTCTTGCAAGTTCTTCTCCTGTTATATTTGGATTGTTTAAAGCTTCATCTACTTCCGCGCGAATAACTTCTGCTTTTTTAGACCCAACATGAACATTGGAAGGATGTGCAGCACCATTAGAGGTTGCTTTATCTAATGCATCTGTTTTATGGCTTTCTGTTCCCTTAGCGGACATAGCATGGCCTACTGCGTTTGCGCCTAATGACAGAACAAGAGCCTGCAGGAAACTTGCTTCATCAAATTGACCGTGCTGACAGTACATTTGTACAAGTGATTGGATAGTATCACTTGATACTTCAAATCCGCAGGCTTCCGCTCTTGCAATAATTATAGACATTTTTTCTATTGTTTCAGTGCTTACATTAGGGAATTTTGCAGCAAGCTGGGCTTTTTTAGCTTCAAGCACACCTTTACCAATTTTTCCGGCTTGATTTTGCATCTTATATGCAATATCTTTTGCTTTTTCTAAAGCCTCTGCCACTTTACCCTTTGGTAACCGTGCAAGCCATTTATTCTGACTGACAATTGCGCTCCCACCTTTTGCAAAAGTTTCAGCAATCTGTCCTATTTTTACTCCGACTGCTGCTAATGCACCATCCCAGAATGCTTGTGAAACATCTGAAGTCCATTCTGAATTTGTCCACCCGTCAGCATCTGTAGAGTTTTCAAGAGCATTCAAACCAAGTGATGCTCCTGCTGTCATTGCAAATACAGCTAGTGAACCACCGCCGGTGAATGGAGCTGCGATTATAGCACCAATCATTACACCAATATTAAGAACAGTTTTTCCTGTTTCTATTGTTGAGATATAATCTTCTATCATAGAGTCTGGTGCATCTACACCGAAGGCATCGCGGTATTCTTTTTTGAATCCTTCAACTTTGCTTTCATATCCGTCGCTTAGCATTTCAGAAACTTTACTGCTGTTAGAATTTAGCGGAATATCAACTCCAAGCATAGCCTTTGAAACATCTGCAAGACCTTGTTTTAACTGATTTACAACTTCTTGAAGTTTTGCGGCAGGAACCGGTTTTCCTGACTTGTCAACAATAACACCGTTTTTATAACTGTATCCAAGCCCTTCAAGACTTAATTTTTTACCTGACATATTAGATAATTTTTCTAATGTATCAATTATTGCAGAAGCATACTGCTGCTCTGTACGAGCGGTACTGAGTTCGTCCCAGCAGGCAGTAATATTATCTTTTGCATATTCCATGCAAGCTAATCTCTGAGCCTGATTTGCAACATTTTCTACTTTTTCTGCATCAAAGTTAATACCAACATTGCGTTCTTTAAATACTGCTTCAAAGCTTACAGCAACCTCTTTACCGTTTTCGATTTTTGCAAGTTTGCCATCTGCTGCTAATTTTAATAAGCGCAAAGTTTCTGTATCATGCTCAATTCTTGCAGCAATTTCCTCACGAGTTGTACCTATTCCATAAGCCTCACAAAAAGCATTTAAAGCACCGGAAACAACCCCTTGACTATCTAGAGCTTTTTGATAATCTTGTTTCATCTGCTCCAGCTTCTGTTCAAAAACCTGTACTGTCATCTGGTATGCTGCTTTTTTATCTTCCGGAATATTCTGCACCTGTTTTGTTTCTACATACATATTATCAGAACTATCTGTATTTTCTTTATACGCATCCGAAATAGTTTCTGCCAGAGGAGCTCCTATTAAAAATTTACCAAGACCATTCCAGAATTCAGCTTTTGATCTGTATTCGGCTTTTTCTTTATTGAACTGCTCTAAGACCTTTGCAAGAGAAGAACCTTTCTTTTTAAGCAGCTCATCAACCATGTTTGCTACCTCACTGGTTCTAATTGCCATAATACCTTTTGCTCTTACATTAAAGTCAGGGCTTTGTATTAATCTAAAAACAACTTCAACAGTTTTTGTTCCGCCAAGAATTGTATTTGCAGCCAATTCTGCATATACTAAATCGCTCTTTTCCTGTCCGAGTTTCTTCGTTAAGAAATCATCAAACCCTGCTTGATGTTTGGTTTTTAGCAATTCTAGAACTTTTGAGTAAACACGTTTGTCTTTTATTTGCTGTACTGCATCCTGTATATTAGAGAAATCTCCTTCCAGAATTTGCAAAGCAGCCTGTTCTGCACGTAGATTTATAATTTCCTGTTCAGTATAAGCTCCTTGTTTAATAAGCATTTCGTTGAATTTACGAATTTCTTTATGATCTGTAGAAATTCCCATGAATGTATCACATTCATCATACAAGATAGCCTGTAAATAGCTTTGGCCTGCTATTTGCGGTTTTATACCTTTTTTCTCGCAATATACCTTTAATTTTGCTTCCACAGCTTTTCTATCTGCAGGTGAATCTATTGCACGTATAGCTTGTTCCAGATATTCAATATCTGTACCCGCACCTTCGACAGCTTCCTGAGTCAAATCTTTAACTGCCTGAGCTTTTTCTTCACCTTGAATTGCATTTGTTTCGGCTAAAATACCATTCAAGTATTTTACTTCACTATCCCACATCTCTCCTTTGCAATAATCAAGAAGATTTTTACTTGGAGAGCCTAAACCATAGAATGTACGGTGGTTTACAAGTATCTGGTTTACTAATTTGTAAACTTCTCTTGCTTGCGCATTATCTTTTTCTCTATTTCCGGTAGGCTTAGGACATTTAATCATCCTTACGCCTTTTTTGATTTTTTCACAATCTGTGCCAAATCCGTCACCACCGTCAAAGATTACTCTTGCGGCCATTCTTGCTTGAGCTTTATTAGCTTCCTGACCGGTTAAAGTTCCATTTGATATCCATTTCTGAACAACCTGTTCTAAGTAATCAGATGAATTATAGGTGTGAACTGCAGAATGATTTGCTTCTTCATAAATAAGTTTTTCTATAGGAGAATATTTTTCATCTGTATTATAACCTTTTAGCGCAAGAAGTCTGTTTACTTCTTTTAACTCTTCCGGTTTATCAATTCTTGAAATAGCTCTCTTAAGTGCATCTATATCATTCCAGCCGGAAATTGCTTTTTCTATATCAGCAACAATTTGTGCAGCAGAAGATCTTTGAACTGATTTCTGCTCAGGTGAAACATCATTTGCATCCCCGGCTTTATATTTTTCGGTTGCATTATTCATTGCATTCCTAATTTTTGCAGCAGCATTATTTATCCAGTTATTAAGAGTATCTATATCGTTAATTTTTTGATAATCACCAAAATAAATTCCTGTTACACCTAGTGCCTTAGCCTGAGCTGCGAGTTTTTTGCATATGTGTTCTTTTACGGTATTAATATCAAGACCCCATTCATCATCTATATCTTTCGCAAGAGATACACCATACTTACTCTGATATGAAGCCACAACAAAAGCAACATTCTCATATGTTATAGTTTTTAAAAGTCCAATTGTCTTAGAATTTGTTGATGCACCTGATATCTGGCTGTGAAGAGCTTCTGCAAGTTCATCAGCTTGTTTCTGGATTGTAGCTGTGTCATATTTTTTTCTAGTTTTTATTCCCTGAACACTATCATAAATTGATGGGCAATGTTTTTTAAATTCAGCACCGCTGATTTCTTTGCCTTTAGGATCATAATAACGTATATTTCCATCTTTATCTTTTGTTACATAGTAACCATTGTTACCTTTAGCAACGACCTGAGGTTTATTAGCTTCTGCCTCTGCTCTTTGTCTTGCTTCTTCTGCTCTCCTTTGCGCATCTTCATTATATGCAGCAATTGCTTCTTCTTTTGTCTGTCTGCCTTGAAGAGCAGCATCATCCGCAGCAAGTTTACGAGGAATTTTAATCTCTTCCCCAACATTGAAGTAAGCATTAGGATACTTGCCTCTCACTTTACCGGCATTTGCCTTAATCAAATCTTTTACATTAACACCAAATTTATTCGCAATATCTTCAATCGTTTCACCATTCTGAACAATAATTCCAAGGGTATTGCCATTTTCATCATACCTTACATTATAAGTCTGGCCGTTTCTTACTTTAGTCTGCTCTATATGTCTATCCTGATTATCATAACTATCTGTTACATCTGTATTATCTTCACTGTAACTGTCTGAATAATTACCATCCGAATCATATTTTTTTGTGTGTGTAGGCTGTCCATTCTGAGTTATAACCTCTGTTTTTCCATCCTCATTATAAGTACGCTCAATATTCTTGCCGTCAGATGTTGTAACAGTTTCTCCTGTTTTTATGCCATTTTCGTCATAATTATAAACTGTTATATTACCGTCTTTTACGGTTTTTACAAGACGAGGTGATCTGGTATTACCATCATCAATATATTCATACTCTTCAATGCTGCCGTCCTCTTTCTTGCACACCTGACTTATAGGCTTTTCTTCTGCATCATACTTAATTGTGGTAATGTCGCTATGCTTACTGCTGGTAATTACTTCCTGTGTTTTCTTATTATCTTTATAAGTAGTTGTTACGGTTTCATACCCTTCTGTAACACTTTCTTCTGTTTTAACGTCATCCTTATCTCTGGTAGTTGAAATAGTCTTACCCCCGTTTTTTACTGTAATAATTCTAGAACCGTCGGGAAAAACTTTCTCAATTTTACCATTCTTATACTCTATAATTTCAACATCAGGATTTGTTTTGTCTTTTGTAATTTCTTTTACATCTTCTGAAAGAGCAGACAGTTTATTCAAAAGAGCATATAAAGCATCTCTGCCTTTTCTGCCTATCTTTTCTCCATCTAATTCATATTTTCTGCCTTCTCTTTTAGACAGGGCATTATCTTCGCCGGCAAGATTTTTGACTTCCGCAAAAAAAGCTTCTAGCTCACTTCTGCTGAGCATATTGTCATTAGGATTTGAATCAATTTTATTTAATATCTGTTCAAATACAGGCTTTAATTTTTTATCAACATCTTTAAGAAGCTCATCTTTTTTGATACCGCTTCTAATTTTGCTAAAATCAATTTCACCATACTGCCCTTTTTTTCCCAACGACAAATTCTCTGACATCTTACGCCCTTTCTAGTTCTAATTTTTCTTACATCTTTTCTTTATTGAACTAACATTTTCTGCAAAATGTTATATTATATTTGTATTTACGGCATAATCTGATAAAACTTTAATTTTCCGCATCAAATTGTTACAAAAATTAATACTTTTTCTACCCCAAATGTCCAAAAACATTGAAGCCATAACATTTTGCAGAAAATGTTATGGTACGGATAAAAAAGTTAAACTTATACCCCAAGTTTAAACTTTCTAACCAGGGTTTTATTTTATAGAAATCATGATAGTTATGATAAATACTAATCAAAAGTATAGGTTTTTGTTCTTTTATAGTATTTATTGCACCATCCAAAAGTTGCTGTTCAAAACCTTCTACATCTGTTTTTATTAATCCGACTTTTAAATTATATTTTTTTACATAATCATCTAGACAAACCGTTTTACATTGTTGAGTAGAAGCATCGCCGTTAACTTTGTTTGTACATAAAGTACTACACCCATACTCTCGTACTTCGATGGCTTGTTCACTGTTTCTATCACCTAAAGCCATATTTTCATATACAATATTATGTAAGTTATTAAGTTGAATAGTTTTTTGGCCTAATGCGTAAATATCTTTAACAGGTTCAAATGAGATTATTTTATTATGAGGACAAAACTCTCTAAAGATAAGAGCTGAATCTAGAACATATCCGCCTCCATCAATAATAACTGCGTTCTCTTCCATTTTTTCAAGAGTCTTTAAAACTTGCAGCCCATTTTGGTCCACAAACACATTGCTATAGAAATGAGCTCGAGGACTCTTAGGTAATTTAAAATTTTTGTACTGTATATATTCATCATAATCTTGAATTTCATATTCCATATCAACATGAGCCTTATAAGCTTGAAACTCTTCTTCTGTATAAAAATTTTCCGGCAAAAAAATCTTTGAGTACTTTATCTTTTCTATAGTATTTAAAATTTTATTTAAATTATATAAACTTTCTTCTTCCAAATTAGCCTTTAAAGCCTCTACATTTTGTTTATGTTCTTCCAAATTTGAAACTTGATTTGCATTTAACCCATGCAAATAATCCACGCTGATATGAGGAAGGACTTTAAAAGCAAGCATACCGAGATTATATTCTAATGCATTTATTCTTCCTCTCTCATTACTTAACCTTTGTCTTAATCTTTCTATTGCATCATGTTTTATTCTGAATGCTTGTTTTTTCTCTTTGTCAAAAATAAATAGTGATAAAAATTTTGTTAAACCTCTGTTCATAATAGCTCCTTTAAACTCACTTTTAAACGCCATAACATTTTAAATAAAATGTTATGGTTATTGTCATTATTGAACAATAGGCATGATTAAAAATAAAAGAATTTATTTACATAATAACTTATTAGTGCTATCTTTTAACATATAACATTTTATTTAAAATGTTATATAAAAAGAGAAGTGCCGTAATAAACAACACCTCTCTTTGAAATTTGCAGTTTTTAAATTACAAACAATTTTTTATATCATCTATAATAAGTTCAGGAGTTAAATGATACCGCTGGTATAATTCTTCAAGCGGAACTCTGTCAGTGAACTCTTTTCTGGCGCCGAAATTCAACACCTTCATATCAGAGTTACCAAAATATGAAGCAATTTTTTCTCCAAAACCGCCTTCAAGAGCTCCATCTTCAAGTGTGATAACAAGCTTGTGATTTGCCTTCAAGCTTTCCATAAGTTCTTCATCAACGCCGGAAATAAAGTGAGGGTTTATCAAGGTTGCAGAAATGCCCAAATTTGCTTTTAGAGCATCTTTTACCTTAACTCCAAGATGGAAGAAATTACCAAGCCCTAGAATTGCAACTTCTGAACCACTTTCAACAACCTGATACTTATTTATCTTTGAATAATCCGTAGTATCCTTTTCTCCTGTACTTATTACTTGAGTGAATGGAACTCTGATAACTACAGAATGCTCACGCTGTGAATTTGCCCAGTCCATCATTGAAATGTATTCTTCTTTATTCACAGGTGCAAGATATACAATATTTGGAATATTACAAATCAAAGGAATGTCATATTTTGAAAGATGAGTGGCATCCATGCCAGTAATACCGCCCCAGAAAATAAGAAGAGTGGCAGGAGTATTATTAAGTGCTAAATCTTGAGAAAGCTGGTCATATGTTCTTTGTATAAAAGAACTCATTACAGCAAGCATTGGTTTTGCTCCGCCTTTAGCGAGCCCAGAAGCAAATGCCACAGCGTGTTCTTCTGCGATACCAACATCAACATAATTTTTACCCAGTTTTTTTCTGAATTCTGGAGTAAATCCGCTTACACCCGGAGTTGCTGGAGAAATAGCGATAATTGAACTGTCCTTTGATGCTCTGTCAAGAATATAATCAGCAGTTATACTTTCATAACTTTCTTTACGGATAGCATTCTCTGCAACAGGCTTTTTGTCAAGTTCACCCGGAACAATCCAGTGATAATGTTCTTTGTCAACTTCTGCTTCATGCAAACCTTTACCCTTGATTGTATGCATATGAACCAATACGGGATGGTCAGCATCTTTTACTCTGTCAAATACAGATATTAATTCATTAAAATCGTGTCCGTTATCTATATAATAATAGTCAAAGCCGAGTGTTTTAAAGAAATTATTTTCTGCCTGCCCTTTTGTATCTCTTAAAAGCTTAAGGTTTGAATATAAGCCGCCGTGATTTTCTGCAATAGACATATCATTATCATTTACAACAATAATGATATTACTGCCAAGAACAGCAGCATTATTAAGCCCTTCCAAAGCTTCTCCTCCGGTTAAAGACCCGTCGCCAATAATTGCAACAACATTTTCCTTACCGCCTATCAAATCCCTAGCCTTTGCTAATCCGCAGGCAAGACTGACAGAAGTAGAAGTATGTCCTACTTTAAATAAATCGTGCGCACTTTCTTCCGGAGCAGTATAACCCGTATAAGTATGATACTTTGCCGGATTTGTAAACCCTTCTTTTCTTCCGGTCAAAATTTTATGCGGATAACACTGGTGAGAAACATCAAATACGAATTTATCAACAGGAGAATTAAACACCCTGTGAAGTGCAATTGTTGCCTCTACCATGCCTAAATTCGGCCCCAGATGCCCTCCGGTTGTGTTTACCTTTTTCAATATTAAATCTCTTATCTCAGCAGACAGCAGGTTCATTTCCTCTGCACTTAACCCCCGCAAATCTTCCGGAGTATTAATCTTATCCAAAACCATTAACGTTTTTTCCATTTTCGCTCCTTTCTTATAATTAATTATTATATTACAACCTTAGACCTACTCTCAGTCAAGAGGAAACTAAAAAAAATTCTCACTACATATCGTCTAGCCATTCCGGCCTTACCCCGGTTGGGAATGCCGTTATTTATTGTATCTGTTCTAATGAACTAAAGAAAGGAGATTATATGTTCTACAATGTATTAAAAGCCAAAGATATTGTTAATCTGGATGAAACCAAATTCGACAGACAGGTACTTATGGAAAACGGCGACAGCTGTTTAAACATAATTGCAATCAAAAAAGGAGAAATAATAGACACGCATACTTCAATTGCTGATGCAGCTGTTTACGTAATTGACGGCGAGATTGAGCTGCATTTTGATGCTGAAAAGTTTAAACTCGACAAAGGTGAAATTCTCATGTTCAAAAAGGACAAAGAACATAAAGTTCATGCCCTTAAAGACTCTAAATTCTTACTCATCAAGATATAAAACTATGCGCGGAAGTTATTCCGCGCATTTAATTATATTGAACTAATTCTAAAGTATTATTTTGTTACATTTCTTTACAATTTCTTACCGTATGGAAAATCGCGGGTTTCAGCGGAAAAACAAAAGTTTCGGACGCCTAACATTTTATAAAATCATTGATTATCTGTTATGTTGTTGGTATAAATTTGCATGGACGATTAGTCCTTTAGTAGTACACAAAAGAAAAGGTTTAAAAATTATGACATTACCAAACGTAGCTTATTTCTCAATGGAAATAGCAATGGATCAATCACTCAAGACATATTCTGGTGGTTTAGGATTTTTGGCAGGTTCACACATGTTATCTGCCGGTTATTTGCAAATGCCTATGGTAGGTGTAACTATGTTATGGTCATATGGTTACTATGATCAAAGAATCGACCATTCAGGCAACGTTGAAGTAGCTTACATCAGAAAATATTATGATTACCTTGTTGATACAGGTATCACTGTAGAAGTTGACACTTTTGGAGAAAAAGTTAAGGTTAAAGCATTCAGAGTTGACCCTGAATTATTTGGCACTTGCCCTGTTTACCTTCTTACAACTGATATTGACGGTAACAGCGACTGGGCTAAGAGCATTTCTCACAAGCTTTATGATGGAAATGAAAGAATCAGAATTGCTCAGGAAACAGTTCTTGGTATTGCAGGTGTTAGAGTTCTTCAAGCAGCAGGTTACAACTTTGATGTAATCCACATGAACGAAGGTCACGCACTTCCTGCAGCTTTTGAACTTCTTAGACAATACAACGGCAACCTTGATGAAGTTAGAAGAAAAACTGTATTCACAACTCACACTCCTGTTGCTGCCGGTAACGAAGTTCACTGGGTTGATACATTATTAGAAGGCGGGTTCTTTGCCGGTGCTTCTAGAGAAAGAGCTCTTCAATTAGGCGGAGAAAACTTCTCTCTTACAGTTGCAGCTTTAAGAATGTCAAGAATTGCTAACGCTGTATCTCAGCTTCACGGTCTTGTTGCTAACAAGATGTGGGAATGGGTTGACGGAAGATGCCCTATTAGAGCTATCACCAATGCTGTTAACCTTCACTACTGGCAAGATAAGAGAATGAACGGAGATAAATCTTTCGACGAATTACTTGCTGCTAAACGTGAAATGAAAGAAGAATTATTCAAATACGTTGCTAACGTTGCTGGTAAGAGATTTAATCCTGATGTATTAACTATCACCTGGGCAAGAAGATTTGCTGATTACAAACGTGCATGGTTAATTTTGATGGATAAAGACAGAATTAACAAACTATTAGATGAAAATAAGGTTCAAATCATCTTTGCTGGTAAGTTCCATCCGGATGATGTAATGGGTAAAGAAATGTTCAACAAGTTATTGAACAGATCTCACACATTAAAGAACGTAGTAGTTCTTCCTGGTTATGAATTACAACTATCAGGTATGCTGAAACGCGGTACTGATGTATGGTTAAATACTCCGTTAAGACCGTTTGAAGCTTCAGGTACTTCTGGTATGTCAGCTAATGCTAACGGAGCTCTTCACCTTTCTACTTTTGACGGTTGGACTGTTGAAGGTACATTCCCTGGCATTAACGGCTACACTGTTGAGTACCCTGAACTTGATGATGATATGCCTTGGGAAGAAAGACACTGGAAAGATCATGAATGTATGATGGATATCATCGAAAACCAGATTATTCCTACTTACTACAACAACAAGCAGGAATGGGCTAGAATGATGAGGCAGGCTATCAGAACTGCTGAAGCTTACTTCAATTCTGACAGAATGGTTATTGAGTACTACAACAGATTGTACAAGCCAATCGCTCATGACGATTGCTCTGCTGGAGAAAAGAAGAAAGAATTAAATATTTCTGAAACTCCTACATTTGATGCTTGGACTTACTCAAATATCAAGTAGATAAAAAAAAAGACCGGTTTTAAAAACCGGTCTTTTTTTTATTCCTCAAACGGTATTGTTATAATAAATTTATTACCTTTTCTTTCTTTTGTCATTTTATCCCCTTCGACCTTTTCGTCAAGATAATATGCCTGAGAGAAATTCATGATATCTTCTCTGTGGTGTTCCTTTTTTTCAACTTCGCCGGAAACAGTAACTACGTTATCAACAAGCTTGACATCAATATTTTTTTCGCTTCCGCCTAGAGGTTTCAAATCTACTATTAACTTATACTCGCCCGGTTCTTTCACTAGATTTACAAGCATAGGTGCCATTTTAGGTTCAAACGGGTTATCCCCGAAGCGCTGTTCCATACGTTCAATACGCTTTTGCTCATGCCTCATCATTTTTTCCATTTTACGCATCTGGTATGACGGGTCTGTCATTCTGTTAAATGTCATGTCTGCTACAAAATAAAAAGCTAAAAAAGCGCCTATAAGTGTCGCTAGAATGACTCCTAAAGTTCTTAACCAGTGACTTTTGTGTTCGTAATGGTATTCTCTGTTGTTCTCTTCAATCATAAAAATCTCCTTTCTTTATTCTTGTTTTGTACCTCATGATAATATGTAAATCAATAGCCGAAGAGGGTATATACCAATTACCCGACTGGAATAATATTTATATCTGTTTATCTTTAAGTTATAATAACTTTAAGCGAGGTGTTTATGAAGAAATCATTAATAAAGTATCCTTTTTTGACAAGAGAAGTAGAGATTTATGAGCGGGACAACGGGCATAAAATTGTTCTTGCGCATAAAGAAGGCGGGATGGTAAATATATCATCCTGGGTCAAAACAGGTTCTATAAATGAAAATGATAAAAACAATGGAATCTCTCATTTTCTTGAACATTTAATGTTTAAAGGTACTCATAAACATAAGGCTGGTGAATTTGATAAAATACTTGAAGCAAGAGGCGCTATTGTAAACGCTGCAACGTGGAAAGATTACACGTTTTATTATGTAACCCTTCCGAAAGGTGAGAACAATGAAAACTTCTATAAAGCAATAGAACTTCATGCCGACATGATGATAGACCCTGTAATACCTGATTATGAAATGGGTGCACCGTTTGATATAAATGACAAAACCGTCACAGACAAACGTGAACGTCATGTTGTAATAGAAGAAATTCGTATGCGCAAAGACCAGCCTTGGACAAAGGTTTATAATGCGACAAATCATGCAATGTACACTTCACATCCATACAAACGCGATGTTATAGGCACGCCGGAAATTATTTCACAGGTATCTCAGGAAGAGGTTATGAACTATTACAGAACCTTCTATTCTCCAGAAAATGTAACAACAATAGTTGTCGGTGACTTCGACAGCGAAGATATTCTTAACCGTGTAGTTGAAGGATTCAGCTGGGGAGATAGACCTCATCCTCCTGAAAAAGATTTCGGGCCGGATAGTCCAGTAAAGGAAACAGTCTATATTGAGAATAAAGCAAATATAAATTCTTCGTTTATGATGTTTGGTTTTCTTGGAGCCATGGCAAAAGATTTAAAAAATATTATTGCACTTGAGATGCTTGCTGTAATACTTGGCGAAGGTGCAAGTTCAAGATTATATAATAATTTGATAGAAAATCAGCCAGAGCATATATTTAACATGATTGATGCAGAGAATTACTCATTCCGTGATGGTTCTAACTTCTTTGTACAGGCAAATTTTAATCCTGAATACAAAGAAAAAGCTATTGAACTTGTTAAGGAAGAAATTAAAAAAGTTCAAAATGAAATTACTGAACGAGAAATTAATAAAGCAAAGAAAAAACTTAAATCCCGTTTTGCCTGTGAAGCTGAAACAGTTTCTGATATCGGTGAAGCTATAGGATATTATATGACTGTATGCGATGACTTAAATCTGGCAGAAGAATATCTGCCAATTTGTGAATCAATCACTATTGAAGATTTAAAAGATGCCGCAAAGAAATATTTAGATCTTAATCATGCCGTTATTTCTATTTTGAGTCCGGATAATAAATAAAATCAATTTTTCTGACATTTTTCCAGAACAGTTACAGTTACATTTTGTGCATCTTTCGTTGCATTTCTATACAGCTCTATTAACCGTGTTTCAGCTGGTGTAATACGAATTGACTGGGGTGTTGCTACACCATAAAAAGCAGTAATATCTACATTATAAATTTTACACAGCATTAATAACGTATCGCCATAAGGAGTTGTTTCTCCGCTTTCCCACTTACTTATAGTTGCTGCAGTCTTATGTATACGTTTTGCAACCTCACGCATACTTAACCCTGCTTTTTGTCTGCATAATCTTAACTGAAGCGGCAATGAAGTACTTAAAGACTCTACCGTTTTTTCTTTTGATTTGGTCATAAATATTTCTCCTATACCATAATTATATCGAAAAATTAAATATTTAAAAATTTGCTTGACAATAATCCGGATGTGTTTTATTATTCACATGTTAATTATTACGATACTGTTAATCTATAATACACTTTGGAGAAAATATGATTACTCTGGAAGAAAAAGTAAAAGAATTTATAAATACAAATGGGATTAAAAAAAAATTCTTTGCTAATCTATTAGGAATTTCTGTAGCTAAGTTAAGCGCTATGCTGCAAGGCAAAAGAAAAATGAAAGCCGATGAATTAATTATTTTTTCAGAGTACTTCAACTTAAAATCGGATTTTTTTGCTGATGTTAATTATTTACAGGAGTGTAATTGATGGAAACAAAAATCTCTGTTATAATTCCTGTTTATAATACAGAAGAATATCTTGGTAATTGCCTGACTAGTATTTGTACCCAGACTCTTAAAGATTTAGAAATAATTTGTATAAATAATGCTTCTGAGGATAACTCTCTTAATATACTCAATGATTTTGCAAATAAGGATAAGCGCATAAAGGTAATTAATTTTAGGCTTAATAAAGGCGCTGCTCAAGCAAGAAATTACGGAATAAAGATTGCAAAAGGCGAGTTTATCAGTTTTATTGACAGCGATGATTATTTGGAAACAGCCGATTTTTATGAAAAATTATACAATAAAGCCATACAAACAAATGCAGATATTACAAAAGGATTATATAAAAACTCGTCAGATAATACTGTTTTTAAAGAAATAAATAATAAGATTAAAGAAAATAAGAATAATTTCTGTTCAACATATTGCAGTGCTATTTTCAGAAGAAGTCTGCTAATCAATAATAATATCACATTTCCTGAAATTATTGATATGGAAGATCCGGTATTTGCTTTTGAAGCAGCATTACACGCCAATAAAATTGAAATAGTTGAAGACTTGTATATCGTAATTACACAGCGAGATAATTCTCTAACCAGAAGACAGCTCTGTTTCCAACAGCTTAAAGATAAGATTAAAGGGATGGAGATGTTATTGCATCTGGCAAATTCTAATTCTATTACGCCGGAGGTTTACAGCTATGTCTTAGGCTACTGGTTTGTAACAATAATACAGGATGTATTAAACAAAAATAATTCTCGCATTTTCAGTGAATATCTATTCTGCAAAATGGCAGGAATTTTCAGAAACTTTAAGTTTAATGTTGACATAAATGCGACTTTTTACAATTTCTTTAATAAGAACCTAAGTGAATTTTATTACTTTGATAAAGAGGAACTAAAAAAAATTATCGATACAAAAGATATAATCTCTTTTGATATTTTTGATACACTTCTTTTACGTCCATTTTTAGCCCCGTCTGATGTTTTTAAATATATGGAACAACAATATAATATACCAAATTTTGCACTTACAAGGCTCGTTAGCGAAAAGAAAGTACGCATGGTTAAGGCTATTCGCGACAGAAGAATAGAAGATATAACAATTGATGAAATATATTCTAAACTCGATAAAAATCTCAGAGATAAAGAAATGGAGATTGAAGCACAAATATTACAATGTAATGAAGAAATTCTTGAAATCTATAATTATGCACTAGAACAAGGAAAGCAAATTATAATAACATCAGACATGTATCTTCCTACAAACTTCCTTGCACAAGTTCTGAATGATAAAGGTTTTAAAAGTTTCAGTAAATTGTACGTTTCAGGTGAAATTGGAAAATGTAAGGCTACCGGAAACTTATATAAATTCATTATCCAAGATTTAAATATAAGTCCTGATAAAATATTACATATTGGTGATAATAAAATTTCTGATATAGAAAAAGCCAAAGAAAACAGTATCGAAGCGTTCTATTATAAAAACATTTTCGAAAGATTTAAAATTTCGAAAATAAACAACTATGCTTTTGAATATTTTGATAACTATGCAATTGATAAGATTAGCAGTTCATCAATTATCGCATTGTCAGCAATTAATTGGATTAATCAGAATGACAAATCTAATTACTGGAAAGATTTAGGTTATAATATCGGCGGCCCGCTAGCGCTTAGTGTTGTAACAAGCATATTTACAATAGCAAAGCAGCGAAATCTTAGCGATATATTCTTTGTTGCCAGAGATGGTTATATGCTTAAATTAGCATATGATTTAATTAAACCTGAAAATGCACCAAAAAGTCATTACATATACGCTTCCAGACGAATGAAAAACTTATGTATAAATGATAATCCTATATTTAGCGAAATAACTAAAAATAATTATCAAAAATACGCAGCTTCAATCAAATTATCCGGAGAGAATATTGGAATTGTTGATACCTGCGCAGGTAATTTTTCCGCACAAACATTAATTGAAAAGTTTTTCAGCGCAAAAAGTTTTCTCGGGATTTATATAGCGTCAACGCTTAATTATAAATATAATTATATAAATTTAAGCATCAAACCGCACTCCAACAAAGCAATAGGCTTTAGTTGGGATTTAATCGAGTTTCTTTTTACATCAAACGAAGCGCCTGTTGAAGATATGAAAAATGAAAAACCTGAATATAGAAAACTTCTAAATGATAATGACTTCTTCAGATTAAGCCTATTCCCTTTTATTTCAGAAGGAATACTTAATTTCGTAAAAGATTACACTAAAATATTTGGAATACAAAGTTTCAATTTTGATGCCGATCAAGTATTTGAATATATCAAATGTTTTTGGCAAAATATGAGCTTTTTAGACTATTATATGCTTTCGCAGGTAAAGCATCCTACAGATTCTGCACAACAAGTTTATGTTTCTTTAACACTTGCAGATGAGGAAAGAATAAAAATATTAAACAAAAAAGTGGGTAAAAAACTGGAACTTATACACAATTAATAAAAAAGGCGGCTCTTGAAAAGCCGCCTTTTAAATACATATCTCGAAAAATTATCTCTTTGAGAATTGGAATCTCTTACGAGCTCTTTTTCTACCATATTTCTTACGTTCTTTAACTCTTGCATCACGAGTCAACAAGCCTTCTGAACGTAATACATTTTTATATTCCTCATTAACTTTCAATAATGCTCTTGAAATACCGTGTCTGATAGCCGCTGATTGAGCAACGATACCGCCGCCAACAGCTTTAACTCTTACATCATACTTGTCTTGATTTTCAGTTAAAACAAGCGGTCTGTAAATCATCATTTCAACAGCCGGCATATTACCAATATAAGCACCTAATGTTTTTCCGTTAACGAAAATTCTGCCTTTACCTTTTACAAGTTTTACAACTGCAACAGCGCACTTTCTGCGGCCTGTAGCCATTATTTCTTTAGATTCAGCCATTACTTAGACTCCTTTCCCAATACAACAGGTTTTTGAGCTGCATGCGGATGTTCAGGACCGCAATATACTTTCAACTTGTTGAACTGTTCAGCGCCAAGAGTGTTGTGCTGCAACATTCCCTTAACAGCTTTTTCAATTAACTTTGTTGCATCTTTTTCACGAACTTCTTTAACAGAAGCTGCTTTTAAACCACCCGGGTAACCGGTATGGTGATAATAAATCTTATCAGTTTCTTTATTTCCTGAAACTACAACCTTTTCTGCATTAATAACGATAACAAAGTCACCGGTATCAACGTTAGGTGTATATTCAGGTTTATTTTTTCCTCTTAAAATGTTTGCAATTCTTACAGCTAAACGACCAAGAATTTCGCCTTCTGCATCAATTACATACCATTTTCTTTCAACTTCAAGAGGTTTTGCTGAATATGTTTTCATGCTTTTTATCTCCGTAGTATTAATATTTTACCTTTACCAGTGTCAGACCATACGGGCTGACTGTTTGCCCCGCCTTACGGCGGTCACATGCCTCAAGAACATTTTTCATATGCTCTACAGGCAGCTTATGCCCCTCTATTTCAAGAAGCGTACCGACTATTGTTCTTACCATATTATAAAGAAATCTGTTTCCTTCAATATGTATAAACACTCTATCACCCTGTTTCTCAACATCCGCTCTAGAGATAAAACAAACTTTGCTCGGGTTAAGCGTTCCGGAACTTTTAAAACTTGAAAAATCATGTTCGCCCAGAAGGAAATTCAAAGCGGTCTGCATCCGCTCTATATCCAATTCGTATTTCACTCTTAAGATATCACCGTCAAATGCCTGTTTATAACGTCTGTTAATCAGTTCATATCTGTAATATCTTGCCTTTGCAGACTTTTGAGCGTGAAACGAATCCGGTACAATTCTCAAGTTACTGACAGATATATCATCAGGAAGGATTTCGTTCATTTGATAGATAAATTTTGAAGCAACAATTTCTTTATCAGTATCAAAGTGAACGACCTGTCCTAATGCATTTACACCTTTATCAGTTCTTCCGGAGAAGATTGTTTTAATCGGTCTGTTATTAATTTGAGCCTTAGACTCTATCAAAGTACATAATACTTTCTCTAATTTGCCCTGTATTGTGTTACCGACTTCTTTGCCGGCTTCGAACTGTATCTGACTGCCATCATAGTTCTTACCACGGTACTGGACGTCTAGAGCGTAGCGCATTAATTATACCAACTGAATTAATGCCATTTCAGAAGCATCCCCTCTGCGTGGAGGAAGTCTGAATATTCTTGTATATCCGCCCTGTCTAGAAGAATATTTAACGCCAATAACGCTGAATAATTTTCTCAAAACAGTCTGCTTAGCTAATTTTTTGCCTTCCTGCGGAGCATCAAATACTTCACCGGTGGTTGTATCAATTAACTGGCCGATTTCTTTATCATAGATATATTTACCAGCCAATCTTCTTGAATTCAAATCACCTTTTTTAGCCATAGTGATTACATTTTCAGCATATGGCTGCAAAGCTTTTGCTCTTGCCATAGTTGTTTTTATCTCACCATGAGTAAATAGTTCAGTAGCTAATGAACGCAACAAAGCTTTTCTTTGGTCTTGTGCTTTACCAAGTGTATGTTTCTTTGTTTGGTGTCTCATTGTTTTCTTTCCTTTTATATAATTTACTAATTTCTATTATTCTTCTGAACCTTGAATAGCATAACCTTCTTCATCTACTTCTGGATTTGGAGCTAAGTCTAAACCGAAGTGGTGTAATCTTTCAATTACTTCATCTGAAGATTTTTTACCAAAGTTCTTAATATTTAACAAATCATGTTCTGATTTCTTTAACAATTCTGCCATTGAGTTAATGCTTGCTCTTTTTAAACAGTTATATGCTCTTACAGATAATTCAAGCTCATCAATAGTGATTGAAGGTTCTTGTTCGGTTTCTTCATGAGATTCTTCCATAACAACAGCCTTTTCTTCAATATCTTTGTGAGAAGTTTTGCCTGTAATAGATGAGATTTGAACAAAGTGTTCAATAAGCAAATCAGCTGCCTGAGTAAGAGCTGTAGTTACATCTACTGTACCATTAGACCAGATTTCAAGAGTTAATTTATCAAAGTCGATATTGTCGCCGACACGAGCATTTTCAACTTCATAACGAACTCTTTTTACCGGCATAAATGTAGCATCAATAGGTAACATATCAATAGGAGCTCCTGATTTAGAATTTCTTGGAACATCATTTGCTACATATCCTTTTCCTGTTTCTACAACGATATCGGCGTGGAATGAACCGCCGTCAGCTATAGTACAAATCAACCAGTCAGGGTTTACTACCTTTACACCGGCTGGTAATTGGATATCACTTGCCAATACAGGACCTGGTTTGTCTACATCTATTCTCAAATTTTGAGGTTCTTTTGAGTCTGTTTTAATTGCCAAACCTTTAAGGTTCAACATTACGTCAATAACGTCTTCTAATACACCCGGAATTGCTGTGTATTCGTGAGTTATACCCTCAATTCTGCAAGAAGTTACAGCAGTACCTTCTAAGCTTGAAAGTAATACACGTCTAAGTGCGTTACCGATAGTTGTTCCAAAACCTCTTTCTAACGGTTCAATAGTAAACTTACCATATTGTGAACCATCAGAACTGGTCATTGTATTAACAGTTTTAATTTTTAATTCCATATTATTTTCTCCTATCAGCCTATTTTGAATAGTACTCTATAACAAGTTGTTCTTTGAATTCAGGATCTAATTCTTCTCTTTGAGGAATTCTTTCGAATGTAATCTTCAAAGCGTCTTTATCTACTGTTATCCAAGCAGGAGCACAAGATAAATCAATTGCACTCATTACAGTCTTAAGGTAATCGTTGCTTCTTGATTTAATAGTGATTACATCACCTGCTTTAACTAAATATGATGGAATATCTACTTTCTTATCATTAACAAGAACGTGACCGTGGTTAACGATTTGTCTTGATTGTTTACGTGTTACGCCGAAACCTGCTCTAAATAAGACGTTATCTAATCTAGATTCAAGAATTTGAAGAAGGATAGTACCTGTTACACCTTTCTTTCTTGCAGCTTCGTTGTAATATTTTGCGAATTGTTTTTCGCTTACCAAATATGTTAATCTGATTTTTTGTTTTTCATTTAAGTGAATAGCGTATTCAGAAAGTTTCTTTCTTACTGCACCGTGTTGACCGGATGCTGTTTGCCTCATAGAAGATGTTAATTTTCTGTTAGACAAATCTTTTACGCCGTAGTTACGAAATAATTTATTCGTAGGTCCTGTATATCTTGCCATTATTTTCTCCTTTTCTTTTGCAGGGCATCTATGGTTTACTTTTTTGGCTTAAAGCAAGCCCCTGCATATTGTATCTAACTTTATTACACCCTATACACGTCTCTTTTTAGGAGGACGGCATCCGTTGTGAGGAATAGGTGTTACGTCTTTTATCAAAGTAATTTCCAAACCAGCAGCCTGAATAGCTCTGATTGCTGTTTCACGACCTGAACCAGGTCCTTTGATATGAACTTCTACCTTTTTCATACCCTGGTCAATTGATTTCTTTGCAACTAATTCTGCTGCTGACTGAGCTGCAAACGGAGTTCCTTTTCTAGCTCCTTTGAAGCCTGTAGCACCGGCAGTTGCCCAAGCAATAGCATTACCTTGAGTATCTGTAGAAGTTACAATTGTATTGTTAAAAGTGGATTGTATGTGAACAACACCCTGCAATACATTTTTCTTTTCTTTTTTCTTTGTAGTTTTTGGTCTTGCCATTTTTCTTTTCCTTATATTTCACTATTTTTAATTTCGTTTAAATTTATTCCCTATTATTTCTTCTTACCAGCAATAGGTCCTGTCTTTTTACCGCGTCTTGTTCTTGCGTTTGTTTTTGTTCTCTGACCTCTGCAAGGAAGACCTCTTTTGTGCCTCATACCTCTGTATGAGTTAATTTCTTGAAGACGTTTAATGTTCATTGTTACTTCACGTCTTAAGTCACCTTCAATATTGTATTCAGACAATGCATTACGTAATTGTTTAATATCATCATCTGTTAAGTCATCTGTTCTTAAATCAGGTGAAATACCTGTTACTTCAAGAATCTTTTTGCTTCTTGCAGGTCCTATACCGTAGATATAGGTCAAAGCGATTTCTAGTCTTTTGTTACGAGGTAAATCTACCCCAACTAATCTTGCCATGTTTTCTTTCCTTTATATTTCTTGTACTTACTTATTCTTTATTCTTCGAAAATTAACCCTGTCTTTGTTTGTGTTTAGGGTTTTCACAAATTACTGCAACTCTGCCTTTTCTTTTAATAACTTTGCATTTGTCGCACATAGGTTTTACTGATGATCTTGTTTTCATTGTTTTATCCTTTATCTTTTTGTAATACTTAAAAACTTTTTATTATTTAAGACGGAATGTTATTCTGCCTTTGGTTAAATCATAAGGTGTCATTTCTACTTTTACTCTGTCACCCGGTAATATTCTGATAAAATTCTTTCTTATCTTTCCTGATATGTGTGCCAGAATTTCGTGTCCGTTTTCAAGTTTTACCCTGAACATCGCATTCGGCATGGATTCCAGAATAGTACCTTCTATTTCTATTACGTCTTTTGCCATATTTTCCTCTATTTTTCGGCTGTCAAATAATGCCACTTTGAGGCATCTTAATATAATAATATTTGCTAAAAATCTGAATGCAAGCTGTTTTATTATATTTTCGCCCCTTTTGTAAAGTTTTATTTCTGTTTGTTTTTTTATTCTTAAGTTTTATTCCCTGTAATCTAATATCATGAAAAATATTGAATTTATAATACAATTTTGGATTATATCCTTTTTGTAATATTTTTTATTATTAAAAAAACATTCTATATATTTTTATAACTCATTTTATTTCTGTTCATGATACAATTTTCACATATAGTATTTTGAAAGGGATTTATTTATGCTAAGAGCCGGAATCGTTGGACTGCCAAACGTAGGAAAATCAACATTATTTAATGCATTAACAGCTACAAAGAATGCACAGAGTGCAAATTATCCGTTTTGTACAATTGAACCAAATGTAGGCGTTGTTGTTGTACCGGATGAAAGACTCCAGATACTTTCTGATTTGTGCAAAGCAAAAGAAATTATTCCTACTGTCATAGAATTTGTTGATATTGCAGGACTCGTAAAAGGTGCAAGCCAGGGAGAAGGATTAGGAAACCAATTCCTGCATAATATTAGAGAAGTCGACGCTATTATTCAGGTTGTCAGATGCTTTGATGACGAAAACACTATTCACGTAGCAGGCAAAGTTGATCCTATTTCAGATATTGAAATTATTAATACAGAGCTTGCCCTTGCTGATTTAGCTTCTGTAGAAAGACGCGCTGCAAGAATTTCTAAACAGGTAAAATCCGGTGACAAGGAAGCAGTTATTGAAGACGGAGCATTAAAGAAACTTAATGAGCTGCTGCAAGAAGGAAAGTTTATAAATGTAAAAGAACATTTTACAGAAGATGAGATTGAAGCAATTAAACCGCTTAATTTAATGTCTATCAAGCCTGTTATTTATTGCGCGAATGTTTCTGAATTTGATTTAAAAGAAGGCAACAATTACACAAAACAGGTTGAAGAATACGCAAAATCACATGGTGCTCAAACAGTTATAATCTGCGCAAGAATTGAAGAAGAACTTGTTGAACTCGGAGAAGAAGGGGCTAAAGAGTACCTTGAAGAGCTTGGAGTTAAAGACAGCGGGATTAATAAAATGATTAAATCAGTATATGAACTGCTTAATCTTATTACATTCATTACAGCCGGCGAAAAGGAGGTTCACGCGTGGACAATCACAAGAGGAACTAAAGCTCCGCAGGCGGCAGGGGTTATACATACTGACTTTGAAAAAGGCTTTATTAGAGCTGAAGTAACCGGATACAATGACTTTGTACAAAACGGCTCTTATACAGCCTGCAAAGATAAAGGTGTTACAAGATTAGAAGGAAAGGATTACGTAATGCAGGACGGAGATATTGTTCACTTCCGTTTTGCAGTATAATAAGGAAATGCAAATCAATACTTCGGGTGGACAGACAAATTTTAAATGGAATAAAACAACACATTTAGAAATGACAATGCTCGCACTACAAAACAGCAGCATTGATGATATTACTAAAAGACAGGTTGCCAGATATGCCCAAATGCCAGACTTTGCAAAGACAGAATTGGGATATCATAATAACACTCACTTCTTCTTTCCAAATTCTAAGAAAAAAAGCTTCGGGCCAGACTCTGATAAACTAAATGCCTTTAGCCAGTTTAAAGAACATTTGCAGCAAGCAATGCTTTCAGAAGACAAAGAAGAAGTATTAAAAAAACTCGGCTATGCACTGCATTATTTGCAAGATATGTCTGTTCCGCTTCATACAGAACCGGGCGGATTAATACATAAAATATTAAAATACAAGCTTCACGGAAATTTTGAACGCGGTAAAAAATATGGTGCAACAGCACATTTAGACATACTAACCCAAAATTTTAAGGCAGAAAATCTTGAGTACAGTTCTATACTGGATTTATTTACAAAAACTGCTGAATATTCTCAAAATCCGGAGTTCAAGGTAAAAAGATTTAACAAGAAAAACTGGATTTCCATTCAGCAGGCTTGTTTTAACAGAGGCGTAAACGCTTCCAGAGAATTTTTAGAAAAAGTTCTCGCCGTAAAAAATATTAATTAACGGGTTATTTTTGCAGAATTTATAACCCAGCCGTCAGAGCGGAAGTGAGCATAATTATTTTTTCCCCGGTATTTTTCTCCTTCAGGGCTTGACTTAAGCCATTCTTCAAGGATTAAAAGAGCCTTTCTCAGGAGTTCATAGCCGTATCTTTCAATCAATGAACCGTATTGGGTTGGTGTTAATATGACAAAATCTATATCGGGCAGAGAAATTTTTACCTCGCTATCATACTTCGGTCTGCCGCCCTTTTTCCCATTTTCTATACTTGAATATCCACTCATTATTTATCATCCTCCACAGGTGTTCCTAATTTGCGCACCAGTTCTATTACAGTTTCTTTCATTCTGCATTTATTATAAGAATTACTAAAATATATTTTATACAAATTGCATCTAGCACATACGCACCCTAACTTGTAACAATCCACTGCACTCGGGGTCCAATTCTTTGACATTGTTTCACTACATGATACATTATATCTGTAATTCATTTTTACAAAACCTCTTCCAAATATTTAAAACATTGACATTAGCAAAAAAATATGATTAAATATCAATTGATAGTTTACATCTTGTGTCTTATTGTAAGACGATATGATACAAATGTCAAGTACTATTTTCAGATATTGGTGAAACGATGAAACTAGATGAATTAATACAATTAATATCCAATATAGCAGGGATAACTGTTAACCAGTCAATGCTTGCAGACAGCCTTGGCATAACACGTCAGACAATCAGCAATAGAATAAAAACTCAGAGCGAAGTTACGGTTAGCGAAATAAGACGGGTTGAGGAATTTTTTAAGATTAGTATTTTCAGTTCTGTAACCGACGATATTGCTTATATAGATTATTATACAGATGTTTTTGCAAGCTGCGGAAATGGCAGTATTGTATTTTCGAGTGAAAAAACGAAACTTCCTATACCGATTTCAATGATAAGCGGGTATTCAAAAAATAAATTATATTCTATGATTAATGCTTCCGGAAATAGTATGTCGCCTACTATTGATAATGGCGATAAGCTTATTGTAGAACACTGGAACGGAAACCAGATTCAGGACAATAAAATTTATGTATTTTGTTTTAATAACGAATTTTTTGTAAAACGCTTATCAAAAAATCTTGATGAGATTATTATCAAGTCTGACAATCCTGAATACAGAATTAGAACCATAAACGGAAAGTCTGCCGCAGAATTAATACTTATCGGTAAAATTGTCGCAACTGTGAAACAATTGGATTAAAATTTCAGGCTCGCAATTTTGTTGTATCAATAATTCTTATCTGTAGGGTGAAGAAGCTATTACAACAATAATTGAAGTACTATAGCCGGTGTTTGGTTTGCTGTAGCAAGAAGCGTTGCACTTGATTCTTCCGTTATATCTGCATCACGAATTGTTGATTGAGTTGATACTAAATTATTGATTTTAATACTTCGTCTATTGTTGAAAGTGCATTTGCTCTTGTTAACTCAAATGCTTTCTGAGATGAACCAGTTGAGTTGTTTATAATCAGGTCAAGGTCAAAGTTTGAACCTCCAACTAATACTCCTACAGAAGTTGTGCCTGTTACATCGGCAAAAACAGTACAATTATCAATATGGGAAATATCCATACCCTATAAGACCACCTACATTCCCAGTCCCACTCACGCTGCCAGTTACGTAGCTGTTACTTATTGTAACGTCGCATCCTCTCCCCATCAGCCCACCGACCTCATAATCCCCCGTCACATCAACATTTTCTAAGCCAACGTTTTTTATTTCTGCAAAGTTACACCACCTAAACAAACCGACACAATTAATTGATGGAGTGTTGATATACAGGTTTGAAATCACATAACCATTACCATCAAAGGTGGCTGTAAATTGGTTAGAAGTTCCTATTGGAGTCCAACCTTCACCTGTTGAGTAAGCAGAAAGGTCGATATCATCAGCTAAAACAAATTCACAATTTGAGCAGATTTTATAGTTATTGGTCATAGTTGCGAGCTTAGCAAGTTCTTCTGCTGTTGAGATTGAATAAGTGCCACTTGTAAGTTTTGTGTTTATTGAATAATTCGCTGCATTGTCTTCCGCTTGGTTTATCTTAAAGCCCGTTGTCATGCGATCGATTGCTTGATTTAAGCCTATGGTTGACGTTTTTAAGTCGGATTGAACTATTAAGCTGGATATATTTTTAACACCTCACTTAAAAAGCCCTGTAAATTAAGGTCTTTAGCCTCCTGTACAGCAGCAAGAGTTTCAGGGTAATGCATTAAACCTGATTTTCGTATAAAGCTGCTCATTAAAAACATATACTTATATAAATCGTTACATTACATAACAAAAGCCGCGGCTTATAATTTTACTTGCTTTTACCTTCCGTTTGAAGTTAAATATCTCCTATGAAGATAATTATTTTTGGTGCAAATGAACTTAGTTCAATGATAGCCTCTGAGTTATATACAGAAAACGACATTACTGTTATAGATGATGAACATAACAGAGTAGACGCATTTAATAAGCTGGATGTCGGGTTTGTACCGGGGAATGGTTCAAATATAGAGGTATTAAAACAAGCTTCGATTAAATCTGCGGATGTATTTATTGCCTGTACAGCTTCTGACGAACTCAATATTGTTGCCTGTTTAACTGCCAAAAGAATAAGTACCGTTAAAACAATCTGCTTTGTTCGCAAAGAAGAATACAAATATTCTCTCGGGCTTGCAAAGGATGCAGAATATAACTGTGATTTTTATATTGATAATGTAATCTGGCCGGAAGAACTATTAACTCAGGAAATTTTTAGAATTATCACTGTTGCAAAAGCTTTGGATGTTGAACATTTTGCTGATGGCAGGGCACGTTTGCTTGAATATAGGATTGCCAAAAACTCTATTCTTGTTAATCAGATGGTTAAAAATTGCGAGTTTCCTAAAGATACTGTTATTGTCGGTATTACAAGAAATTGTGAATTATTTATACCTAATGGAGAAACAATTTTGCATGAAGATGATAAAGTTATTTTTATGGGATTATCAAACTCGCTCGATATACTTGCCGGTAAATTTTTCCACGAAAAAGAGTTCGTAAAAAATGTAACTATTATAGGCGGTGGTAATGTTGGTTTAAAACTTGCTAAAAATTTGGAAAATCTAAAGCTCAATTTAAAGATTGTAGAAAAAGATACAGCAAGATGTGAGTATTTATCACAGGAACTTAATAACACATTAATTATTAATGGAGATGGAACTGATTTAGAACTCTTAAATGAAGAAGACATTGCTTCTTCTGATGTAGTCGTAAGTGTAACTAACAATGATGAAAAAAATCTTTTATGCTCGCTACTTGTTAAACATATGGGTGCAAGCAGAGTAATATCAAGAGTTTCCAAGACTACAAACGTAGAATTATTTGAACGGGTTGGTATTGATATTGCAATTTCTTCCAGAACAGCTGCGCTTAATGAAATAAAAAATAATATAAAAGAAACAAACATTGGTATTCTGGCAACTGTAGAACAGGGAAAAGGAGAAGTACTGGTTATAGAAATCCCTGAAAATTACCAAACAAAAAAAATTATGGAATTAAAACTTCCTGTAAAAGCTATTGTAGGAGTTATTCAGCGCAGGAAGAGAATAATTATTCCAAACGGTGCAACACAAATAATGGGTGGTGATAATCTCATAATATTTACAACAAGTGAAAATGCGCCAAATATAAAAGAATTTTTTGAGGAAATTGAATGAGATTAAACTATCTGGCATACTCATTTAGTCTGACAATAATGTATTTTAGTTTTATGCTGATGCTGCCTGTATTAGTAGCGCTTTATTATCATGAAACCGGTGCTGTGCTGCCGTTTTTATTAACAGGAGCAGCTGCTCTTATGATATCAATAACAATAAAAAAGGTTATCAGCGGAATTGCCCAGATTAAATCAATAAATGATATAAAAAAATCTGAAGGGCTCTGTGTTGTTAGTTTTTCCTGGATTTTTGCTATCATTCTGGCTTCAATACCTTATTTATTTTTCGGAATAAGCCCAGTTGATGCTTTATTTGAAGCAACATCCGGAATTACGGCAACAGGTTCGACAATACTTACACACTTCAACTATCCAAATACTGTTTTTTTCTGGCGCTCCTTTACACAATGGCTGGGCGGAATGGGAATTATCGTATTATTTATTGCAATTCTGCCTCAATTTGCAATTGCCGGAAGACAAATGTTTTTTGCAGAAGCACCCGGGCCTACAGAAGATAAATTTACTCCAAGAATAAAGAATACGGCTGCTGCTCTATGGAAAGTTTATGCAGGATTAACTATAATTGAAATTGCTTTTCTGAAAATTAATGGAATGAGCGGTTTTGAAGCTGTTTGTAACTCATTATCTTCAATCTCTGGAGGAGGACTTTCTCCAAACAGCCAGAGTATGATTGGATGTTCTTATCCATTACTATGGATTACTGCATTTTTCATGTTTTTTGCAGGTGTAAGCTTCAATCTCCAGTACAAAGCGTGGATTAAACTTAACCCGCTGGTTTTATTTAGAAATGAAGAATTCAGGACTTATTTCTCTGCAATTTTCTTAATTGGTATTTTGCTCAGTATTTCTTTATTCTTTAATATGCATTATGACCTTGCAGGAAGTATAACACACTCGTTTTTTAATGTTTCAACTCTGGTTTCGTCAACAGGTTTCTGCAGTGTAGATTACACAAAATGGGATTACACAAGCAAGCTCCTTTTATTTGCAATAATGCTTTTTGGCAGCTGTGCAAGTTCGGCCGGAGGCGGATTAAAAGTTATGAGATGGCTTCTGGTCTTTAAAATTATAAAAACAGAGATGACTAAAATTCTACATCCCAAAGCTGTTTGTAATATCAAAACAGGAAGTTACTCTGTGCCTAAGGAAATTCTTGACCAGACTTTAATGTTTGTTGCTTTTTATTTTGTAATACTGGGAGTTTCCGCATTTTTAATAGCTGTTCTTGAACAAAATACTACTATTGGATTGACCGGAGCTGTCAGCGCAGTAGGAAACATAGGCCCGGGATTTGGTGCTATCGGCCCGCTGGGAAGTTTTGCTCCTCTGAATGCATTGACTAAATTAATACTAATTTTTGATATGCTTATTGGCAGACTAGAATTAATACCAATTCTTGTGTTATTCCAAAAAGATTTTTGGGTTTTAAAACGTTAATTCCCTGCGACTATAAATCGGGCCTTTATAAAGTTTATTATTGTATTCTATATTTACAGGTGCTATAGTCCTCTTTTCATTAGAAAACCGGATTAAATTACCGCTAATATCATAAAAATAAAGAATTTTGGAAGGGACAGGATTGTTCAATGCATCCTTTGTAATAGGCTTGCCGTCTAAATCAAATGCCTCATATATCTCTCCATTTTTCGTACAAATTCCCAGCCTAAAACCATTTTCATCATATATTTTTGTTGAAGCTGCCAAAACCTGCACTCCGGAAATAAAAAATAAACAAATTATTGCACAAAGTTTTTTCATACTACAATTATAACGTCATTCTTAGAAAAATGTTCTTTTTTATGCTACAATTTAACCAGAGGAAGAAAATATGTCTATAAGAAAAGTTGTCAGATATGGAGAAGACTCTTTGCGACAGCCGTCCAAAGAAGTTCATAAGGTTTCACAAAAAGTTAAAAATCTGGTTGCAGATTTATTGGATACAATGTACGCTCAAAACGGTGTCGGGCTTGCTGCACCCCAGATTGGAGAGAACTACAGAGTATTTGTAATTGATGTTTCGACTGGCAATGAGCCTTTAAATCCAATTGTATTTATTAATCCTAAAATTATAAAAAAATCAGGTGCTGTAATAAGCCACGAAGGCTGCCTTAGCTTTCCTGAAGCATTTACTGATGTTAGAAGATATTCTGATGTTATGGTAAAAGCAATGGATAGGAATGGACGTTCTTTTGTTCTGGAAGCAAAAGATGGAAGCCTGCTTGCAAGAGCAATTCAGCATGAATTTGACCACCTTGACGGAATTCTTTTCATTGATCACGTTATAAACAGATTTGAAGCAGAAGAAGTTCTGAAAAAATTTAACCTGCCGCCAATTCAAATTGAAAAACTGCTTGATGAACCGGAATTAGAAGCAAAAATTGAAGAACTACTAAAACAAAAAGTTAAAAGTGAAGAAAAGAATGATTAGTATTGTATTTTTTGGAACACCCGATATTGGTTTAAAGTCCCTGGAACATTTTTATAATTCTGATAAATTTGAAGTTCTTGCAGTTGTAACACAGCCCGATAAACCATCAGGCAGAGGACATAAGCTTACGCCGAGCCCGATTAAACGCTTTGCGCTGGAGAAAGGTATTAAAGTATTTCAGCCAAAATCAATCAGAAAAGAACCGGAAATTATTGAAGCATTAAAAGAATTAAAACCTGATTTCTTTGTAACTTTTGCATTCGGTCAGATTCTTTCGCAAGAAGTTCTGGATATTCCTAAATACGAAACAATAAACCTTCATGTTTCATTACTTCCAAAATACCGGGGAGCAAATCCTATACAACGTGCAATTATTAACGGGGATACCGAAACCGGAATATGTACCATGATTACAGAATTAGGGCTTGATTGCGGCGACATTTGCATGAAGCTTCCTATTGAAATTTCTAAAAACATGAATTGTTTAGAGCTGTTTGAACTATGCGCTTCTAATTCTCCAGAGCTTTTAGAAAAGACTTTAACTGGAATTAAAGACGGCACATTGAAGCCGACTCCTCAATGCGAAGAAGGACTTTGTTTTGCAGACAAGCTTAAAAAAGAAGAATGCAAAATAGACTGGAATAAGTCTGCTGAGGAAATTCATAATTTAGTTCGCGGGGTTTACAAATGCCCTGGTGCGTTTTTCGAATTTAACGGCAAAATAATTAAGGTTTTGAATACTGAGCCGTTAAATGATGAAACAAACGGCAGCATTGGCGATTTTGTCAGGATTTCAAAGCTCGGAATTGACGTTAAAACAGGCAAAGGACTTTTACGTATTATAAAAATAAAACCTGAAGGTAAAGGCGAAATGCCGGCTTTTGACTGGTATAACGGACTTAAACACTAACTAATATTTTATCAAGCCTTGAAAAAATCTCGTTCAGATTATCAATTAGAATAAGTTCTCCACGCAATCGTGATGCACCTTGAAAACCGTTTAAATAATACGGTATAAACTTTCTGCAGAATTTTACACCGACATTTTCTCCTCTAAACTCGACCTCTTTTTTTAGATGATGTTTTAGCGTTTCAATTTTTTCTTCTAATGTTGGAGGAGGCAAATATTCCCCCGCATTAATATATCTTTCAACTCTATAAAGTAAAGATGGATCACCCAGCGCACCACGCCCTATTGCAATGCCGTCAGCTTCTGATTCTTCCAGACACTGAACAGCGGTTTCTATCGATACAACATCACCGTTTGCAAAAACTGGAATATCAACATTACGCTTAAGTTCTGCAATTTTTTTCCAATCAGCTTTGCCTCCATACATCTGCGAACGGGTACGACCATGAATTGTAATGAAATCAGCCCCTGCTTCCTGCATTTTTTGTCCGTATTCTACAAAATTTAATTCGTCAAATGTATATCCTAAACGGAATTTTACACTCAATGGAATTGAAATTTCAGCTTTAACTGTTCTTACAATTTCTTGAGCTAAATCAACATTACGCATCAATGCACATCCATCTGTGCCTTTTACAACTTTATTAACAGGACAGCCCATATTTATATCAATCATATCAGCATACTTCTGCAGATAATTTGCACATTCTGCAATCATTTTAGGCTTGTGGCCGCTTAGCTGGTATGAAATAGGAGAATGATTTTCATCCCTTGCAACAATATCTGTATCCTTAACCTGCGTCAGAGCTTCTGAACTTATCATTTCTGTTGTTAACAAGCAGGTTTTTGAGTATTCTCTTACAAGAGAACGCAATACATAATCAGTTATTCCGGCCATTGGAGCAAGAGATACCCTGCTTGAAATTAAATCCCTAACTTGCATATGGTCTCAATTCTTCCAACCTGCTTTTTGCGTATTTCAAATATTCATCATCCGTTGAGTATGATGAAATAAACTTCTGATAATATTTGAATGCTTCTTTATAATTCGAAAGAGTGTCGTAATCTACAGCAAGCATATAATTAGCTATAGGAAATTCGTTAGAATATTTCAAAACATTTAAGTAATCATTTATAGCAAGTTTTGGCTGCTTCTGCTCATCATAAATCAACCCTCTGTAATAATATGCATAAGCGTTATTTGCTTCTTTTTTCAAAACTTCATTGAATTTTAGAAGCGCCGTTTGGTAATTATTCTTTTCATATAAATCTATGCCTTCGTTAAGAACAGTAAGTGAACCGTTTTGTACGACATAAGAAAGCAATTCTTTTGCATCTGATTGAGGGTTTAGCTGTAAAGCTTTTTTCAAATATGCCTCTGCAAGAGCCCAATTTTTTTGTTCTGAATACAAGTACCCTATATAATAAGGAGTTTCAGTATTATTGGGATTCAATTTTTCTGCTCGTTTGTAATATTCTATAGCGCTGTTGTAATCCCCCATAGCCTGGTAAGATGCAGCAGCTCCAAGCATAGAATCTTCTGTTGCCGGGTTTATTGCGAGGTATTGCTGTACAGCCATTTTATAATCTTTAGCTTCGTAGCTTGAAGATGCAGAGGCTAGCTTCGTAGAAGTTGAATCCTTTTGAACGTTCTGCAGCGTCTTCAAAACAAGATTATTTGCAGGGAATTTTTCTTTTGCTGTGTTTAAAACACTTACTGCATTATTATAATCATCTTTTGAGGCATAACATATTGCAAGGTTTACATACGCATCAACCTTAGAAGAATTTTTTGAAATTGATGATTTGTATGCAGAAATAGCTTCATCAATTTTATTTTCCTTGTGAAGTTTATATGCATAATCATACAATTCATCACTACTGCCGTTTTGAGATAGATATGCAATATATTCCGAAGGACTCATTGTGTCTTTCATTACCATAGCAATTTCATCTTTAGCAGCAGCATTCGAAGGGTCAATTGCCAGAACTTTTTTATAAAGTCCCATTGCAGTCTTGCCATCTCCCATTTCTTTATAAACCTGCGCTTTATATAAAAGAGCCTGAGTATTATTAGGATAGAGCGTTAATACAGAATCATAAGATTGAATTGCTTTCTGGTACTCTTTTCTCTGCTGGAATAAAGTACCGACATTTAATCTTGTTGTAACGTTAGACGGATTAAGCTGTTCAGCTTTTCCATAATAGCTTAATGCCGTTTCAAAATCTCCCTGAGCCTGTTTTATAGCTCCAATATTTGCATTGAGCTCCGCATCACTTGGAGTTTGAGCGAGTTTTTTCAAATAAATTCTTTCTAAAGCGTATAAAACTTCCTGATCGCCTTTAGAATTAGCAAGCGCCTCATTATACTGAACGACAGCTTCGTCATATCGTCCAAGTTTATCAAGAGTTCTTGCATATTTCATTCTAAGTACGCCGTCATTCGGCTTTAAGTCAAGAGCAATTTTATAATAATCAGCAGAACGCGGCTCGTTACCCAGAAGTTTTAGCAAATCTGCGATTTGCGCATTAGAGTCAGCAGCAAGTTTTTCACTCTGTGCAGCTCTCGAAAACTCATATGCAGCAGCAGAGAAATTACCTGCCGCGCGCAATTCTTCAGCTTCTTTATAACGGGAGCCGGCTGTTGTATCAAAACTTATTACCTTTAAACACTGGTTTAAATTCTCTGCAGCTGAGGTTATCATGCCGGCAGAATTCTGAACAGCCTGTTCTTTATTCGGGTATATTTTTAGATAAAATATAGCACTTCTAAAATCATTAGCGGCTTTTTCGTAATTTTTATCCTGATTTGCATAATATGTAGCCCTTGCAAGATAAGCATTTATCAGCCCTATCCTCGCTGAATTATCCAGAAAATTAATTCTCAAAGCTTTTCTGAACTCAACAATAGATGAAGAGTACTGATTCTGCATCAAATAATTTTGAGCGGCTTCATAATGTTCTCCAAAAGCTCCAGCCGGAGCTGCAAAAACATTAGAACTGCCTATGATAGTACATAGTGCTAAACAACAAACTGTCCCTAAAAATTTTTTCTTCATAATAATATATTACTATAATAGTTTTCTAAAGTGAATAAGTGAATTCGGCATTCAAAACTTTTGTCAAATTGTAAATTTTTGTAAAATTTTCTTGACATGACATATCATGATTTTGAAATTTATAGTAGCATGCCATGTATCAACTATCCCCAAATCTCCTCCCAAAATTATTAGAGAAAACTTACACTGACTCAAAATCTGAGTCAGTTTTTATTTTCTTAATATGCACCGGAGCAGACAAAGCGGCTAGCCAAGCAATTCTGTTAATATAGTGGCATTTTCTTCTGCTTTCAAGTTATTAGAAATTTTGTTTCTTTTGATATAAACACGAAGAGCTTCTCTGATTAGTTCACTTCTTGTTCGTTGTTCAGAGCTTGCCACATTATCTACCTTGCTAAGAAAATCGTTAGACATTGAAATTAATACTCTTGCCATGTTTCCTCCTTTATTCAAATAGGCGGAGTAGTTAAGCTTACACATTACCCTTACATTTACCCCTGCAGGACTCTATTATATCATATAAAGAAATTATTACAAGAATATATCTGTTTTATATTAACAAATTTTAGAAAAGTTTACAAAGCTTTACAAAAAAGGCAATTTTTTATTAGCGTCATACTTTATATATATAAGAGTATAAACAGAGGATATTAATATGTTTCATTATTCAAGTTTAAATTTTGATCTTGCGATGAGCACCCCGAGCGGCTCTATTAATATTCTTTGGAATCAGCTTGGTGAAAAATCAAAAGCTAATTCAATTATGTATATGACACCTAACTTTGACCCTTCAATAGGTTATACATATCCTGAATTCGGAATGTGGGGCAATAATCTTCTGAACCCGATGCTTGCTATTCAGCAAACAATGCAGTCATTCCAGAATGGAAACTGGATGAATGGTATTAATGGCGGCAACTGGTTTAATAATATGCCTTGGAATAACTGGAATAACCCTTGGGGAGGCGGAAACAACGGCGGCAGCACTGCTGGAAACGCTGAATACGATGCTTTAAAAGCTCTTATAAATAAATATAAAGAAATCGGTACAAAAAATAATACTATAAGTCCGGCTCTTTTAGATAAGATTAATGCTGCATTAAATAAATCAGGCAAACCGGAAGAAAAATTAGAAGCATTAAAAGATTTATACAAATCTCTTGATAAAACTAAATTAGAAAAAGCTTTACTGGAATTACCAGAGTATAAAATAATGCTGGACGAAGCTGGTTACAACTTCAACGGCACAAATAAAGAATATGATACAAAGCTCAAAAAAGAATTAAACAGCCTTGAACAGGACATCAAATCAGGAAAAGGCGATTTGCTTGCTCAAATCAGTGCAAGTGAAAACAACGCGCAGATTTTGAGAATTGTAAGTTATTGGAATGACAACCACTCTGATAAAGAGAACAGGGGTATTATTAGATTAGTTGCTCAACATATTCCAGCAGAAGAAAGTGAAAGAACACTGCATATTGAAGGTGTAAAAAATCTTTCTATGTCTTTAATCAACAAAGTTGAAGACTTCAAGGCCAGCGTTGATGGAAACTTTACTAATTTAGATAAAGCAACAGAAGAATTATCAAAAGCTTTGACCAATGCAACAAAAGCTCCTAAAGAATTTACAAAAGCTAACCTTGAAGCTCTTGCAGATAAATTCGACAAACTTTATGCAATGCTCAGAATGATGGAAGCAGAAAGAATTAGAAATACAATAAATACAAAATACAGTTTCCTTAACGACATTTCATCAAGCGACAGAGATATTGTAAACGACGATTTAGTATTAAAATCAACAAAAGAAGATTTAAGAAAAGAAGGCATTTCACTAGACGGCGTTGAAACAGATAATGTTCCGACAGAAGAAGTTGAAGAAGTTTCAGACATTGACGAAGTAAGTGAAACAGCAGAAGAAAAAGTTGAAAAGTTAGTTGAAAAAGAAAACTTGAAACAAACAGCAAAAGAAGGAGTTTTCCAATCAGTTGTAACTTCATCAAATGAACCTGCACACTTCTACACAATTAAGGACGACAAACTTGTTGAACTTAAGGATGTTAAATCTATTGATAAAGACGGCAAATGCACAATGGCAGACGGCACAACCAAAACACTTGAACAGGTTAAGGCTGATGCAGTAGAAGTTTCTGCCCAGGATATTATTGATTACAACAACACATTAACCCGCGTTGATGAGCTTGTTAAAGCAGGTACACTTGTTAAATGCCAGCAGCAGTTTGGCGGTGCAGTTCTTTATCGTTCAAAAGGCAAACAAGAAGATGGTAATAGACAGTATTTTATCGTTAAAGATAATAAGTTAATGAAATTGGATTGCAAATATGTTACTGCCAATGGAATTGTTGTTGGCAATGACGGCAGCAAAACATCATTCAAAGACTATATTGCAAACGGCAGTTTTTCAACAATAAGCGATTCTAATATTGCAACAGAAGACGAACAGAAAAAGGCTGAAGAACGCAAAAAAGAAGAAGCAAAAACTCAAAAAGAAGAGGAAGAAAGAAAGCTAAAAGAAAAATACGAAAAGAAATTTGAAGTTCATGAAGTTGATGGTGCAGACCAGATTGGTAAAGACATAGCAACTGACTTAATGGGCATTACTGACAAGGATGAATGGGATACTGCAGTTGATAATATAAACAAAATAGATAAAGAAAATGTTTACAGCGTAATAAAAGCCTATGCAGCAGAAGAAGGCTGGGGTACAGATAACATACTTGAACAAATTGCAACAGAATACGGCAGAGAAAAAGAACAGCAGAAAGAATTAATAAACCATATTATCAAAGCTGTACTTGACTATTGCGAACAGTATGGAAGCAACAGCCCGAGCGCATACAAAGAACTTGAGAAATATAAAAATGGAATTACTGATGAAGTATTTAACAGCCCGGAAGACAAGTTAAGAGCTGTTGACCGTTTAATACTCAGGGTATTTGGCATCAGAAACTAATAGATGTAAGGTTTTGGTATTAAAAACAAATATTGCCGGCAAGATAATCCTGCCGGCTTTTTTTTATAACATAATTTTTTCAAGATTTACAACTGCATTTTCTACGGTATCATTAATCACCTGATAATCAAACTTTTTAGAGTTTTCAATCTCAAGTTTAATTGACGCTAAACGTTTCTGTATAGCATCTTCTGTTTCCGTATGCCTGCCTCTCAAACGAGCCTCTAACTCTTCAAGAGAAGGCGGAGCAATAAAAATCAAAACAGCTTCCGGCATAATTTTCTTTACATTGAGCGCCCCTTTTGTATCAATTTCCAGAATCAAATTTTCACCTTTTTTAAGGCACTCTTCTACGAAACTTTTTTTTGTTCCGTAATGATTTCCGGAAAACTCTGCCCACTCGAGAAATTCATCATTTTGTATACAGTTCTTAAACTCTTCCTGTGTTAGGAAGAAATAATTTTCCCCGTGAACTTCCCCCAGCCTCATACCTCTTGTAGTACAGGATACAGAGAGCTTAAAATCCGGATGTTTTTTCAAAAACTCCTTAATAACAGTACCTTTTCCAACACCGGAAGAACCTGATATAACAAACAATCCAGCCATTATTCCTCCGTAAATCCTTTATGTACAGTTGTTTCAAAAGCCATGCTGCCGGAGTTTTCAAGTTTAACCGGTTCTTCTTTTTTGACAGCTTCTATTTTAGGAGCTTTTGATTTAAAATTAGCAATCAAATCCTGCGTAAGCTTAGGCATATCCATTGCTTCTGTACAGATTTCAATATAGCACATTTTATTCATAATTTGTGTGACTTTAAGCGCCTTATCAAAATCATCAGCCGTGCTAACTTTTGTCGACCATACATCACCTTCAAAAACTCTTGCAAACTTCGAATAATTCATCTGCATAATATCATTGAAACAATCTTCCGGAGTTTCAGAAAGTACTCTTTCAATTGTATAGCCCTTATTATTTAAAACAATAACAATAGGTTTAACCCCTCTTCTAAGCATATTTCCGATTTCCATCGCTGTCAGCTGATGCGAGCCTTCTCCTGTAATTAAAATAACTCTTGATTTAGGTTTTGCAAGACAAACCCCGAGAGCAGCCGGAGTTGCCCAACCGATAGAGCCCCAGAGGGTTTGTGTTTGAAGTTCAGCTGCAGCAGGGAATTTCATTGGCGCAACACCGTGAGGAATTATCCCTGTTTCTGCAACAATGATATCATTATCTTTTATAAATTCCTGCAAACGCGGGTAAATATATTCAGACGTTAATGCGTCAGGGCTGGAGGCTTTGTGTTCATAACCTATTGCAGGTTTTAGGATTTTCATATCCTTTGAATCAACAAGCTTTGTAACCGCCTCAAGAACATCACTCATCTTAACATTATCATATTTTTCACCATCAACATATGTATGCGTTCCATATATTGCAATCTGATTATTAATCTTATAAGGCAGATTAAACCCGAATGCATTTAAATCAGTATAAACAGGGCCTACTGCAATAAGACAGTCTGTTTCATTAACATATTTTTCAGCCGTAGGATTTTCAAAACCTGCATAGTAACCTCCCAGATAGAGGTCATAATCCATGTCAATAAGATTTGTTCCCATAAGGAAGTTTGTAGTTGGAATTCTTGTTTTTTCAACAAATTCTTTGTACTCAATTCTTGAATCAAATCGCTTTACGAGCAAATCTCCAAGAATAACAGGTTTTTGCGCATTGTTAATTTTTGCAGCGATTTTGTTGGAAACGAGCCTTAATGTTTCCTCATCACTGAACCAATCGTAAGAAACCTCTTTGTCAGAAATTTCCATTTTTGCAATATCAAGCGGAACAGCAATGTATACGGGTTTTCTTTCTTTAACAAAAGTTTTTAAAACCCTGTCTATTTCCATTTTCGCATTATCTCTTGTAAGAAAAGCTGAAGCTGCAGTCACATGTTTGTGAGCCTCATAGCATGCGTGATAATCTACATCCTGAAAATTATGATGCACACAGGTTTTATTTTCAATTGTTTTAGTAGCAGGCACCCCAACAATACTTATAACAGGCACATTTTCTGCCAAACTTCCTGCAATAGCGTTCATAGCGCTGAGTTCCCCGACTCCGTATGTTGTAATAAGCGCACCGTAACCGCGCATTCTTGCGTACCCGTCAGCAGCATAACCGGCGTTAAGCTCATTTGTGCATCCAATCCAGCATGTATTCGGATTATTTTCTACTGCGTATAATAAATTAAAGTTATAATCTCCCGGAAGTCCAAAAAATTCGTTAACCCCGAGTTCTTCAAGTTTTTTTACTAAATATTCGGCTGTGTTCATACTCTTCTCCCTTTAATTTTGAATTAATCGTATCACAGGGAGGGGTAAATGTATATATATTTTTTTTGTATAATATACTTATGGACAAAATTTTTTCTGACAAGATTAATATACTAAAAGCATTGGCAATAGTACTGGTTGTTTCAGGTCATCTGGAATTTCGTTTTTTTGATATGTTTCCGCCGTATTCGTTCCAGCTTGCCTTGTTTTTCTTTATATCAGGAATGCTTTTTAAAGAAAAATATCTGGATAATGCTGCAGATTTTATAAAGCGGAGAGTAAAAAGCCTGCTTCTTCTTTACTTTTTATATTCAGCTTTTTACGCAATAGTAACCGTTATTCTGGCAAAGCTTACCGGCAAATTCTGGGGAATGGATTTAAATTTATATAACTTCTTTGTAACCCCGTTTTTGAACGGACACCAGTTTGATTTATCCTGCCCGATGTGGTTTGTAACGCAGTTATTCATAACAATGGTGACATTCTTATTTTTGGAAAGAATGTTCAGAAATCTCTCGACAACAAAGAAAAGTATAATATATACCCTTATGGGATTTTCAGCAATCCCTCTTTCTAAAGTTTTTCCGCTGACACCTGTATTTTTAGTTATTATAAGAACAATGTTTTCGCTGTTTTTTGTTTATCTCGGTCATTTTTATATAAAAAAAATCCACGGGAATTATAATATCTTTACCCCGAAAATTTTAGGGATTGTTTTATGCTTACAGGCTGTTTTGTGGCATTTTAACAGAGATTTTGACCCTGTACACGGAATTGGTTTAAGCTATGTTCTTGTTTGGGCAAGGTTTGACAGCCAGATAATTGTACCGGTTCTTACCAGCATAACCGGAATCTGGTTTTCGTTATTTTTTATAGAGATTACATACAATTATCTTAAAGATATTAAGTTTGTCAGACTTATAGGTGAAAATACTTATCACATAATGGCAAATCACCTTTTTGTAATGTACATAATAACAGCAGTTATATTTAAGCTTAACGGAATTCCTATAAGCGAAAGAAATACACACAATATTTACTGGATTTTTAATCCGGTTCAGAATACATATTTATATTTTATATTAACAATGATTATAACAACCTATACAGGCGTATTCTTAAAAAAACTTAAGAAAAGTCTCCCTATTATAAAAGATTTTTAAAAAAATTTTTACGGGTTTACAAAGAGGAGTATATATGTTATTATATATTTAAGCACTATTATTGTATTTTTGTGCTGCGCTGGAGATACATTAAAATATGCAAAACACAGGCTATTTAAGAAGACGACGAGCTGGAGGGTTTACATTATCAGAAATCCTCATCACGCTGGTTATAATAGGTTTTATTGGAGCTTTAGGAGTACCAATGCTCGGACAGAATAAATTAAAAAAACCTGTAGAGGTTATAGGCCGGCACGGCACAATAGAGTGTTTTTGGGATGGCGGCGGTGTAAAGCAGTTCATTTCCAACAATACTGATAATAAAGCCGGTGAGCTTACAGATGCAGCTGATGGCGCCTGTTATTTTACCGCACCTACTGCTAATCTGTTTGTACTACAGGCAGTTGGTGCAGGCGGAGGCGGAGCTGTAGGAATGACAGGAGCTCCATCTTATACAAATGCTACAAAAACAATTAGCGGCAGTATTCCTACCGGTACCGGATTTCTTGCTGCAATAAATGACACCAAAAATGTTCCTGACTGGGTGAGAAAAGAATGGAATAAACAATGGACAAGTGAATCAAAATGGATTAAATATACACTAGAATCTCCTATTGGAGGTTCCGGCAGGGCATATTGCGAACCAAGACGTGTCGACTGGAATGACGGCTCTGGTTATAATAAATGTGCTGATTACTGTACAACAAACCTTGCAGAAACCTGTCCTCCAGAATGTCTAAGTAATTTAGTTGCAGATGGGGGAAACTCAGGATATGGTGCCAAATATGTAGTTAAAACAAAATTAGAATATGATCCGGAAGGGCAGCAGGATAGTGTTGTTTTCAACCCTACATATGACGAAACAACACTGACAATAGGAACTAAAGAGGCCAAGCTTTTAGCCAGTGGTGCAGGGAAAAATGCTCAAGGTAATTATCCTTATGAAGGCGCTGCAACTCCTGGCTCAAAAGGTGAGGATATTCCTTTAACTACAGGCTCTAATAAGTATTTCTCTCTATCAGGGATGAAAGTTCAGAGTTCTGCAAAAACTTCTTTTCAGGCAGGTGGTACAGCTACAGAACATGATTGTTCCAATATGGCTGGTTCTTTCGCAAAACGCGGTTCAATCTCCGGCGGTAATCCAAGTTCTATTTCATTCTATACCCAATCTCTTGCAATAAACGCAAACTATGGTGTAGCCGGTTCTCCGGGAAGTGCAGAGATGAGAATTCTTGAAAAACTACCTGCTGAAACACAGTTCAAATTAGTACCTGCCCAAAGTAACAGCGGGTCTAATACAGAATCTACAATTTATATAAAAAACAAACAAACCGGTGCCTGGGAAGTATTTATGCGTGTTTCCTCCGGAGCAGACGGCTGGGGCGGAAAAGAAATAATTGCTGTTGAAGAAGGCGATTTACCATTCCCTAAAGCATACTATCCAGATGCATTTAGACCATCTACACCTGAGCTGTCGATTTCATCAGGAGCTGGATACACCAGTTATCTTGCTAAAAACAATTTTTCACCGGGAGCATCAGGAGCCGGAGCACATCCTATAGTTACACATGTTAGCGGTAATGCATCACACATTATTAATGGCGTTACAACAGGTAATGAGAGTTTAGCGCCAATATCAGGAGCAAGTGCTACTTGCTATGACGGTTCAGAAAGTACTACCGGAACCTGTGGCAGCGGTAATACAAGCGGTAATCCAGGAGCAGTGATAATATCATGGTAAAAAAAGGTTTTTCTTTAGCAGAAGCACTTGTTGTAATGGCGATTATATCAATATTCTTCGCTGCTGCGTCTAAAATTATAACAACAAGACCAAAACCGCCAAAACAGGTTAACCAGCACGGCTATTACGAATGTTACTTAAATGTTTATCAGACTATAAATGCAGCCGGACAACAAGTAACAGTCAGCCGTCCGACACAGAGATATGTTAGAAATAATGTTGCAACCGCTGCTGAAGAAGTTTCTTGTTCCTTTGAACCGCCAAATGGAATTGCATTCTATAACATCAATTCATATGGTCCGGTATTCCACTCAAGTTTTGAACCCAATATTAAAAATACAATACAAATTACATTCACCGGTGCAGGTATAATACTTAAATCAGACACCGGAACATTAGACTTGCAGAGTAATTCTACACAAGAGAATGTAAAAATGTTTCTTAATACTTTATATCCTGATTCTCATATTTATAACAATGGAAATATAAGAGCAGGCGTAATAATTAGTTGGTAAGCATTATAAGAGGACTCAAATGAAAAAACTTAAATTAAAATCCGGTTTTACATTAGTAGAGTTAATGGTATTTTTTATATTCATATCATTACTTATGGCAGCTGCAACACCTATCATAACAAAGCGTGTTAAAAATCTGCCTATAAAAATTCACCACGGCAAGTTTGTATGCTATGGCGACAGGTATGAATATTACAATGCAACCAAACTGATTTCATCCGGAGCTGGATGCAAATTTACACCACCCAAAAGAGCTACTTTATTTAAAATAGAATTAGTTGGCGGCGGTGCCGGCGGTTACAGTTATACTCAGTTTTGGGAAGATAATGATACAAGAACCGGCGGATATGATTTAAAAAGCGGACATTATGGAGATGGCTATACTGACCCTACTGATGGTCAGCTTCGTTATATATTAGAAAATGCTCCATTTACATGGGCTACAAAATCTACAGGCGGCACTTCCGGGGAAAGCGTTACCATGAGTTATGTTGGTATCGGAAGCCCTCATATTTCAATACAGGGTTCTTGCCAGGGAGATTGCTGGTCTGATCACTACGGCCCTTGGTATGATTGTATTAAGACAAGAAAAGTAAAAAAACAAACAGGCACAGATGAAGAAGGTAACCCTATATATACAGAAGTAGAAGAAGAATATGAATCTACTTGTCGTGATTGGCTTACTGATAATCCGGATAATTTAATTTTATGCTCAACTTGCAGCGGCTATCGTTCAGAAGCAAATAGCCTTGCATCTGAGATAAGCAGCCAGAGAACTTGCAGTGCAGGAGATGAATGGTGCTATACTATTGCAACTTCCGGTTTTGTTTCAGGTTATCAATCTCAAGCAGCTGCTATAGGCGGTTCTGACAATACCGGTGTTCTAGCCGACTTCGGGGCTGGGACTTCTGGCACAGGAAACCCTGAAAGAGGCGGTTATGGCCTTGGAATGTATATCGAGGGAAAAGTTGATTTCAAAGATTATAAAAATGGCGGTAAAAAAGTTGAGAATTCAGAAGTTCGCAGCTATTTGAGCCAATTATTCGGTACTAGTTATCAAAAAGGTACAACAAGTGCCAGTGGAAGCTGCGGCGGCTGGGGATACAACGAAACTAAAAAAAGCACAGTTTCATTCGGCTCACATGACTTAATGGGTGAGAATGGTAACGATGTGCTCCATTATAATGCCCTCAAAGGCTGGGAAGCTTGTGCTACTAACTGTAGAAGAGCTAAAGGCGGCAGAGGCGGCTGGATTGATGATAATTACAGTACTATAACAGGAAGCTACTCTGATAGTTCGCCGATTCAGAGTGATAAAGATGCACAAGGTATTTGCGGACATGTTAATGGGCCTTATGCAGTAAAAGAAGGTAACACAAGCGATAGAATACCTAGCGTTACAACAAAAACAGAGCTTAATGTAAGACACCATCAGGTTGGAAACGGCGGCGGTTCAGCTTCTTATAAAGTTGCCTATGTTTCAAGTCTTGCTGATGATTGCGTATTCAATGTTTCCAGCGGCGGTCCGGCCATTAATGAAAGCATTTCTGACTCACAGCTTGATGATTTACATAACAGCCTGACAACATCGCTTGTATGTAATGAGGGAACGCTGCGTTTGGATGCTGAAGGCGGTTATTATAACAAATCGTTTACTCAAAAAGATTACGCAGGATTTGACTATCTAACACCGGATGGTGAATCTACAGCACCGGGCTCATTTACAACATCTGCAGAAGGAGGCACATCTCCATACAGCCCTAAAGATGTATTTACAAAATACATTCTAGGCAGCAGCGGATTTGGTGCCGGTGGAAGCGGAAGTAAAATCGTAGACGGTTGCACAAAACCTTGGGGCGAATACTGGATTAATAGAGTATACGGCTCAAGCGTTGATAAAACATCCCATCACCAAATTCCGCGTACTGAATGCGATGAAAAGGCACAAATTAGTACAACTGGAGGCAGCAGCGGCTCTGCCGGTGTAATTATAATCTCATGGTAAAAAAGAAAGGTAATAATTTATGAATAATAAACAGGGTTTTACTTTAGGTGAAATTGCAATCACAATTGCAGTAGTCGGGTTTCTGGCAGCAATGTTTCTGCCGATGATTAAAAATGCAATACCAAATCAGGAACAGTTAATGTTTAAAAAAGCTTATTACCTGACAGAAAGAAGCGTTTCTGAATTGGTTAATGATGAAGATTATTATCCTGAAATTGACGATGATGTTGACGCAAAACAATACTTCGGCAATACTGTAAAAGTTGTATCACAGGGCAGACAATACGAAGGAACTACAAAGTTTTGCGAATTGTTTGCAATGAGGCTTAATAAAGCATCTGATGTTGACTGTAAAGCAAAAAAATTTACCAACGGTGCTAATCCTGTAGGAACATTGACCGCTGCGGATGGTATTGTTTGGATACTTCCGGTAAGTAACTTTGCAAACGAAACTACTGCAGAAGAGATTTATCTGGATGTTAATGGCAACAAAAAGCCAAACTGTTTCTATGACAAGGATAAATGTAAAACTCCTGACAGATTTACTATAAAAGTTTATCAGGACGGCAGGGTTGAAGCTGATGGAACTATGGAAATAGAATATCTTAATAAGATTAATATCAGCAAAGATAGTAAGGCTGAAACATCAAAAGTCAAACAAGATTTAGGATACTAATAATATGAAAAATATAAAATTCGGATTCACTCTGGGAGAAGTGTTGTGCGCACTGGGCATTATCGGAATATGTACTGCTCTTGCACTTACAACAATGAAACCTGCGGAGAAAAAAGCCACTAAATATCTGTATATGAATGCTTATAACTCGTTAGAAAAAGCATATTATAACTCTGTACTTATTGGTAAAAATCCATTCAGGGAAGAACCGGATGAAACCGGAAATGTGCTGATTCACTCAGATACAGAAGATACGGGTACTCAGCTTCTATGTGAAGGTCTTACGACTTATATTAACACTGCTACTAATAAAAAAGATGCGGACGACGATTTCAGTACAACCTGCTCGTCTACCAAGCTTACAAGCGAGATGGCTGAGCCGGAAGATTTTACTGATGATAATGTGCAATTTATAGCATCAAATGGTATGAAATTTTATATCAGTAAATTAATAACAAAAGATGACTTAAAATTCTACCTTGTATTTGTTGATATAAACGGTTCTAAAAAACCTAATTCAATTGAATATACCTACAAATTTACTCATATAGAAAGTGAAAAAAAGGCAGAAAAGAACAGAATAGAACCGGATATTTACGCATTTGCAATTCTTGACACAGGAAGAATATGTCCGATTGGTATTCCTGAATATGATTCAAATGTATTAACGGCAAGATTTGCATATTTTACGGATTCCGGCGATCCTCTCTACACGCATAAATCTATGGCATATTATCAGGCTAAAGGCGCTGCGTGGGGATATTACAGCGGAACAAAACCTGATCCGATGGAATACAATCCTGATGAGCCGTTTACAATGAACGATGCTATAAGAGCTGCTATAAATTCCGGAAGCAAAATTGTTAGTGATTTCCCTGACTTAAAATCTCTTGAACCGTCGTCGCTTTCAGGCTCAGCACCTTATCACTGCTCTAATGAAGACCTCGAATCATGTTATATATTCCTTGATGAATACAGACAGTAAAGTAGCAAATTTATTTTTTACGCACCTTTCTATATATAGAAAGGTGCGTAATTATGAATATAAACCCGATTAATAATACACAGACTAATTTTAATGGATATCTTAAGTTTAAAACCGGAAGATATGTTAACACAAAAAACATAACAACTGTTTTATATGATTATCCTGATCTTGTCGCAAACGATAAATTTCATTCCTCAGCATTCTTAATGTCAGATGGACTCAAATATATTATTAAATATTTGAGCAAACCAAAAGCTACACTTATAGAGAACATTATTAACGCCGACAAAGACCATAAAACAATTGTGGAGATTGATGCGCAAATCGTAGCAATGGACCATAAAGCACAGTTGTTTGAAGAAATGCAGAATCAAAATATGAACCCGTATATTCCCCAAAAGTAGTCCAACTTAAAATGTTAATGCTATAATCATGCTATGACAGACAAAATCGTTATTAAAGGAGCAAGAGAACATAACCTGAAAAACGTTTCTCTGGAAATTCCTAAAAACGAATTAGTAGTTTTTACCGGTGTTTCCGGCTCGGGGAAGAGTTCACTAGCTTTTGATACAATTTTCGCAGAAGGACAGAGAAGGTATATTGAGAGCCTCTCTACTTATGCCCGCCAATTTTTAGGACAGATGGATAAGCCGGATGTTGATTACATCGACGGGCTTACTCCTGCTATTTCTATTGACCAGAAATCAACAAGCAACAACCCGCGTTCAACAGTAGGAACTGTTACTGAAATTTATGATTATTTAAGGCTTTTATATGCCAGAATCGGAACGCCTTACTGTCCAAAGTGCGGCAAACCCATACGGCCACAGACAATTGACGAAATTGTCGACAGTATTCTTAAACTGGAAACGGGAACTAAAATACAAATCCTTGCTCCTATAGTTAAAGGTAAAAAAGGTGAATTTCAATCACTGTTTGAAGAATTGAGGCAGGAAGGTTTTGTTAGAATTAAGGCTGACGGAGAGGTTTACAATCTTGATGAGGATGAAATTAAGCTTGCAAAGACAAAAGCACATACAATATCCGTTGTTGTAGACCGCGTTGTAGTCAAACCGGAAGCACGCTCAAGAATTGCTGACAGCGTTCAAATAGCACTCCAAAAAGCTGACGGACTCTGTCTTATTGATGTAATCGGTGCAGAAGAATTAATATACAGTGAAAAGCTTGCATGTCCGGATTGTAACCTAAGTTTTGAGGAATTAACTCCGCGTATTTTCTCTTTCAATGCTCCTTACGGCGCCTGCGATAAATGCGGCGGGATTGGTGTCGATTTCAAAATCGACCCTGATTTGGTTATACCCGATAGGAATAAATCAATAAAAGAAGGTGCTATTTATCCGTGGAGTAAATCTTCAACCGGATACTACGATGATGTCCTTAAAGCTGTACAGGAAGCGTATAAAATGGATTTTGACATCCCGTTTAAAGAACTTCCGCAAGAACATCAAGACATTATCTTATACGGCTCTGATGAGCGTATACCAATGCGTATTAGAGAGTTTGGGAGCAAAAGATACAGAACAAGTCTGCAAAAATTCATAGGTGTTATTCCATTCCTCATGAAACATTACAATGTTGACAGCGAATACTGGAAAGCAGAAATAGAAAAATATATGGTTACAACACCTTGTGAAAAATGCGGCGGAGCAAGGCTTAAACCATTCCCCCTAGCGGTTAGAATTAACGGTATTAATATTTACGAATTCTGCCTCATGCCGGTTGATAAAGCTTATGAATTTGTAACAGATTTATACTTAACACTTTCTGATTTTCAGATGAAAATCGGAAAACAGATTTTAGATGAGGTGCGCGCAAGGTTAAAATTCCTCTGCGATGTCGGACTTAATTACCTGAACCTTGCGCGCACCTCTGGAACACTTTCCGGAGGAGAAGCTCAGAGAATAAGGCTCGCTACACAAATCGGAAGCGGACTGTCTGGTGTTCTTTACGTTCTGGACGAACCTTCAATAGGACTGCACCAGCGTGATAATGACAGGCTTATCAAAACCTTACTAAAACTCCGAAATATGGGAAACTCGCTTATTGTAGTCGAACACGATGAAGATACAATAAGAAATGCAGATTACATTGTAGATATCGGCCCTAAAGCAGGAGTCAACGGCGGAAATATTATTGCTCAAGGATGTGTAGAAGATATTATTAAAGCGTCTGACTCCATCACCGGACAATATTTGAGCGGTGAACGAAATATTCCTGTACCTAAAAAAACAAGAGAAGGTAATGGAAATTATCTGCAGGTTAGAAACGCACATCTCAACAACCTCAAAAATATAGATATTGATATTCCTCTCGGAAAAATCGTTGTATTAACAGGGGTTTCTGGTTCTGGTAAATCCACACTTATGCAGGATTTGATTTATGAATACGCTGTTCACAAGCTCAGAAAGAACCGGCCGAAACCTCAGGGCGTTGACGAAATATTAGGATTTGAGAATCTTGATAAAATAATCGATATTGACCAGTCGCCAATCGGAAGAACTCCGCGTTCAAATCCGGCAACTTACACAGATGTTTTCACTCCTATAAGAGAACTTTATGCAAAAACAAATGAAGCTAAAATGCGAGGCTATAAACCCGGCAGATTCAGCTTTAACGTAAAAGGCGGAAGGTGCGAAGCCTGTTCCGGCGACGGTGTATTAAAAATCGAAATGAACTTCCTCTCTGATGTTTACGTCAAATGCGATGTCTGCAAAGGAAAACGCTATAACAATGAAACATTAGAAGTTAAGTACAAAGGTAAAACTATTGCAGATGTTTTAGAAATGAGCGTAAAAGAAGCTTACGAATTTTTCGAAAATATACCGCAGATTGCTAACAAATTAAAAACACTTGTTGATGTCGGTCTGGATTATATTAAACTCGGGCAAAGCGCCACAACACTGTCTGGCGGAGAAGCACAACGAATTAAGCTGGCTTCTGAGCTCAATAAACGAGCAACCGGAAAGACTCTTTACCTTCTTGACGAGCCTTCTGTAGGATTGCACTGGTATGATTTGGATAAATTAATTAAAATTATCCAGCAGCTTGCTGATAATGGAAATACAATTTTAATCATTGAACACAACCTTGATTTAATAAAAATTGCAGACTATATAATTGATCTCGGGCCTGAAGGCGGTGATATGGGCGGAAATATCGTTGCCTGCGGAACACCGAGAGAAGTTGCCAAAAATCCAAACTCTTATACAGGACAATATTTGAAGCAGTTTTTTCAGAAATAATGTATAATAATATCAATGAACGAAACTTTAAAAGAAACAATCAAGCTTGTTCCCGACCAGCCGGGCTGCTATCTTTATTATGATAAAGAAGGTGAAATTATTTATGTCGGAAAGGCTAAAAACCTTAAGCGGCGCGTTTACAGCTATTTCCATAAACAGCATGACAGCGTAAAAACAACTGTGCTTGTTTCACAAATTGAAAAGCTTGAATACATTATTACTGATTCAGAAGTAGAAGCGCTGATTTTAGAATCACATCTGATTAAGAAGCATAAGCCAAGATATAACGTACTATTAAAAGATGATAAGAAATATCCGTACTTTCTTATTACAGATGAAGATTTCCCGCGCATTCAAGTTGTGCGAAAAAAGAATTTAAATCCAGATAAGGGAAGATTCTACGGGCCTTACACTGATGTGGGTGCAATGTACGCAACACTTGATTTCTTAAAAAAACTTTTTCCCTTAAAACAATGCAAAACTCCTAAATTCTCAAACCGCCCATGCCTGTACTACCATATTGGAAAGTGTCTTGCTCCCTGTCAGGGAAAAGTTACACCGGAGGAGTATCAGAAACTTATACATCAGGTTGAGTTGTTCCTAAGCGGTAAACAGACAGAGTTATTAAAACAAATTCAGGAACAAATGCAGAAATATGCAGATAGCGAACAGTTTGAAAAGGCTGCAAAAATGCGTGACAGCTATCTTGATTTGCAAAAAACGCTTGAAAGGCAGAAAGTTGTATACGAGAACACGAAACTTAATGAAGATATTATTGCTGTTCTTTATGAAGACGGAATTCTCGCAATCGTAATAATGATGATTAGAGAAGGAAGACTTATTGATAAAAAAGACTTTACTTATTTTGTTGATAATATTGACAAGACAGAATACTTTGAAACATTTTTCAGAGATTATTACACTGGGCTTAAACTCGGATTTCCGGACAAAATCGTTTCTAAAGAACTTGAAGAAATCGGAGATAAATCACTCTACGAAGACTGGTTGAAAATCATTTCCGGTAAAAAAGTTACAATTAATTATGCCAAGACAGGTAAATACAGAGAGCTTGCAGAGCTGGCAATAAAAAATGCAGGAAATTTATTAGAAACAGCAAAACTCAAAAAGATGGCACAAATAAGGGATGATTTTAACGAAGTCGGCTCTTATCTTGCCGAAAAACTGCACCTTTCAAATTTTCCCAACAGAATTGAATGCTATGATATTTCTCACATTCAAGGTACAAACACAGTCGCTTCAATGGTAGTATTTCAGAACGGACTGCCGAAAAAAACTGCATACAGGAAGTTTAAAGTACGCTCAACAGAAGGTAAACCGGATGACTTTTTATCAATGAAAGAAGTTTTATCACGCAGACTTGCAAGATTAGGAGAGCCTAAGTGGGAAAAGCCTGATTTGATTATTATTGACGGAGGAAAAGGCCAGCTTTCAAGCGTTATGCAAATTGTTGAAGGCATGGGAATTAAAGTTGGAAAGGACGGAATTGACTTTGTATCGCTTGCAAAACGGGAAGAAGAAGTGTTTCTCCCGCATCAGTCAGAATCAATCCTGCTTCCGCGCGACTCAAACGCACTTTACCTTATCCAAAGGATAAGGGATGAAGCACATAGATTCGCAATAACTTTCCACAGAGAACGCAGAAGTAAAAGCGCTGTAGGTAAGAAAGATTAATAATCTTTTCTTACAGGGATATAACAAAACTCCGGAGTTAGTAAGCTGTAAATAAATTTTATAAAATTAAGCATAATAATCTAATCCTTTATTATTTTTATTTTGTAATCTCTGAGCTTGCGCTTTAATAGTTTTAGCCTGCGCAGCAACCCTGTAGTCCTGCGGCGATGGATCTGCCGGCGCCATTGCAGAATTTATAACAGTGTTTGCATTGTCAATAGTACGTTTTGGATTTTTTGGATTTAAAACCGGCATTTTGATTGAAACATGTCCGCCCACAGGAATTCCCTGTGCGTTTTTTTCAATAACTATAGCACCTGCTAAAGCTCCTCCTGCTCTTTTATGAGCTGCTTCATGTGCATAAATTTTATCGAAGTTCCTCTTGATTAAAGTCTGTTGTTGGTTTTTTATAGCCGGAATATTCATGAAATTCATAAATACACATCTCCTTACTACATAGTGTATATTATACACGTTTTTTTATACTTTGCAAGTACTATTTTTTAAATCCATCTCTGCAAGCATTTCCAAATCTTCCGCGGCATCTGCGCCTTTAGTTGTAAGGTAATCTCCCGACAGCATTCCGTTAATTCCAGCTCTAAACCCGAGCTCCTGCATTTCTTTTGAAAGTCTTGAAGTCCTTCCGCCGGCATAACGTAAAATCACTTTGGGAAGCAGTATTCTAAAAACACAAATAGTCCTTATAATCTCTTCTTCAGTAATCTTATCCTCATAACTTTCCAGAGGTGTTCCTTTAATAGGATTAAGAATATTTATCGGTACTGTTTTGGGATTAAGCTCTGCTAAAGAAAGTGCCATCTCTAATCTGTCTTCCCTTGTTTCCCCCATGCCGAGAATTACGCCGGTGCAGGCTTCAATACCATTTTTCATAAGTAATTTTACAGTATTTATTCTATCCTCGTAATTATGCGTTGTACAAATTTCTTTATGATAATTTTTTGAAGTATTTATATTGTGATTAAATCTTTCTACACCAGCCTTTTTAATTTGTTTTATCTGCTCTTCTGTAAGAAGCCCCAGTGAAGCGCAGCAATGTATACCATCAATAGAAGCTACTGCTCTTACCATTTCTAAGATTTTCTCAAAATCCCTGCCGGACTCACTTCTCCCAGAAGTCACGATGCAGAATCTTGAAGCCCCGTTTTCTTTTGCTCTGAGTGCCGCAGATTTCACATCTTCAACATCCAGAAGAGGATGACACTTGATTTCAGCATGATTATGAATACTTTGAGAGCAGTACTTGCAGTTCTCTCCGCATTTGCCGGTTTTTGCGCTTATGATTGAACAAACTTCAACCTCATTTGTAAAATTTGATTTTGTCACTTGCTCTGCCATCTCTACGAGTTCGTTCAAATCCATATCATATAATTTTAATAATTCCTGTTTATTCATAATATAATTCCTCCACCTAATACAATATCTCCGTCATAAAGCACAACTGACTGCCCCGGTGCAATAGATTTCTGCATATTTTCAAATAAAACTTCTATATTACCTGAATCTAACGGCTTTACTCTCACATTTGCCGGACTTTGAGTCGATCGAATCTTCGCCTGACAAGATATTTCTTTTTCTAATTTATCAATCGCAATCCAGTTTAAATCAACTGCTGTAAGCCTGTCAGAAAAAGTTTTATCTTTGAACCCTACTACAACTTCGTTGGTGTCCTTCCGTAATTCAATGACATAAAGAGCTTCTGAAGAAGAAATTCCAAGCCCTTTTCTCTGCCCTATTGTATAATTCCATATTCCCTGATGCTCACCCAAAACTTTACCGTCTGTGTCAACGATGTTTCCGGGCTTTGGGTCAACTCCGAGTAGTTCATTGTAATCACCTTCATAAAAGTCCTGCGAATCCGGCTTGTCAGCAACCGCCAATCCACACTTCTCTGCTCTTTTTCTGATTTCTTCCTTTGTATAATCTCCTAGAGGAAGCAAAATATTTTTAAGCTGTTCCTGCTTCAGGCGATAAAGAAAATAAGATTGGTCTTTTTTAGGATTTTTTCCGCGCTTCAGAATATAACGCCCGTCTTCTTCTTCAATCCTTGCATAATGACCGGTTGCAAACTTATCAAACTCAATACCGTTAAGTCTTGCTATCCGGGGCAATACATCAAACTTTATCAGAGAATTACACCATACACAAGGGTTTGGCGTACGTCCTGAAAGGTATTCTTTCTTAAATTTTTCTAGCACAATTTCATTATATTTTTCTACACAGTCGAAAACATAATAATCTATTCCGATTTGATTGCAAATATTTCTTGCTGCCTCAATATCTTCTTTCTCGTCTGGACCGTAACAAGCTCCTCCGCACTTGTAACTTGTAGTTGTATTCAATTTACCCCTGTATATAGCCATTGTTACGCCAATTACTTTGTGCCCTTGTTCTTTAAGCATTAAAGCTGCCGTTGAAGAGTCTACTCCGCCGGACATTCCTACAAGTATATTCAAACCTTTGCTCCTTCCATCATTCGATTTATACATTTATATGCTTTTTCTTGAATTGACCGCTCTATTTCAATTTCATTCTGTTCCGTTTTTAAAACATTATAAATATCTTCCAGAGAATTCCATTTCATATTTGTACAAATAATGTCATCACGAATCATATAAAATTCTTTTTCTGGCAAATCTCGTTTAAGTCTGTCATAAACACCTTTTTCCGTAGCAATTACAAACCGCGTATTGCTTGACTTGCTTGCATATTCCATAATCTCTTTGGTTGAACCGACAAAGTCTGCCAGCATTGATACCGCGGTGTGACATTCAGGATGAGCTAGAATCTTAGCTTCCGGATATTTGATACGCGCGGTTTCAATATCCTCCGGCCGAATACGTAAATGCGTAGGGCAGAAGCCGTTATATGTAATAACTTTTAAATTACTAATCTTCCTCTCAATCCATTTGCCAAGATAAGCGTCAGGAAGAAACAAAATCTTTTCTGCCTTAAGACTTCTAACTACATCTAGCGCATTTGAACTTGTACAGCAAATATCGCATTCTGCCTTGACTTCAGCTGTAGAATTAATATAGCATACAGCAGGAACACCAGGATATTTTGCTCTAAATTCTCTTAATTGACTTAACCCGATCATATCAGACATAAAACATCCAGAATTCATATTCGGAAGCAAAACCTTCTTATCCGGATTAAGAAGTTTTGCTGACTGCGCCATAAAATATACTCCCGCAAAAACTATAATATCAGCATTTGTTGTAGTTGCCTTTTTACTCAAATAAAAAGAATCTCCTACAAAATCCGAAACCTCATCAAGTTCTACAGGCTGATAGCAATGAGTAAGAATTACCACGTTTTTCCTTCTTTTTAATTCATTTATTTTCTGTATATAATCCATTCTTCGCCTCGTGTTATGGTATACCATAAAATTTATTATATACCAGAAATAATTTTATGGTATATTATTCTTATGAAAGAATTAACAAAAAGTCTTGGAAATTATCTTCTTGCAATATATGAACTCGTGGAAGAAAATAATGCAGCACGGGTTCGTGATGTTTCCCAAAAGATGAATATCGGAGCTGCGTCTACCTCAGAAGCAGTTAAGCTGCTAGCTAAAAAGGCATACATAAATTACAGACCATACGGCTTAATAACTCTTACATCAAAGGGCAGTCTGGCTGCAAGAAAAAAAATAGAACGCCATAAAACAATAGAAAACTTTTTAACTAGTGTTCTTTTGCTAGATAAAAATTATGCAGATGAACTTGAATATTCGATGCCAGACGAAGTTCTGGAAAAATTTGTCGGCTATCTGACATTTATGCAAAACTGTTCCTGCAAAGAACCTAAATGGATAAAAAGTTTTCAGCATTACATAAAAGAGGGTAAAATGCAGAGTGAGTGCATTGAATGTATGAGAAATGGCAGCAGCTGCTGCAGCGGATGTAAAACTTAATAAAATCTTAATAAATGTTGTATAAACAACTGTACCATATTTTATTTACGGGGTATAATAGAATTAAAGATAGTAATAGTATGCTGTCTGACATGACAGCAAAGGATAAGGAGATTAAAATGTCAGAATTAACATTAGAAAAACAATCTTCTACAACAGATTTCGTAGGCGGCAAATGGCAGTCAGAAATCAATGTAAGAGATTTTATCCAAAAAAACTACACACCTTATGATGGTGATTCTAGCTTCCTGGCAGGTCCTACTGAAGCTACAACTAAATTGTGGCAGGAATGCTGCGAATTGTTCAAAAAAGAACGCGAAAACGGCGGTGTACTTGATATGGATACAAAAATTGTTTCTACTATCACTTCACACGGTGCCGGCTATATTGACAAGAGCTTAGAAAAGATTGTCGGCGTTCAGACTGATAAACCTCTAAAACGTTCTCTTCAACCGTTTGGCGGTATTAGAATGGCTGAAACTTCTTGCAAATCATATGGTTATGAAGTAGATCCAGAAGTTACAGAAATTTTTACAAAATACAGAAAAACTCATAACCAGGGCGTATTTGATGTTTACACTCCTGAAATGAGAAAAGCCCGTCACGCAGCTATCCTTACAGGGCTTCCTGATGCTTACGGACGCGGACGTATCATCGGTGACTACAGAAGAGTTGCACTCTATGGTATTGATAGATTAATCGAAGATAAAAAAGAACAACACGCTTCTTTAGACGGCGAAATGACTCCTGATAAAATTCAATTAAAAGAAGAAATTTCTGAACAAATCAGAGCTCTTCAAGAAATGAAAGAATTAGGACAAGCTTATGGTTTTGATATTTCTCAACCAGCTAAAAATGCTCAAGAAGCTATCCAGTGGTTGTACTTCGGTTACTTATCAGCAGTAAAAGAACAAAACGGCGCTGCTATGAGTATCGGTAGAACTTCTACTTTCTTAGATATCTTTATTGAAAGAGATTTGAGAAACGGTGTTATTACTGAAGAACAAGCTCAAGAAATGATTGACCACTTCATCATGAAGTTAAGATTAGTTAAATTCGCTAGAACCCCTGAATACAATTCATTGTTCTCCGGCGACCCTACCTGGGTAACTGAATCTATCGGCGGTGTTGGTATTGATGGACGTCACATGGTTACTAAGAACTCTTTTAGATACCTTCATACTCTTGAAAACTTAGGTACTGCTCCTGAACCAAACTTAACAGTATTATGGTCTAAGAGATTACCTCACAACTTCAAACAATACGCTGCTCACATCTCTATCACAACTTCATCTATCCAGTATGAAAATGATGATATGATGAGAGTTACACACGGTGATGATTATGCAATCGCTTGCTGCGTATCTTCTATGGTTGTCGGCAAAGAAATGCAGTTCTTCGGAGCTCGTGCTAACCTTGCTAAATGCTTATTATACGCTATCAACGGCGGTGTAGATGAAAGATTAAAAGAACAAATCGGGCCTAAATACAGACCAATCACTTCTGAATACCTTGATTTCGATGAAGTTATGTCAAGATATGAAGATATGATGGAATGGTTGGCTGGTTTATATGTTAATACATTAAACTGCATTCACTATATGCATGACAAATACTGCTACGAAAGATCTCAAATGGCTCTTCATGACAGAGATGTTAAGAGATACTTCGCAACAGGTATTGCTGGTCTTTCAGTTGTAGCTGACTCACTTTCTGCTATTAAGTATGCAAAAGTTAAAGCTATCAGAGATGAAGACGGCATCGTAGTTGATTACGAAGTTGAAGGCGATTATCCAAAATATGGTAACAACGATGACAGAGTTGACCAATTTGCAGTAGATATCGTTAAGAAATTCATGAATATGATTAGAAAACACTATACTTATAGAAATTCTATTCCTACAATGTCTATCTTAACAATTACTTCAAACGTTGTTTACGGTAAGAAAACAGGTAATACTCCTGATGGCAGAAAAGCAGGAGTACCTCTTGCTCCAGGTGCTAACCCAATGCACGGACGTGATTCTCACGGTGCAGTTGCTTCATTAGCTTCAGTTGCTAAACTTCCGTTCAACGATGCTCAAGATGGTATCTCAAATACTTTCTCTATCATACCTAATGCTTTAGGTAAAGATGAAGTATTCATGGGCGATTTGGATATCCAACTCGACTGCGGATGCTGCGAAGGTACTTGCCAATAAGGGTAAATATAATTTTAGCTGGTAGGTTTATCCTACCAGCTTGAATATAATAGAAAGGAACAATAAAATGACAACTCAACAAGAAGAAAATTTAATAAATCTTTTAGACGGTTATGTTGAAAAAGGCGGACATCACCTTAACGTAAACGTATTTAACAGAGAAACATTACTTGATGCACAAGCACACCCAGAAAAATATCCTCAACTTACAGTAAGAGTGTCAGGATATGCAGTAAACTTCATCAAATTAACAAAAGAACAACAAGATGATGTTATTTCAAGAACATTCCATTCACAACTTAGTGGAAATTCTTGCGGCTGCTAGTCAGGGGTAAATAAGAAAGAATAGAAAAATGCGATTGAACAGAATATTCAATCGCATTTTTCTTACATAAATCTATTGTGTTCTTTTTCCCATTCTACCGACGTCATGCGCCCGTGGCCAGGATAAATCAATGTTTCTGGAGGTAAAGTAAAAATCTTATTTTTTATACTTTCTACTATTTGTTCAAAATCTCCACCTTCTAAATCACAGCGTCCTACACTTTCTCTAAAGATTGTATCACCGGAGAAAAGTTTACCATCTGTAAGATAACATACACCGCCTTGAGTATGCCCCGGAGTATGAATGACCTTAATTTCTGTGTCACCTAGTTTAATTATGTCCCCATCTGTTACAAAGATATCAATATTTGGAATAGTCATCTGAGGCATGCCAAACATTGGTAAATACTGATTTGCTTTATTAAGCCAAGCCATATCATTTTTGTGCATAACAACCTTTACGTCAGGATTATTTCTAATCCCTGCAATATGATCAAAATGTCCATGTGTTAACAAAATGTATTTAAGTTCTGCTCCGGCTTCGCTTAAAGCATCATTAATTTTGCTATCTACAGCAGAACAATCCACAAGAGCTGCCTCTTTGGATTGTTCATCTATTAATAAATAATTATTATTATCTATTGGCGGTTCTATAAATGTTTTTATAATCATATATTAATTCTATAATAAAAACATTCAATCTCAAGATATTAACCTACACAGGAAAGATGTCCGTGTTTTTTCTCTTCAGCAAATTTAGGAGATAACCATCCGCATTTATATCCGGTAATACCAAGTCCTGTTAAAGCCGCAAGCCCTAGAGCAGCTGCTGCAATTTTTTTAGTCTTACCGTTGAAGTGAATAGAATTACCACTGTTTCCACCGGTAATACCATGTCCTAAACCTGAAAAATCAAGTTTTATCAAATCATTTTTAGATATATTCTTACCTTTATTATTGAAATGATAGTCGAAATATAATTGACCGGAAGATTTGCCGGTTGCGCTCAACCAGGCGTTACCGAACCATGTTGTATCAGCTTTAATTTGATTAGCTAGAATTGTTTCTGCATTCTTGCTGTTTCTATCTCTTATTAATGCTCTTTCCAAACATTCTGCCATTTCATCAGAAATCACAGAATCTCTCAATTTTCTGAGAGCTTTTTTATAGTCTTCATCAGCTTCCAAAGTTCCTTTCAATAATTCTGCCGGTATATCTTCATTTATTTGTCCTTTATACTTCTTGGTTATATCGCTAACAAGCTTATCTTTTACTTTATTAAATGCCGTCTTTGCATCTTCATTTGCAGCTTTCAAAGCAGTTTCTTCTGACATAAAGTATTCGTGTTTGCCCTTGTATGCATCCATTAACTTTGCATCTGCAACAATATCCGGATCAAAGTTCTTTTGTGCCATACCCTGAACATTAGGAACAATTGGAGTACACAAACATTTCTTTGCCTCTAAGTCTGTAAGTTCACAAGGTGCAAATCTTGACGGAAGCAATGCTGCATCCGCACACATTGCCCAATCTTTACCTGGTGCCCAACCTTCTGAAAACATCATTTTACCATTTAGATTAGGCTTTGCATTCAATAATTCAAATTTTTCAACAACTTTTCTTGCCTCATCATTTTCCATCGGCCCGCCTAAAAGCAAGATTACATCTTCTTCCGGATGTTTTATAACATATTTTTCGAAAGAATCAATAACAGTATCCATACCTTTTTGAAGGTCGCCACGTCCCCAGCTTACGACAAGTTTTACATCTTTTCCGTTCTTAAGTTTATTCAAATATTCTTCTGAAATCCCGCCGTAAAGTTTGGAATTTTTATTCGGCAAACCTGTTAAGATTTTCATTCTGCCTTCATTAGGTTTGCCAATTACTTTGCCATCTTTATCCAGTTCTTCGGCATTGATAAATTTAGGATTAAATCTCTCTAAAAGATTTATTTTATTTTGGCGTTTTATTTCTCTTACAGTTTTTAAATCGCATTTATTTTTATCAAAATGCTGAAGTTTGCCAACTGTAACAGTTGAACCATCTGCAAGTTTCAATTTTACATCATTACCAAATCCAGGCAAAAATACCGAATCACTAAAAGGAGTTATTTTTGGATCCATAAGGGGATTTGTAAGCCCTTTAAAACGACCAAGTTTATCTAATTCAACTAAATCATCATACATATTAGAAACTAAATCATTAGTTATCAAAGAATCATGATATCCTTCTGAAACTGTTGTTAACATAGGAGAGTATCCTGTTTTTGCATAATGAACAGCTACGCTATATGCATTCATTCCGTAAGGTCTTGCAAAATTCTTCAAAACAGTTTCTCGTAAGAACTTTTCTTCTTCGCCATTTTTCAGAGCATTTATATAAGCTTCACTATTAGCTAAATTTTTAAGCTCTTCCTTTGTTGCACCAAGGTTTACAATCGCTTGCCTTGCCCCCATTGGCTGATCGTAACCTGCATTCATATTGTGCCCTACACCGCCTAAAAATTTGTCTTTCCAGTATGAATCTCCTGCGGCATTTTTTTGTGCGGCATAATGCATCGTAAACATGTTCTGTCCGTCAGAACACAAGAAATACTTTGGATCAATTCCATATTTTTCTTTTAAGCCGGACATTAGTTCTACAGAAGCCTTATTGTATTTTGGATATTCTTGTCCTTTCCAGCCGGAAGCAAATCTTTTTTCCAAATCCGAGCCGGTAGCTGATGAGTAGCTCATACCGTCAGCATATTGTTTTGGCATGCTTGCGGTTGAATCAACATATGTAAACACAAATTCCAGTTTGTTTTGAAGCTCAGGTGACATACCCTTTTTAGTCATAAGGTCTGTTAAATGCTGATCCTTTTGTGCCCTAAACATCTTTATCGGAACATTTTCTTCCATGCCCCAGTTCATCTTAGAAGATTTTACTTCTTCTAATAAAAACACACTGTCTTTTTTATTTTCAAGAAATTCTACAAGGTTTGTAGCATTATCTATTGCTTGTCCTGTTACAAACGGAGTTCCTTCTTTTCCTTTAAACGGATGGTTTGCCGGTAAATTATCAGGAATGTATCTTACTTTTACCTCCTGAGCTATCGGCATTTTTACTTTCCCTGTTTTTTTATCTATATCTTTTTTGTAATCTACCTGCTGGTTATACAAAGGAATTATTTTTACAACTTTATCTACATCTTTATCCAAAAAGTTATAATCATTAACAACTGTACCAACACCGCCGCCATTAAAACCAAATAATGGTTCTTCGGCAACCATATGAGCTATATGGCGAGGATTACCACTTTTAAAAGATATCATTGACATTCCTTTTGGAACACCTGCAATATCTTTTGGTGCTTCCGCCTCCTTCACATTTCTGTTTTTCGCTCTCAAAACTGAATAGTCAACACCAACTGCGTTAATCTTCATAAGACAAACTCCTTACACACATAACTACTATATATATAAAAAACCACACACAAAAAAATTTAACCTTTTATCCCCAAATTATTAAGAATTATTAAGTAAATTTTTGTTAAGTAATTTCTTATTAAAGAGTAACAAAAAGAAAGTTTATTTTCAATAGCCACAAATGGGCAAATTTTTATCTTTTGTGTAAACTTTTATTACAAAAAGGCAATTTTTAGGAAAAACAATACTTTATATAAGTAAGGTTAGATAAATATAGGTTAGGTAGGTATGATTAACAATATTGCAACTATGGACTTACGTCCACAGATGGCAGTTGCTAAGCCGATGGCTTCAGTATCGAGCTTCAGTATGCCGCCAATTTTAGGATTTAAAACTCCGCCTCTAAAAGAAAAGGCTATTATTAAAGTCAAAAAAGTTAAAAGAGGGGATAATATTATTATCCCTGGTGAGATAGAAGATGATTATGTTGATATTGTAGAAGAAATTCTGCCGCAGAATAATAGTAACTTCTTCACGTCACAAGAATTTGTATCCCCGCCAATAAAACGGCAAATAAAATACTTAAAAAATTGTTATATTATTGATTATATTCAATCACCTAAAGCTCGATGCGGATTAGGCACAGAAGCGATTAAAAATCTTGCAGAAAAAGCCATGTTTGACTCTAAAGCTGATGGAAGAATTGTCACTTTTTCAGCACCGATGACAAAAGAGTCTTCGCCAGCATTGTTCTTTTACAAACTTGGGTTTAGATTTACAAGTCCGGAGGCAAATCAATATATGGAGGAATGTATTATCAAGAAAATACCCGACATTCCGGCTCAGGTTGGAATGATGTACCTTCCCAAAAGCCGGCTGCACAAACTTTTAAGATACGGAGAACTATTCTAAATGACTGAGATTAACAACAACATTTTAGAAGGGCATTATTCGACAGAAACAAAAGTCAAACGTCCCAAAATAACCGTAGCAGAAGCACCTGCAGCGCTTCCTAAGCATACTCTTTTTTCTGAAAAAGAAGCAAAGCAAAAGATTAATGCAATCAATACTGACATTTACCAAGGTACAAAAAAGGAGAAAGCAAAAAATGACTTTAATAAATCACTTTATTTTAAAATTTTTGGAGGCGTTGCTCTTGCAACCGCAGGCATTGCCGGTATTAATAAAATCAGAGATTTCTTTAGAAAATCTTAATTAGGCAATTTATAATTTTATGCTAGAATGAGTTGGTAGTGGTTGAATATCCACTTAATACTGAAAATAATAGGAGAGTATGATATATGTGCGGAATTGTAGGATATGTTGGCAGTAAAAAAGCTATTGATATATTGCTTGAAGGACTTACAAATCTTGAATACAGAGGTTACGATTCAGCTGGTATTGCTGTTAATGTTGATGGTAAAGTTCAGCTCTACAAAGCAGAAGGCAAGCTTCAAAACTTAAAAGATATTGTTGAAAAAAATTATGCAGAGATTTCTAAATCTACTATTGGTATAGGTCATATCCGCTGGGCTACACACGGGGCTCCGACTGTTGCGAATGCTCACCCGCACACATGCAATTGTGGAAGAGTTGCAATTGTTCACAACGGAATTATTGAAAACTTTAAGGAACTTCGTGAAAAACTTGAGAAAAAAGGATGCACTTTCCGCTCACAAACTGATACAGAAACTGTTGCACACCTAATTGCCACAAAATTTGCAGAAACAAATGATTTAACTGAAGCTGTAAGACTTGCTACAAAAGAAATAGAAGGGGCCTATGCTCTTTGTGTTATACATCAGGATGTTAAGGATACAATTGTTGCTACCAGGAGAAATGCTCCTCTGCTGGTTGGTTTAGGTGAAAATGAATATTATATCGCGTCTGATGTACCGGCAATTATTCAGCATACTAAAAAAGCTATGTACATTGATGATAATCAAATCGTTACAGTAACACCAAATTCAATGAAATTAATTGATATTGATAATAATTCTATACAGGGAAAAGTTGAAACTTTACCTTGGGAACCGGTTGCTCTGAGCAAAATGGGATACAAACATTTTATGCTCAAAGAAATTCACGAACAGCCTGACGTTGTAAGAAATGTTCTTTCCGGAAAACTCAGAGCAATGGATGAGCCTATACACTTAAAAGAAGTAACTCTTGACAGAGATAAGTTAAAAAACTTAAACCGTATTCAAATCGTTGCCTGCGGAACATCGCTCCATGCAGCAATGGTTGGTAAGTACATCATTGAAGATTTTTGTGGAATTTCTGTTGATGTAGAGCCATCAAGTGAATATATCTACAGAAAAACAATCACAGATCAAAATACTTTAGTGATAGGGGTTTCGCAGTCAGGAGAAACTGCTGACACTATTACAGCTGTAAGACAGGCTAAAGCAAAAGGCTCACACATCCTAATTGTTACTAATAGACCGGATTCGACTATGGCACGTGAAGCCGACAGCCTTGTTCCTGTTTATGCAGGTATTGAAGTTTCTGTTGCTGCGACAAAATCTTATATGGCACAATTAATTTCTTTCTACCTGCTTGCAATCTATATGGCTGAGGTTAAAGGGGTAAATGAAGAAGAATTGAGGGATTTAAAACACGAACTTATTGTTCTGCCGCAAAAAATAGAAAAGGTACTTTCCCATAAAGAAGATATACAAAAATGCGCACGTGCATTTTCTAGTTCAAAAGACTTCATTTTTATAGCAAGAGGTATCAACTATCCGACTGCATTGGAAGGTGCTTTGAAGTTAAAGGAAATCAGTTACATTAACGCAACAGGTTATACTGCCGGTGAATTAAAACACGGCCCGATTGCAATGCTTGATGAAACAATGCCGGTACTTTCAATATTAATGAAAGGAAAAGTTTATGACAAAATTTTGTCTAACTCAGAAGAAGCAAGAGCACGTAATGCAAGAATGATAGCATTAACAGATTCGGATGATACAAAGTTAAATGAATTATTTGATTACATAATTAGAATTCCTGAGATTTCCGAAATCTTATCACCTGCTCTTGCAGTAGTTCCATTACAACTATTAGCTTATTACATTGCAGAATTTTTAGGTAAGGATGTTGACCAGCCGAGAAACCTCGCAAAATCAGTTACAGTGGAATAAAATTAATGGATTACTCCAATTAAAAAATAGTTGAAATGGTTGAGCAAAGTTAAATTTAGGGAATTGGAACTGAGAAAAATTCCAAAATTGAGGAATGTTCCAAGTATTTGTTGCTTTTTTCTTTTCCGCTTCAAGCTCTTTACCATCTATAATTCTAGTATCATCTAGCACTGTTCCATAATCTTCGCTATTAAGCCAGGTTATGTATTCTTTAGCATCAATTTTATCATCAACTGCATATTTTTTAGCAGCTTCTACTGCCCTTTGGTAATAATCACCCTCATATTTCTTTAAGAACTCTAAACCTTCAGTAAATTCTTCAACAGTTACAATACCGTCTTTGTTTTTATCATCACGCTGAAGGAGTATTTTTTCTGTTTCTTCCATATATGCTTTATCACTTAATAAATTTTGTAAATGTTCTTTTGAGATTCCACTCTTATATGTACCATTATTGCGCTGTTCTTGAATATCTTTTCCACTGCGAATTTTATTCTCCTCTAACAGTTTGTCATAGTCACTACTTCCCAGCCAGCTTGCATATTCAGCTGTCGATAATATACCATCAGAACCAGCATAGTCCTTTAGTAAAGCAATTGCTTTTTTATTTAAATCATCATATCCAAATATTGAATTATTACGCTCTTTCAAAAATTCAGTTACAGTTGTTTTACCGTCCTTATTTGTATCACACTTAGATAAAACATACTCGGTACTAAAAACATCATTATTCAAGTTCATTCCCATAATATTCCTCCTTGTATATTAAATATATAAAGTATCAATAAAATTTAAATTTGACATATTGTTACGATTTTTTTACATTTACTTTTTTGAATTGTTATTCTTGCTAAACTATTATCAATTATGCAAATCGTTTCAGAACTTATTGATATTCCTAACAACGGAAATCCTTCAACAGAATATATCGAAAAAGAGTTAACAAAACGCAACATTAAACCTTTAAGATGGGCTGTTGTTCATGTTGATGATAAAATGTATACAGTTAGTGTAGCAAATTTAAAGGAATAGGAAGGAAGTTATGAATTCAACGCAGCTTAAATATGACATTAAAGATATTAATCTTGCAGAACAAGGCAAAAATAATATTGAATGGGCAATGAAAGACATGCCTGTTTTAAGAAAAATTCGTGAAAGATTTTTGAAGGAAAAACCTTTTGCAGGATTAAAATTATCAGCTTGTGTTCACGTTACAAAAGAAACTGCAGCACTTTGTACAGTAATGAAAGACGGCGGAGCTGATGCTGTACTGATTGCTTCTAATCCATTATCTACTCAGGATGACGTTGCTGCTGCTCTTGTTAAATACTGGGATATTCCTGTATTAGGTTACGCAGGGGAGTCTGTTGAGGTTTATAGAGAGCACGTACGTTCAGCATTAGACCACAATCCGGATATAATTATTGATGATGGCTGTGATTTAGTTGCGACTTTACATGCAGAAAGACCTGAACTTGCAAGTCATATAATCGGCTCTACAGAAGAAACAACGACAGGTATCATAAGATTACAGGCATTGGAAAATCAAAAGGAATTAAGATTCCCAGCACTTGGAGTTAATACAAGTTTAACAAAACATTTATATGACAACCGCTATGGAACCGGACAAAGTGCTATGGACGGTATAATGAGAGCTGCCAACATTCTTATTGCGGGAAAAACAGTTGTAATCTCCGGTTACGGATGGTGCGGCAGAGGATGTGCTCTTAGAGCAAAGGCTCTTGGCGCTAACGTTATTGTTTGCGAAGTTGATCCGCTAAAAGCTCTGGAAGCTGCAATGGAAGGTTACAGAGTTATGCCGATTGCGGAAGCTGCAAAAGAAGGAGATATTTTCTTAACAGTTACTGGCGATAAGCATGTTGTCGACGTTCAACATATTATGACTATGAAAGAAGGAGCTTTCTTATGCAACGCAGGACACTTTGACCACGAAGTTAATGTTCCTGATTTGAAAGGACATACAGTTGAGATTAAACGCATCAGACCATTCTTAGACGAATATAAACTGACTAACGGCAAATCTGTATACGTCCTGGCTGAAGGAAGATTAGTTAACCTTGTTGCTGCAGAAGGCCACCCGGCATCTGTTATGGATATGAGCTTTGCTAATCAGGCTCTCGGCATTGAATTTCTTGTTAAAAATAAAGGCAAATTAGAAAATAAACTATACACACTGCCAGAACACGTTGATGTTGACATTGCTAAGTTGAAGCTGGAATCAATGGGAATTTCTATTGATACTTTGACTGCAGAACAAGAAGAATATTTAAACAGCTGGAAGATATAAACTAAAAGAGGAGGTTTAACCCTCCTCTTTTTTTGCTTTATAAGCTTTCATAATAATATTTCTTGCCTCCATTGCCTGTTCATGAGATAAAGGCGGAACACCTTTAAGCGGGTATTCAATACCTAGATTTTCATATTTTGGCACAGCCATATCGTGATATGGCAGCACATCAAGCGCGGCAATATTATGAAGTCCTGCAAGGAAAACACCTAGACGCGTCAAATATTCTTCTTTAAAAGTAATACCTGGTACAACAACATGTCTTACCCACATTGGTTTTTTAATATCTGAAAGATATTTTGCAAAAGCTAAAATATTCTTATTAGAATGTTTGGTAAGTTTTTTATGTTCTTCGTCATCTATATGCTTGATGTCCAGAAGTACAACACTTGTATATTTTAATAATTCATCTATTTTTTCAGTGTTATCCCTATTAAAGAAAATACCTGAAGTATCAAGTGCTGTATTAATTCCTTTTGCATTTGCTTGTTTGAAAAGCTCTGTAACAAATTCAATCTGACAAAGCGGTTCACCGCCGGTTACCGTAATTCCGCCGGAACAAAATTCCTTAACACCTTCATATTGTTTTAAAATATCGCTAACACTCATATGATTTGCCTGTTTATTAATATCCCAGGTATCAGGATTATGGCAGTACTGGCATCTTAGAGGACAGCCCTGCGTAAATACTACAAATCTTATTCCCGGACCGTCAACCGTGCCGCAGCTTTCTATTGAATGAATATTTCCAAAAATTTCTGACATTATCTCACCTTATTTTCATTTCCCTGTATCAAACGTTTTATATTCTCTCTATGCAAGTAAACAATGTAAAGTGCACCTATTGCGCAGTATCCAGCATAAGCAGCAGGAGCATTCAAGAAATACATTACAAACGGAGATATCAGCAATGCAATAATCGACCCGACTGAAACGTATTTTGTAGTGTAGGTTATAATTCCCCATACAACTGCAATTATTAAACCTGCCATCCAGTTTAATGCAATAATAGTTCCTACACCTGAAGCAACTGATTTGCCGCCTTTAAACTGTAAAAAGATTGACTTGCTGTGCCCGATAATAACAGCTACTGCTGCAATGACCGGAGCCAGACCAATCGAAAGAGCTACAGTTACAAACATTTTTGCTAATATTACAGGAAGAGCCCCTTTAATAGCATCAAGAAGCATAACAAGGAAAAAATAGTTTTTTCCCAGCACCCTTTTTACATTTGTTGCTCCGGTTGAGCCTGAACCTACTGTCCTTATATCTTTTCCGGTTTTAGCTTTTACTATTAAGTAGCCGGTAGGTATTGAGCCGATTAAATAAGCTATTATAGCCGTTAATCCCAGCTGCAAACATATATGAAACATTTTACACCTCCTAATTTATCCGCTATTCTATTATACCAAAATATTTGCAAATTACATAAATATCATTTAAAATCGTGTTATGGAATATAATTTTTTGGATAGCTCAGTTGATACAGAAAATATTAATTTACCGGAAGCGGGCTGCATTAATAAATTTCTCTTAAAGAATAATTACGCTGAAATTATCAAAGCTGTAGATTTTTTCAATTCGGACGATATACTTCTATACGTTCACGGTTTTTTAGGAACAGGTAAGAGGCAGTTTATAAATTATGTTTCTGAATTTATTAATAAAGATGTAATAAAATTAGAATATTATTGCAAAGCATCTACTGTATGCGATGATATTCTAATTTCATTTATTGATGTTATTGAAAAAACCACACTTTCTAAAGCCGTTAATATTAACGCAAAAGTAACAACACTTTCTGTAAAATTACAGCAGTACATTTCTTCTATAAAAAAGCCTTTTGTAATAATACTTCATTCTTACGACGATATTAGTGCTGAAAATAATGGATTGGTAATTGACTTCCTTGAAAAACTATCTCAGCTGACAAACGTCAAAATAATAGCATCTACAAGAGCGATGACACCTGGTATTTTTGGAAGCATAAAGGTCGGTAAAAAAGTATTTCTTAAAGCTTTTTCTAAAGATATATTTCGCGAATTTATTTCTTCTTACCAGATAACCGGTACTGATACGGTTTTAGAAGATTTTTATAAATATACAAGAGGATATTACTACTACACAGCACTATCACTCAAAATTGTACAGGCAATGAAAGCTCAGCTCGGAGATTTTCTGGGGAAATTTGCACAGTCTGGAATGAGCTTTGATTCGTATCTCGGGCTAACTTACATCAATATGGTTCCTGCAACTATTCGGAACTTTTTCTGGTTTCTTAGAACTGTAAGACACGGATTAACATTAAATGCTCTTGCTGTTTTTGAACTGTATGACGAGTTTTCGCTTGAGTACCTGAAAAATAATTTAATGATATTTCAGGTTGGCGAAACTGTTTACGTTCAAGATTATTTCCAGCAGAATATTGATATTTCAATCCCGGCAAAGACAGAAATAAAACTGCATAAATATATTATAAATATTTATGAAAAGCAGCTTAAAGAGCCGCTTCAAACTCGTGAAATTATGATTTCAAGACATGCTTTGAGAGCAGAAATCGAATATCATAATAAACGAATTGCTGAAATAGAAAGCGGAAAAAATCCACAGCCGCAGATTGTAGAAACAGTAACCCCAAGAATAAAAACTGAAACAATTGAAAAATCTCCAACTATTGATGAAAAATTTAAACGAGCAAAAAAACTTGCTGAAGAAAAGAAAAATACAGAAGCCATTGAAACATTTATTGAAATTATAAATTCCCCGGAAGTTGATATACACACCCTTATTGAAACAAGAATGCTTCTAGCACGTTTATACAAAGAAATTGGCGATTATCAAACGGCACAGCATTATTATGAGCTGGTTGAACTTTTCTACAAAAAAAATAATGAGGTTATAAACTTAAATTATTTGTATTATGAACTCACTGACCTGTATTTTCTGATGTACAAAAATGAAAGAGCAATTGAAACTATAAAAAAAGTAATTTATTCAGTTGATACACCTCAATCACTTATGGTTTCATCTTGCACACTGCTGGGTAATATTTATTCTGCGATGAACAATCCAGATGAAGCATATTCTTATTATCAGAAAGCACTTGAGTCACTTGATGATAATACTACAAATGAAACCCGTGCAGAGCTTTATTTTAAATACGCTCTTGCAAATGATGACAGGCAGGATGAAAAAAATGCATTCGAATATTATGCAAAATGCATAACTATAGGCGGAAGAAATCCTTACAAAGTTCTTGCATATTCCAACATGGGCTCCTGTTACTTTGATAATGAAAATCTTTCAGATGCCAGAGATTGTTTTACAAAAGCTTATGATATAGAAAAGTCAAATAACAATTATGACGGAATTTATTATAATGCATCATATCTTGCGAAAATCTGCATAAAAGAAAAAGACAAAAAGGCTCTTGAATACCTGATTGAAGCAAAACAAAGCGCCGAGTTTATAAATGAAGATTTCTATCTGCTCGAAGCAACGCTGGCTCTGGGGGATTATTATTACAATAACATCTCACTTAACAAGAAAGCACTTATTGAATACTTTAAGGCAAGAAGAATAGCACAAACTTTAGGCGATTCTATTAACATATCCAAAATAGAGGCTAGAGTAAAAGATATGAAACTGCGTATGGATAAGGATGTTTTTAGTGATTTAGAAAGAAAATATGGATAAACTTAAGATTAAAGCTGATTTTACAAAATATATCGAAGTGTTTTTGCAGAAGAACGCAAAACTTAACCTAATTTCAAAAAATGATGAAAAATTACTTTTTGAAAAACATATTTATGACTCTCTTGGAATAAAATTATTTTTTGAAAAATATAATATTACCGCCGGAGATATTCTTGATATTGGCTGCGGAGGTGGATTTCCCTGCGTTCCTATTGCAATTGAATTCCCTGAATTTAATGTTACTGGAATTGACAGCATAAGAAAAAAAATTAACGCAATCAATGAAATAAAAGAAGAATTGATGTTAACAAACTTAACAACTATATGTGACAGGGTTGAAAATATAAAAAATAAAAAATTCGATGTAATTACAAGTCGTGCGGTAGCAGATTTAAGTAAAATTTGTGAATATGCACTACCGCTTTTGAAAGCCGGCGGGTATTTTGCTGCTTACAAATCTAGAAAAGCACAGGAAGAAATTAGAAATGCAATAAAAGTTCTCGCAAAAAATAATGCAAAAATTGATGAAATTATTACGTATACTTTGCCATTAGATGAAGTTTTTGAAAGAAATTTAATTATTATTTCAAAACAGCCTTAAGTTTATCAATCACAAAATTTATTGCACCGCGTTGAGCCTCAAACACTTTCTGAGAAGCCTCTTTTGTTCTGTCATACTCCGCCTGGTTTTCCAAAAGATTTTTAAGATACTCAAACATTCCTTCCGGAGTTTTAACAACCTTGCCTGCACCGGATTTACATAAAATATCATAAATGTCTTTAAAGTTAAAAATCGACGGGCCTGACACAACCGGCTTTTCATAAATCGCAGCCTCAAGCGGATTGTGACCGCCTGTTTTGTTAAAGCTTCCTCCAATAAATGCAAGATGACATATTGAATACATTTTCTTTAATTCACCCAGTGTATCAAGAATTATTACATCAATTTCACAGCTAAATTTATCATTGCAGGAACGAAGACCGTAAGAAAGGTTATATTTTTCTAACAGGTTTTTAATATCAGGAACCCGTTCCATGTGTCTTGGAGCTATTAATAATTTTAAATCCCCGAATTTTTCTTTAAGTTTTTTATAATTATTTATAACTATTTCATTTTCCGGTTTATGCGTGCTTCCTGCAAGAAGAATACGGAAATTTTCCTGCCCTATATCGACATTTTCATCTACCCTTTTTACATCAAATTTCAGATTTCCCATCATTTCGACATTTTCACGTTTCATTCCAATAGAAACAAATTTATCCATATCCTCAATACTTTGTGCATATACAGCACAATAGTTCTGCAATATTTTCTTAAAGAAAAATTTCATTCGTCTATACTGACCATATGATTTATCTGAAATTCTTGCATTTATGATAAACAGAGGAATACCGCGTTTTTTACAACTATAGGCAAAATACGGCCAGATTTCCGTTTCTACTATAATCGAAACCTGAGGTTTTATTCTTGCCAAGAACCTGTTTACCGAAACCGGCATATCAAAAGGGAAGTAAGTAATATAATCTGCCAGTTCCGCATATTTTTTCTGTGCAATCTGCTGGCCAGCGTATGTAAATGTCGTTACTACAATTTTATTTTCCGGAAAGTTTGCACGAATCGATTTAAGCAGATTTTCTATTGCTAAAGCTTCACCTACAGAGCAGCAATGAATGTGTATTACTTTATCCTCTTTTGTAAATTCTTTGACGTAAGCAAATTTTTCCTTCCATCCATGTGACTTTTTGTGAATAACACGTTCAACGAAATAGAACGGAAGAAATAAATAAAATAAAATTGTAATTATAATTTCTAAAAAAAGCATTTTCAGCACCTACTGATAATATTTATCAAGCCATTTAGTAGGTTTAACGTACCTTAATCCGCCTTTTCCCATAAAACCTTTATAAGCCTGTTCCGGAGTTGGTCTGCCGTGGAATACTATAATTTTAGCATTCTCAGGGTCTTTTGGCATCAAGAAAAAATTAAGCGGGAATGGCTGCAGGCAATTTCGTTTAAAACTTACACACCAATCAGAACTCCAATATTTAAGAATACCTTTTCTATCCATTTCGTAAGAAAGGAATGCCTGTTCATTTTTATAATCGTGTCTTATTTCATTACCTAGTTTATAAAAGTTTTCCAAAACATCCGGATGTTTTCCCACTTCAAATCTAAAAACAGACGAGTTGCCAATAATATCATCCGGGAAATCCCAATCTTTTACAATAAGAAATTCTCCTTCAGCCTCGAAGAAAGGAGTTAAATCAGACCGAATTACAATATCCAAATCAAGGAAAAGAGCTGTCCCTTCTAAATCAGCAAGCTTTTCATTAAATAATGAAAGCTTTCTCCAGCCTTTATCACCGATATTAGGATTATCTTCATACGGAGGCAGTTCTCTTGTTTCAATACCTTCTGCAAGACCTTCACTGTTGTCAGTAAAACACACGAATCTATGCGGAATCGATAGATTTTTCTCAACCATGTGATACAATCTGTTCACATATTCCGGACCGAATTTTGTACCCCATTTGATGCAAATAACGTTTTTTGTCATACTCCCTCCGATAAACTTATGGTTCTAATTATATTACAAAAAAATAAAAAGGACAATGAATGTCCTTAAAAATGGTAAGTATATTAAAATTGTAGACTATATAATATTTATTTTTTTATAATTTACTTCCGCTCTTCATCCGTGAGGAACGGAAGCTTATTTTTACATGTAATTCAACAAACTCATACCCATTGAGGCAGAGGTTACCTGCAAGCTTGCCTGATATGCATACTGAGCCTGCATCCATTCTGTTATCGCTGTTGTAATATCAATATCTTTTATTTGTGAAAGATAAGCAGTCAAATTATCACCATTTGTTTCAAGAGTTGAAGTAGACATTTCCATACGGTTGTATACTCCGCCGAATTTGGTCTGCTCTGTTGTAATAGTATTTAGAGAATCCGAGAACATGTCCAGAGTTGAATTCATTTCTGCATAACCCTCTTGAACCATAGCATCATCTCCAGCTTCGAGCCCTTCAACAACAGTCCCCAGAGAATTACTAAGTTTTCTCAATGCACCCATAACCCCTACAGCTTCTTCTTCCGCGCCGTCAGTTAAATCTGCAACATCACCGGTATATTCTACCCCGTTTTCATATTTATAAACCTTTTGCCCAGTACCTGCATCTGTTGTTTCTATTACACGCTTGCCGTTAGCATCAGTATAAACACCGTTACCTGGTTCTACAGCTGATTTATAATAACCAAAAACCTTATCTCCTGTAGTGTTTATTACTTCAAAAACTCCGTCTGCAACTTCTGTTTGTCTTATATAATCTTTGTTATCATAAGGTGTTCCATTATAAATAATATCACCATTTTCAGCCTGCTCATACGGCAAAATCTTAGTATTCGTTCCGCCAAAAATATAATTATCATTATATTCAGTATTCGCAAGATCTACCATTGTCTTCGTAATTTCATCAATCTCAACCTTCAATGCTTCAAGAGAAGATTTACCGTACGTCTGGTTATTTGCCTGCACTGCCTTATCCCATGCAGTAGAAAGATAACCGGTTGCTAAATCCATCAAATCATCAAGAGTGCTTAGCTCTGTCATAGCCATTTCTACGTTTTTAGAAAAAATATCAATTTGACCTAGCTGTCTATTTGTATTCAAAATATTTACAGCAGCAATCGGGTTGTCTGTAATATTATTAACCTTGCTGCCGGAAGCTAATTGCTGGGTTAACTTATTATAGTTGCTAAGCTGCTTTTGCATATCAGCTATAAGCTGTGAATATCTGCCTGATGTAGAAATTCTATTTACCATATCAATTAACCTCCTAAGCTCATAAGCACGTCCAGACAGCTATTGCAGGTATTAAACACCTGAGCAGCTGCAGAATATGCGGTTTGATACTTTACTAAATCTACCAGCTCTTCATTCAAATCAACACCTGTTGCATCTTTAATCTTGCTTTCGATAGAGTTAATCACTTCTGACTGTGTGTCGTATAAAGACTGAATATTGCTTCCTGCTGATGCTACTTTACCAACAAGTCCAGTATAAAAGTCTTCAAGCGACATACCATCAAGGTCTGCAATTTTTTGAGTTCTTGTTCCAAGCATATCAACTACGTTTTGAGCATTACCAATAGCATTTTCATCAAAGTTAGTTGCAGGGTCGCCAAAATATGCACAGGCAATCTTCCAGCAGCCGTCATCTGTAAGCAAATCTGAGTTAATCTGTATGTTTCCTGCAGTAATTCCCTGTCCTGTACCGTCTGCCCCGACAAAAATTAGATTATCCGCTGTTGTTGCCTGCAGTTTTGTCGTATCATCAGGATTAATGCAATAAGCGCCGTTTCTGGTATTCAAGTCATTGAAGATATCTGCAATTGACTGTGCCAGCTTGTCCAGTCCTTTCATAACTGTTCCGGCATTGATTCCATTCTCGCCGTCGCCATTATCAGTTGCAAAGTGAAGCAGTCCTCCAAGTGCACCTGAGGTTATATCTGCATTAGCATTTTTATTAATTACCTCGCCTGTTTCAGGATTTACAATACTAATAACTGCATTTTCGCCATCCCAGTCATCAGGATAAGCTATTGGAGGATTTTGAGAATCACAGTATGATTTTGCAGTCTGTATATCAAGCGTACCTGTAACCTCTGCACACTTTACTACCGCAGTATCTCCAATATAAAGATTTACCGCACCATTATGTTTTTCAACGACTTTGATATCTGTAAATTCTGCAATTTCATTCAAAATCAAGTCACGTTTATCAAGAAGGTTATTTGCCTCAAGAGTACCTGTCTGCGTTGTAATAAGGGCTTTATTTACGCTTGCAAGTTCTTCAAGCTTATTATTAAGCTCTCTATATTGAACGTAAATTTTTGAATTTTCAAGACTTTCCTGACTTACGCCGTCACCAAGAGCCTTCGTAGTATTTTCCTGAAGCTGCTGGTATTTTGAATTCATTGTTGAAGTCAAGGTCTTTGCCGTTTCTATGAAGTTTATTCTGGCAGTAGAACTTGCAGGATATTCATTAAGGTTATTCAAAGCTTCATAAAAATCAGAAAGTGCTCCGTCTATACCGGTTCCTTCTAAATCATTTAAAATTGATGCAAGGTCTCCAAGCCCGTCAAGCTGCTGTCCAAGCTTACTTTGCTCTGACAGCTGGGTTCTGTAATAGTTATTTAGATACTCATCATTGTATCGTATAACATTTGCAATCTTTACACCGCCATTAGCCTTTATCTGGTTATTAACATTGTTACCTATAGCACCTGCAATATTTCTTGTCTGCAAATTTACACGCTGTTTATGATACCCTTCGGTATTCATATTCGCAACGTTATGCGATACAACGCTTATTGCTTTTTCGTTTACTGAAAGCGTATTTGCTGTCATATTCAGTGATGATAACAAGCTAACCATGATTTACCTCATTTTATTTTGTTTCATGCAACTCAGATTTAATAAAGGCTGTTATGCCTCTATATTTCTTCGTTTATGGTCCACAAGTCGTATTCTTGTGAGTCTGTTTTGCCTGCTCCGTTATAATTACATCCTTGAGGAGCAAATGCATCAATTATTGTTTCCAACATCTTGTTAGAGATTATGATGCCATGCTTTAATAATTCCACATTTTGATTATTTAATAACATTAATTCAGGAATAAGTTTACAAATCTTTACTTTTCTTTCTGATAACGCATCAACATATTCCGGAGCTTCCTTCTCTGCAACAGCGATAAAACCTGACATATTGGTATCTTCACCGTTGATTTGAACAGCCAATTCTTTTCGGGAATTATTTAATTTCACAATTTGATTGTTCAGTGCAATAATTTTATTATCCAGAACTCCTAAATCGTCAGGCTTTGCTTTTTTTAGAATTTCTTTCTTTTCGGAAAAATATTCTTTCATTTTTGAATAAGCATTAATCTCTTCGTCCAAAATATCTATTAAATTTTGAAATAATTTTTTATCCATTTTACGTTAATCCTGTAACCTCTACCCTAGAATAAGTACTTAACAAATCTGTTGAATATACCTTCGTTCTGGTTTCTAGAAATAGCACCACGTCCTGAAAGTGCAAACTGTAGATTCGATACATTATATGAATATATTTCGCCGTCTACATTAAGCCATCTAGGGTCAACAACACCGGTTACGATGAAATCCATTCTTTCGTTGCCGTTAACAAGAGTTTTCTTTCCCTGCACAGCAAGATTTCCATTCGGAAGCTGCTGCACAACCTGAACTGCAATCTTGTCGCCGAAAGTCATTGAACGTCCGCCGGCAGCAGAGTTAGAAACTTCATTAGAACCACCGTAGCCGTTAGAATCTTTGAGCGAAAGTCCCAGCCATTTATTCAGAAAAGTTGTAAAAGTATCAACTGTGTTAGATGATTTTTCAGAAGAATAGGTTAAGTTATCACTTACCGTAATATTTTCCTGCATTATTATTGATAACAAGTCGCCGATTTGATGCGCTTGAACACCACCGAACAATGAGCGCGGAACGCCTGCATAATTCTGAGTTGCACCCAGAGTAAACAGAGATTCTGCGTTTACTGTCATTGTTGTCATTGTTAATATAGCAATAGATATTAATACTCTTTTCATTTCCTCTTCCTCATTTAGCCGGTTTAAATCCCCAACATCCCTAGCATAAGTATTCTGCTATAACACTTCTACCATACAGCAGACCATATTTTATGTCATCGTCTGAAATATTGAATTCTCCAACAGTCTTTGCACATTCTCTCACTTCATTTACATCAATTCTATCAAGAAGCGTTTGTGCAGAAGTAGTTTCTGTACCCCTTGATACTTCTACATTTTCAGATTCTTCCTGCTTAGGAAGCGCTCGTGCTGATTTAAATGCATTTAATGCGCTGAACTGTTGTACTGAATTTTGTTCTATTCTTGGTAACATTTATAATTTCCTTTACACTAATTTGCGTATTTTTCCATTTGTCTGTAAATCTGGTCTGCAAATCCAAAGCTTGTTCTCGGGTTATTTGCAATATCACGCCCCATCTGCTGGTAAACTATTGATTTAAAAGTATCAACATACTGACTTTCTTTGCCAAAAAGCCCGTTCTCATGATCAACCGTTTTATCCATTTCAGAAAGCATTTTGGTTACAAATATGGACTCAAATTCTGTTGCAGCTTTTCTTAACTGTTCTTTAGAATCGCCGGATTCTTTAATTCTGTTATAAAGAACCTGATCTGAATTTACAGTTTGTGCGTTATTAAGTCCGCTTTTTATTAAATCTATTGTAGGTGTTGAAAAGTCCATTTATTCCTCTTTTAACTTGTAGTACCAATTCCCAATAAAATTAACATTTACCCCTAAATAATTACTAAATCAGCCTGCAGGCTTCCTGATTTTTTGAGCGCCTGCAATATTGAGATTAAATCAACCGGTGCTACCCCGATAGAGTTCAATGCTCTGACTAAATCATTAAGATTACTATTAGCCGGCATTGTTACTAAGCTTCCCGGAGCTTTATTAATCTGAATATCAGAGTTTTCAAACCCGACGGTTGCACCGTTGGAGAAACCGTTCGGCTGAGAAACATCATTTGTCGTAGAAACCGTAACTGTTATATTACCGTGCGCAACAGCAGCTGGTAGAAGTTTTACATCAGCTCCTATTACTACCGTTCCGGTTCTTTCATTAACAACGACTTTTGCCTTATCCATAGTCGGAGATACTTCAAGATTTTCTATAATTGAAAGGAAATTAACCCTGTCATTTATAAATCTTGCCGGAATTTCTACTCTTACAGAGCTTCCGTCAATTGCCTGCGCTGGAGCTACCTGAGATACTGTTTTTGCAATTCTTGAAACCAGTGTATAATCAGAGCGGTCAATAGAAAGTGTTATTGAATTTTCATCCCCGATTTCTGTATAAATATCACGTTCAATAATTGCACCCCCCGGAATTCTACCAGTTGTAGTAATTGCAGTTCTAGCCGAAGACCCGCCTGCAATTTTATTAATACCGCCTACTGATAAAGGACCTTGTGCAACAGCAACAGCTTCACCGTTAGGTGCTTTTAATATTGTCTGAACAAGAACACCGCCTTCTAAACTTTTACAGTCTGCCATTGCAGAAACTGTTACATCAATTTTATCACCGTTTTTAGAAAACGGAGGAACTGTAGCTGTTACGATTACAGCAGCAGAAGCACCTTTTTGAATATAGTTTTCCTGCTCAATTACAGTTCCTAAATTTCTTAAGAGCATTTTATTTGTAATCTGAGTTGAACGAGAGTTATCACCGGTTCCAGGCAGACCGACAACGACACCGTAACCCACTAGCTGGTTTTCTCTCACACCTTTAATATGGGTTAAATCCATAATTCTTACTTTCGCATCAATTGCGCAAGCTGGTAATAATCCCCCTAACATCAACATCATTATTAATAAACTTGATACAATTCTTTTCATAATACTTACCTTTTATTTAGTTTAAATATTTACTAAAACCTTGTTTTCCCCGATAACCTTACCGTTATAAACTTTTTTGTAATTCTTGTTTTCTACATTTACGTAATCACCTGTCATACCATCTGCCATTGCAGTTCCATCTATAGAAATCATTACTGCACCGTTTGAAACAAAGAAAATTCTAACATCCGCATTTCTCATAACATCAGGACGCATTTTTACAAATCTTCTGTCAATAACCTCTCCTTTTTGAAATGCTTTTTTTGTTGTTATTTCTTTTTCAAGCATTTTGTCAGTAAGAACAAAATCCATTCTCATTGAAACATCTACTTTTTTTACTGTAGTACAATCTTTCGTAAGGGCCTGTTCTCTGTTAATAAAATCGCTTGCAACAAGAACTTCTTTATATACAACTGTTTGAACAGGAAGATTGAGAGTTTTTACAAAAGCTCCGTTTACGTAAATATCAACCCTTTTAATATCTCTCGGAACAACCTTATCCCCGCCTGAAACAATCTTGTAATTTATCTTGCCGTCAGGCAGCTGCAGCTGAGCAAAAGGTGTTGCTGAAACTTTAACCTCAACATCACCGTTTGTCATTTTTTTGTAGTTTGTTTCAAGAATATTGGCAACAGCAGTTTTTACATCCGAAGAAGAAACCATCTGGGCATTTGCACCCAGTGCTCCTATCATCATTATTAATACTGTTGTCAAAAGTTTATTCATTACCTATCCTCTAAAAGTCCGACTATTCAAAGTGAAGTTCATTTACCCTTTTACATCCGGCGGAGTAGCCGAGCGCTAAGCTTACAAACCTCATTTACCCCCTTAGCCCATCTGGTTAGTTAATTGAAGTATGTTACTTGAAGAGTTAATTATCTTTGAATTTGATTCAAATGCACGTTCTGCCTTAATCAACCCTACAAGTTCATCAACAATCTGAACGTTAGAACCTTCCAGCATACACTGTTGGATTAAGCCAAGACCATTCTGACCCGGAGTATCCTGAACAGGGTTTCCTGACGCCTGTGTTTCTTTGTACAGGTTGTGCCCGATTGATAAAAGTCCAGAAGGGTTCTGGAATTTTACAAGCTGAAGCGAACCAACAATTGACTGTTGTGTCTGCCCCGGAAGTGTTACAGAAATATTACCATCCTGAGTTATCGTGATTTCTGTAGCATCACGCGGTATTGATACAGAAGGCTGGATTAATAAACCATCATTTGTACAAAGCTGGCCTAATGAGTCTACCTGCAGACAGCCGTCACGGGTGTAAGCAAGAGAACCGTCTTCCTTCATAACCTGCAAGAAACCTTCACCTTCAATTTCAATATCAAGCTGGCGGCCTGTTGAGATTGCAACACCCTGCGTAAATACACGGGTTGTTGCAGCAGTCTTAACACCAAGCCCGATTTCAATACCAACCGGCTGATAAGTACCCTGGTTCATCAACGCACCCGGAGTTCTGGTTGCTTGAGATAACAAATCCTGAAATTCTATTCTTGATTGTTTAAATGCAGTAGTGTTAACGTTTGCTACGTTGTTTGCAATTACATCAAGATAGTTTTGCTGTGCTATCATACCTGTTGCTGCTGTTGTTAATGCTCTTAACATTTTATCTCTTCTCTCCTAATTTAGTCTGGTAACCGTTACTCCGCTGACGATTATTTATACCCTAAGCCGTTCTTATCCTTCCCACTGATACTGCTGTTGTAAGCATATCGCTATTAGTGCTTACAACTTTGGTTAAACTTTCATAATTCCTTGATGTGTTGATTGTATTAATCATTTCTTGTATAACGTTTGAATTTGAAAGTTCAAGCATTCCCTGCTGTATTGAAAACTTCTCAGAACGCAGCTCCGGATTGTTAATTATATCTCTCGGAACAAACTTTGCGTCCCCTATTTCAAACAAATCATCTTTGTCTGAAAAATCATAGATACCTATAGTTTGAAGCGGTATTTTCTGATTATAAGAATTTATCTCGATATTACCGTTTTCGGCAATAACTATATCTTTTCTATCTCTGAAAACAGTTTCATCTTCCATATCTTCCGGAAGCATTCTAATTCTTCTATTGTTAACATCCAGAACAAACTCGCCCTGTTTTGTCTTCAGCCAGTAACCTCTATCAACTACAAAAGAACCGTTTCTGGTGTATGAAATATTTCCATCAATATCCTGTATTTTGAAAAACCCATCGCCTTCAATTGCAACATCATACGGATTGGATGTTTTGGTAAGCGCTCCCTGAGAAAAATCATGAGTGTACTGCATACTTTGACTGCCTACACTTAAACTGCCGAGGTAATTATTTTCATTCATATTTCTAATAATAGAACCTTCTTGTGAATACACAGCAGACTGCATTACATCCTTAAATCTTAAAGAACCTTTTTTATAGCCGATTGTATTAACGTTAGCAAGATTATTGGCTGTATTATCATTCATATCCATAAGAGCAAGCATACCGTTTGCGGCTGATTCAAAACTTCTTACAATCATTAGTTTGCTCCTTTCATGTTGTCATAATTACTTAAAACTTTTTTTACATAATTTTGTGTTTCTGCATAAGGAGGTATTCCGCCGTATTTTTTCACTGCATTAGGCCCTGCATTATACGCGGCCAGAGCTAAAGACTTGTTATTGTCAAATCTGTCCATAAGCCCTTTCAGATATTTTGTCCCGCCCATAATATTCTGCTCTGCATCATAAGCATTTGTAACCCCAAGTCCCTGTGCTGTAGAAGGCATTAACTGCATTAAGCCCATTGCTCCGCAATGAGAAGTAGCATTTGGATTAAATCCTGATTCCTGCTTAATTACTGCCTTTACAAAATCAGAGTCAAGTCCGTTTTTATCAGCATATTTTTCTATTAAGTTTTCAATTTCGCTTCTGGAAGCATCGCTCGGATTTTTGCTGTGAGAAATTGAAGAGTCCAGAATTTTCTGAAAATCCTCATCAGGCTGTACACCATAAGACATAAGCGACTGAAAGCGATTTTCAATCGTATTTATACGCTGTAAAGTTATGTCTAATCCCGTAAGATTCATCTTACGCCTTCCTCACCATTTAAATTACAGGGGTACAATTTACCCCTCCCTTAGTCTACATTAACAGTGTATTATATAAGGGCATGGATAACATCAATCCAAGGGTTAAACTTGCAAAATTTATATAGACCATATGGTCTACAACAGGGTAACTTACTCAATAAGAGTAAGAGAATTGTCTTTTGAAAAATATTCAGCCCTCAATTCATTAATTCTATTTCTGGCAAAAATTGCATCCTCAGAAAACTGCTTTAATTCAAGGAATTTTTTATAATACCTGATGGCATCCTTGTATTTTGCCATCTTGTCAAAACTCATTGCTATTCCAAGATATGCTTTATAGTAATCAGGGTTACGCTTTATAAGCTGGAAGAATGTTCTTGATGCTTCCATAAAATCACCCATACCCATAAGCATTGCAGCTTTATTGTAATATGCTTTCAAAAATTCAGGATTAGTTTCTATAAGCTTATTATAAATCATTAAAGATAAATCAGCCTCGTCAACCAGTTCGTGTGCAATTGCGAGCTGTATTTGAGCTTCAAGATTATCTCTATTTATTAATATAGCCTTGATTAAATGCTCAATTGCACCGGCAGGGTTGCCATCTAAAAGATGACATACGCCCAGTTCAAAAAAGTAATCATCATTGCTGTCATCAATCTTTATAAGCTTAAGAAGTGTAGCTATTGCTTTTTTATAATCTTGTAAATATTTATAAGACATAGCAAGCCCGAAATAAGGTTTCGTTTCGTTCCTGTCTATCATTATTGCTTGAAGATATGCTTGTACAGACTCTTTATACATCTTGGCAAACCTTAAAGCATCTGCCTTGACGCACAAATTATAAGAACGTGAGCGAGCCGGTACAGTAACCTTTTCGCTCACCTTTGCCAAATTATCTTTTCTATCTATGCCTGCATCAATTTGCATAAATCTCTCCCAATTGTATATTACACAATCGGGTAAAACATTTTAACGACCAAAAGATTTAAAAGTTTAGTCCGATGGATTAGTTTTTAGATGGCAAAAAAAATTTTTTTCAGGTATTATGTTATAAAAAAAGGGAAGTAAGAAGTGGCTAAAAATATCAAACAAGATAATAAACTTAATGAAACAACCAAAATTAAAGCACCAATTGTAGATGCTTTAAAAACAGCATATGAAAATCCGACTTACCAATTCCACATTCCTGGACACACAAAAGGTAAAGCCATTTTCAAAGACTTTAGAAAACTAATCGGTGAAAAAGCATTAAATATAGATACCACCGATGAATTTGATAATCTTGGAACACTTCATCCTGCAACAGGGCCTATAAAAGAAGCTCAGGAACTTGCTGCAGAAGCTTTTGGCGCAAAGAAAACCTTTTTCCTGCTCAACGGTTCAACAGCAGGAAATCTTGCTCTTGCTATGTCACTTACTAAAAAAGGACAAAAAGTTATTGTTAACAGAAACTGCCACAGATCTATCTTAACAGGTTTGATAATCTCCGGTGCTGAGCCAATATGGGTATGCCCGAACAGAATTGAAGACTGGTCTGTATGGGGAAATATTGACGGTGGCAAAATAGAAGAACTTCTCAAACAAAACCCTGACACCTCAATGGTATGGATTACTAACCCGACTTATGAAGGTGTTGTATCAGATATTAAATCAATAAGCAATGTTTGTAAAAAGTACAGTGTTCCGCTTCTTGTTGATGAAGCTCACGGATGCTTATGGAATTTTAACAAACATCTTCCTGAAACAGCTCTCAAACTAGGCGCAGATGCTGTTGTTCATTCACTTCATAAAACTGGCGGAAGTATGAGTCAGAGCTCTATGCTCCATATTGCCAAAGACTCCTGCTTGGATGTTTCTGCCGTTGAAAAAGCCTTGAAACTTTTACATACAACCAGCCCGTCACTGATGCTTCTGGCTAGCCTTGATGCAGCAAGGGCAAATCTTCAATCCAATAACGGACAAAAACTCCTTGATAGAGCAATTAAAAATGCTAAATATTTAAGAACAAGGCTTGATTCTATACCTAATCTGCATCAGCTTAAAGGTGATTTCGGATACAAAACAGATGTTACAAAAGTTTTTATTAAAATAGACGGACTCTCAGGAAAAAGGCTTGAATCAATACTGGAAATTGATTTTGGTATTGAAGTAGAATCCGCTTCGGACATTGGAGTTTTAATCCTTTGTAATATAGGCAACAAACGTTCTGATTTTAAATATCTTGCAGACTGCTTAGAAAAAATTGCCTCAACAAATTATCAAGATATTTATTATCTTGAAAAACGTAAGCATATGCCTATGCTTGAACCTCAAATAAAAATGAGCCTGAGAGATGCATTCTATGCAGAAAAAGAAACAATAAGAAAAGAAGAAGCCATTGGAAGGATTTCTGCCGAAGTTGTTGCAGAATGTCCTCCAGGGATTTCTATTCTGCTTCCGGGTGAATTAATCACAGAACAACACCTGCCATATCTTAATGATTACGAAACACTTGATGTGGTTAGATAATGGCTCGAAAAAAGAAGGCTTCAAATAAAATAACACACTTTCTGATTACATTTTTATTAATGGCAACAGGCATTTATTATTTTGGCTTAAGTTATGTTCCTCAAAAATGGTACGAAACACAGGCAATGATGCCAAATCAGGTTGAAGCTTATTATGTTAATCAATGGTGCACACCTGATTTTGGCAGAAAAGAAGCTATCTTATGGGACATGACAAGAGTTGATTGTCTTGCTAAAGATTACGCAATCGAATTTGACTTTGCTAAAAAATGGGCTGAATCCGCAGGGCAGTCACTTTACTATGCAAAAATGACTGGCAAAGCTCCGGCTGTCGTTTTAATACTTACAAATATAACCGACTATAGATATGTTAAACGCATAGAAAGACTTGATAAGGGAATTAGAATATTTCTTGTAAAAGCATATTAAAAAAAACACTGCTGAGAGAAGCAAAGAAAGAGTGCTTAGTAGCAGTGCCTAAAATCTATAGCTATAATTACTGATATGCCATCTATAGATGGTATATCAGTAATTATAACGGGTGGCTAGTAAAGTGTCAATATGTAATTATATTGATATGGAAAAAAATGAAATCTTGAAAATATTTGGTAAGAATTTGAGAGCGGAAAGAAACCGTGCCGGATATTCTCAAGACGAACTTGCTGAAAGAATGGGGATTTGTGCAGGAAAGCACATCGGAACTATTGAGCGAGGAGAAACCAACCCGTCGCTCACCACTATAGTAGCAATCTTAAAAGCATTAAATATTGATTTTGATAAATTATTTGAAATAAAAAATCAGTAATGTAATAATGTCCATTACTTTTTAGCTTGTTTATTGCAATCAACTAATTTTGAAGTGATACACATTATAGCTGCGCCGGTAATCGATGCTATTCCATACCATTTTTTAGCCATTTTTTTCTCACCAATCCTCGCCCAATTATCAACAAGAAGAGCTAAAGGGAGAGTAACAGCCCCAATTAAAGCCTTGCAAGCAATCTTTTTAAAATAACTTTCATTATCAAATTTATTCTTCAATATAAGATTTGAGGCAGTAAAAAAACCTCCTACCGCAGCCATACCTGTTACATATTTAGCAACATTTCTATTTTTGTAAGTTTCTTTTAAGCCATCGCCATCTATTAATGGAATTAAAGGAGTCAGCATAGCTCCACAGGCAGCGTAAGCTAAGAGTTCGCGATTTTCTCGCTTTTGCGCAGTTGAATTTTGCTGAAAATTTAATGGTACACTTGAACTTACGGAAATCATTATATTCACCTCTACAATGTATCAAGGAACTTGACAACGAAATTGATAATTTTTTTTGCTACCATAGGCACTTTTTGCATTGTTTTATTTTGTTCAGAAAATTTTTTTATATGAATTTTGGGCAAATAACCTTGTTTTTTTATATTACCCTTGTATGAAATATTATGTCCACCTGAAATTCTATTAATCATTAAAACTCCTGTTAGTCATCTAAAATTGCATCTGTTATTGTGTTGCGAGCCTTACCCCAGCCCCATAAAGTACCTATATATCCCGCTGCGGCCCCAATCACTGCACCGCCAGGACCCAGTACACTCCCAATTAACGCTCCTTTGGCAGCAACCGCACTGGCGGCCATTTGCTTAACCGGTTGACAAACAATATTGTCTACAACGCCTACTGTTTGCTTTAGTGCCCCTTTAGGATCATCATTTGCCAGTTTTTGCACTACTCGGCCTGCTTTATATATTGGTAAAGCGTCCGATACAAATTCTTTGAATCCTTCAGAAAGAATTTCTTCTTTTCCACCTTTAAAAGAAGTTGTGTTGTATACTCGATTATTATATTGATTGTTTATTGCATAAATTCTCATTTGAATAACCCTATTTCATTTACTTAGTAATTTTTTTGGTTGCAATGCATTTCTTTCTGACGTTAACTAACAAACAGTGTCTAATTCAAAAAAACGCAACCATAACTTTTTGCCTTATATTAACATTTAAAATATATCATCCAAAAAGTCTAAAATTGTTTCTCCTAGTTCCTTTGCACCTTTTCCTATTTCTTCACCCGCTTCTTTTACTAACTTTCCTGCGTGTTTTATTTGCTCCCATGTAGAATCATCAACACTTGAGCCGGGTTCGTGGGCGCCTGCATTATCCGGCTTACTATCACCACTCATAGAAGAACCTGCTAACAGCGCAAGACCGCTTACAGCCGGCAAAGCTGCTCTATTTATAGTTTTTTTAGCAACACTTTTACCTAGTACTTGACAATTCATAACTGTCTTTTGAATTGTTGTCATTTTTTTACCTCCATTTGATACACTTATTATTAATTGGAATATGATATATCACACATATACAATAAAACAGCTTTTTGATCAATATTAATTGCAATATACTATATTTTTGTTACAATTAAGAAAAAGGTTTATTAAGTGTATCCAACTATATCTACCAATTTCAGTCTTAATTTTACTGCTGGCTTGAACAAAAAACTATCAGCCAAGTGTCTGTTTTTTGAATCTCGAGATCTAGAAAGGAAATTAAGTCTGTATGAGAATATTGATGCTAATTTTAAAGGGAATAAACCAATAGCTTTCTGTTTAAGTCAAATTTATGATATATTCAATCAATTAAATATTAAAATATTAAAGTTTACATTCCCCAGATTTAGAGTTTTTAATCAAAGTCAACTCGCAATAAATTTTAAAAATACTGCGTTTTGCCTACCGGAAACACAGCTGATTTTAAAAGACGATTTGCCTTTTGAAACAGGTTCAATTTTTCAAAAAGAAATTGATAATATAGAGCATTTAAATGCTTTAATAGAAAAAGATTATCAAAACGGAAACAGAAGCAGTAACCATTTTCTAGCTGATACTATACATGAAATTATGCATAGCATTTTTATTGATAAAATATACCAAAAGTATGGATATAACGGCATCTGTCCCTACACAAAAGAAAAATACCCGATGAAAAATACACAAAAAGACGGCTTAGAAATAATGAAAGAATTACAAAACAAGCGCTTTTCCGATAAAGAAAATGCAATTATTGAAAGCATACTTGGAAAATATGCAGCCAAACCGTTAAACCAATACCACGAAGTCTTTGCAGAATTTTTTACGAAACTCATATGCGAATCGCTCTCTTCTAAAACTGCATTGCCAAATAAAAACCCTTTTGAAAACATTCAAAAATATCCAAAAGAATTCTTAAGCATTATAGCAAAAATTATAAATATATGAAAATGGTGCAGTTATTACCGCACCATTTTCTTTTATATTTTATCAAATCCGGTATATTTTCTTAAGACTTCAGGTATTATTACTGTTCCGTCCTCTTGCTGGAAGTTCTCAAGAATTGCAGCAAATGTTCTGCCGACTGCCAATCCAGATCCGTTAATTGTATGAACAAACCTAATTTGCCCGTCTTTTGTACGGTATCTTGTATTAGCTCTTCTTGCCTGATAATCACCATAGTTAGAACAGCTTGAAATTTCTTTATATGTGTTATAAGAAGGAAGCCATACTTCTAAATCAAAGCATTTATTTGCGCTGAACCCGATATCAGCCGTACAAAGAGCTACTCTTCTGTATGGAAGTCCTAATTTTTCTAAACAAATTTCTGCATCTCTTGTTAATTTTTCGTGTTCCGCAGGGCTTGCTTCCGGAGTAGTTAATTTAACCATTTCTACTTTATTAAACTGGTGGACTCGGATTAACCCCCTTGTATCTTTTCCGGCTGAGCCTGCTTCACGTCTAAAGCAAGGAGTATAAGCCGTCATATATTTAGGCAAATCGTCTTCCGATAAAATTTCACCGGAATATATATTTGTAACAGGAACTTCTGCAGTAGGTATTAAATATAAATCTTCATCAACGCATTTGTACATATCTTCTGCGAATTTAGGAAGCTGGCCTGTTCCTGTCATTGTTGCAGCATTTGCCATAAACGGCGGTAAAATTTCCTCATATCCGTGTTCTTCTGTATGAATATCAAGGAAGAATTGAATGATTGCACGCTCTAATCTTGCTCCTTTGCCTCTGTACAAAGTAAATCTTGATTGAGAAATCTTTACACCGCGTTCAAAATCAACAATACCTTTATCTTCGCAAATGTCCCAGTGAGCTTTTGGGGCAAAAGAAAATTTTGTTGGTTCACCCCAGAATTTTACAGGAATATTATCATCTTCAGATGTGCCTACCGGAGTAGTTTCATCAGGAATATTCGGAGTTCTAAGTAACATATCTCTTTGAATATTATCTAAATCAACTTGTTTTTCCTCTAATTCTTTTATTTCATCACCGAGTTTACGGACTTCTTCCTGAATGGCATCTGTATTTTCGCCATTCTTTTTCATCATACCGATTTTTTGAGATTCGGATTTTCTTTTTGCTCTGAGTTCATCAGCCTGTGCCTGAACTTTTCTTCTATCTGCATCAATTGCAATAATTGTATCAATTGATAAGTCAGGATTTCTTCTTTTTAAAAGCTCATTAATCTTTTCCGGATTCTCTCTAATTAATTTAATGTCTAACATTTATACTACCTCAACTATTAATTTCAAATATCTAAATCAAGTTTAGCATAAAAATAAGTTTAAAATTTGTAACAGTAAAGCAATTTTTTAACACTTTTGTACTTTATATTATTGTAAGAGATTTTCAAGGGGATGGATTTTGAAAGCTAAGTTATTTACCAGAATAATGAATGCACCAATGGAATGGCTGCCTGAAACCATAAGAGGTTCAAAAAAAGCTGTCACTTATAATTTTATTAACGGAACCGGAAAAAAGGGAAATTTTGAAATATATTCCTTCTTTGACAGCAATAGGAAATTAGTAAAACGAAATATGACATATAAAAATGCCGGAAATACCACACGGCAAATAAAATGGTATACTCCTGAGTCGGTAAAAACTGCAAAAAGTATAGATGGTAAGATGAAATCTTTTACTAGCAGAAATTTATATCAGAACTGTTTTATTGAAACAAATATCTTGCCGGAAAAAGGGTATGATATACATAGGTTTGTTAAACTCAAAGCAGATCAAAAGCCTCAGGAAATAAGTTATAAAACAGCCTGGGACGGCAATGCTCCAGAAATCGAATATAAAGACTGCCACAGGATTTTAGACGGATTTGAAGGTGCAGAGTTTCTGCCCGTTCTAACCGCAGAAAGCTCAACAAAGAGGATTAACCACATATTCCTTAATCAGGTAAAAAAACAAGAATTAGAAGGAATTGTCCCTCCAATAAAAATAGTTAACAGAAAAGAAGCTTATAAACATTCAAGGGAACTGAAAGCAATTGAAGAACAGTATCCAAATGACCCTAAAATCGCAGGTTTTTGCGACCAAGATGGACAGGTTTATTTTATAAATGATGTAAAAAGTAACGGTTCAGAAATAAATAATATTGCCCATGAAGTTCAGCACGCAAAAGACCGCTCCGATATCGAAAGATTAGAACATAATACATTTTTCAACACCGGAACTTTCGGCCACCGTTCAAGAGCTAAAGGGATTATTAAAGAAAAAGAAAATCCTGTAGAGTACAAAAGAATTTCAGAACTTGAAAAATCTTATAATGATGGAAACTATTTATCTGAATGCTTAAATGGGAAGCACGATGATGTTCTGTGCGAATACTATGCAAATAAAAAAGGCGATAAAGAATTCTATAAGGCATTGAACATTTTTAACAAACTAAACAGCTTCCTATTTGGGAGTTAATTTATAAACATACAATCACCATAACTGTAAAAGCGGTATTTTTCTTTAATTGCTTCTTTATAAGCTTCAAAAATAAAATCTTTTCCTGCTAAAGCACTAACTAACATAAGAAGTGTTGATTTTGGCAGATGGAAATTCGTTATCAGTTTGTCTACTACACCAAATTTATAAGGTGGGTAAATAAACAACTCTGATGCACCCTTACAGGCTTGAATTTTCCCAAACATTTTATAAGCGCTCTCTAAGGTTCTTACAGTTGTTGTGCCAACAGCAACAAGCTTTTTACCATCAGCCTTTGCCCGGCTAATCAAATTCGCTGTTTCCTGTTTTATTTCAAACACCTCGGAATCCATATGATGATCTAAAATATTATCACACTTTACAGGACGAAATGTTCCAATCCCGACATTTAAAGTTACATAACCAACCTGAACACCTTTATCTTCAAGTTTTTTCAGGATTTCCTGTGTAAAATGCAAACCCGCTGTTGGAGCTGCTACAGAGCCTTCTTCTTTCGCATAAACGGTCTGGTATCTTTCAAAATCAAGTTTTTTAAGATCTTCATTAGACATTTTACGTTCGATATATGGTGGAAGCGGAATATTCCCGACTCTGTGGAGAATTTCAAAAATATCTCCTTCATAAATCATTTGAACAAGCCACTTTCCATCATCAGGGAGAGGCATTATTACTTCACAAGAAAGTTCTCCGGAGATTTTTATTACAGTACCGACTCTGACGCGCTTAGAAGGTTTTATCAAAACTTCCCAGTTTTTATTCTCTCTTTCTTTAAGCAAGAAAACTTCTATTTTTGCACCAGTATCTTTATAACCGTACAATCTTGCCGGAATAACTTTTGTATCATTCAAAATCAGAACGTGATTTTCGTCAAGCAAATCAACGATATCATAAAAATGTTTGTTTAGAATTTTATGCTCATCACGATTAAGAACCATCATTCGGGAATTTTCGCGCTTATCACTAGGACGCTGCGCGATTAATTCTTCCGGTAATTCATAATCAAATTCTGATAATAACATACTAGTCCTTAGCATCTATCTTTTTTGCATTAGCCAAATCCACATCATCAACTTTTGCTTCTTTTTTTGCATCTTCTGCTTCCAGCTGTTTATTAATGATTAAAGTCTGAACAACCTGGAAAACATTGCTTGAAATCAGATAAAGAAGAACACCTGCCGGAATTGGAATGATTACAAAAGTAAATGTAAGCATTATCGGCATAAAAGTATTCATTGATTTTTGCATTTGCTGCTGTGCTGGATCCTGCGGCGTATTTTTATTCATAGCCATCATTGCTCTTTGTGAGAATACCATTGTTACAGCAAACAGAAGTATTAAGAATAATACATCATAGTGGAACGCTGTCTTAACTTCTTTTGTAGGAATAGTACTGATTAAAATACCATCTTTTCTTACAAAAGTCATTTTTTCAGTTTCTTTTGTCTGAATATCTGTTACATCAATTTCAGCTTTCTCAATCTGATCAAGCTGGCTGAATTTTAAATTTAAATTATCAAGACTGATTTTGAAATCAACAGGCTGGCCTGGAGTAAGTTCGCCTTGAACCTCAACAGCCTTGTTAGGTTTTACGATTTTTACATTTAATAACGGTTCTTCTTCACCTGTTAGATAAACTTTTGCAGTTTTACCTGTCATAAATGTATCATATTTTGAAACCCCGAGAGTACCATCGTGAGAAACTCCCGCAGAAGTTTTTAATGTTGCATCCAATCTTTTGATAAATAAAAACTGAGAATCTCCCGCCATTTGGATAAATTGCGGACTCATTAATGTTGAATACAATAATATAAATATCGGCATCTGGATTAAAAGAGGAAAACAGCCTGCCATTGGATTAAATTTATGTTCTTTGTAGAACTCCATCATCTTTTGCTGCATCATTTGAGGATTGCTCTTGTAGCGTTCCTGAATTGCTTTCATTTTAGGCTGAAGCATTTGCATTGTTCTCATAGAACGCTGCTGAGATAAGCCTAAAGGCCACATTAGAGCCCTTACTATAATTGTCAGTAAAATTATACCAATACCGTAGCTTCCTGCAACAGAAAGCATTTTTAAAACTTTAATGGTTAGTGTAGTAAAATCCATGTCCTCTTCCCTAAGTTATTCTAATATCAAAAAAGTGTACTTACGTACACTTTCAAAATACTTTAAATATACCCGTCAGTCAAGAGGTGCTTATTACCCCTCATTCTCTTTGTTAGCATTTGAGCTTATTGTATTCAAACGTCTTGCAGGGTCTGTGATATGAGTAATTCTTAATCCAAAGTTATCTTCTATAACTACAACTTCACCATAAGCAATCAGCTTGCCGTTTGCATACAATTCTACAGGTTCACCCGCAGCTTTATTTAAGGTTACAATAGAACCCTTTGTGAGCTCCAAAACTTTCTTAATAGGAAGTTCTGTTTTTCCAAGCTCAACAGTAAGCTGTAATTTTACATCAAGCAGAATGTTCAAATTCTGGTTAGGCGGTCCCTGCACCTGATCTAAGTCTTCAAAAGAAGCAAACTGAACAGGCTGCACTGTTACTGTCTTATCCTCATGCTTTTCTTCGGGTTCAAATGCTTCGGGTGTAAAATCAGCCTCTGCATCATCTGCGCCTTGACTTAGTTCCGTATCTTTTATATCGTCATCATCCAGCATCTAAAACCTCTCTAAAAATAGTTCCTTAGTAACTCATGCATTTCATCATATACATCTGTTATTTTAACACAAATTTTATCTTTTAATGTTCCGGGTCTGGCAAAGAACTTTTTCTCGCCATTAACCTTAACAATTAAATCATCTTGAACTTTATTATCAAGCTTAATGATATCACCTTCTGACAATTGCAGAAAATCATCAAGAGTTATGCTGCACTGTCCGAATTGAACCCTTAAATCAACATTTGAAGTATTGATTTTAGAAATCATTTTTAATCGTTCATCATTAGAAGCAACAAGCCCCTTTGTCTGGAAAATATGCTGTGTGCTCAAATGTCCCAGAACTGTTTCTAATACAGGATAAGGGAAGCATAGACTAAATAAGCCGAAATGCTTGCCTGATATCTGAACTTCAAAAGTTAAAAGAGCAACAATTTCACCGGCTGTTGCAACCTGAATTGACTGGTAATTATCATCAAGACTTATAAATTTTCCTGTTACAGGAATAATTGTATTCCAGGAATCTTCAAGAGATTTAATAATAATATTAATAACTTTTTTTGCAAGAGCTTTTTCAATATCAGTAAGTTCACGGGTCTGATTTTCAATATTACCGACACCGCCCAGCATTCTGTTTACAATACAGGATATTACCTCAAAACTTATACCCAGCAATACCTGACCGGAAAGAGGCTCAAACTCAAAAACCCCTACGCTAATTGGAGATGGCATTGATCTTACAAACTCTTCATATGTAAGCTGGTCAACAGATACAATCTCAATTTCCACACGCATACGGAGATAACCGCTCAAAACAAGAGAAATCGCCTTAGAAAACTCTCTATGTATATCTCTTAAAGCCCTGAGGTTATCCTTCGAAAATTTATCCGGACGTCTGAAGTTATATAGTTTATAACTCTTGTGTTCCGAATCAGAAAATTCATCTTCAAAGAAATTTGTATCTGTTAAGTTGTTATTAATACTTTCTGCCATTTGTCCCTGTTTTTATCCCTTACTGGATAATAAATTGTCCAAAACTTACTCTTAAAACTTCTCTCTCGCCGCCTAGAATTGAATTAATGTCATTTGTAATTTGTTCTTTAGCAAGTTCTTTTCCGGCTGCAGTTGCAAGCTCTGTAGAAGTCTTACTTGAAAGATTTGTTATAACAGCATCTCTTATTGCCGGTTTAAACTGATTCATTTCTTTTTGTATTGCTTCCATCGGATCAACCGGAGCAGCAGCTTCTCCATGACCACCATGCCCGCCGCCTTTTGCCGGCTCAGCTTCCGGAAAATCAGTATCCTTCTTTGTAACTTCTATTGCTACATTGACTTTCAAATATTTCTTCTGGCTTTCGTCGCAAAGGTTTAAAATAAAATCGCCTAAATCAACAATAATACCTTTTTGTATCTGGTCTTCATCCCCGCCTTCTTCCCCTAGCTCTTCTTGAGATGTATTAAGAGAACCTATTTTCTGGGTTATAAGATTTTCCATTACTACATAGTTAACACCGGCAAATACCACAAACATTATTACAATTGATGATATTGTTAAGATTAAAAACTTTGTAAAGTCTTGTTGACCGTTATTTCCAGCCTTTTCGTTTTCAGCCATACTATTCTCCACTTATACTACATAGTATTATTATATCAATGCGGTTATCAGATTTACCACCATTATTTGATGTATTTATATCCGGCATATATTCCCCGTAACCAACCGTATAAATTCTATCCACTGGCAGCTTTGGTTCTGATTTTACAAATTCCTCTCCAATATTGCCTGCAATAACAGATGCAAATTCCCAATTTTTCATATTTATGCCTTCAGGAATTTTTTCTGTATGCACCTCTATTATAACAGGATTTTTTATTTTTGCCAAAAAATATTCAATACATAAAAGTTTTTCATACAACTGCGGAGTGATTTTTTGAAAATTGTATTCAGGATTTTCAAAAGGAATACGTATAATAATCCCTCTAATATCTCTCTTAATTGCAACACCATCACAATGCGACAGCGCTGCTACAGCAGAAGAATAAATATTGTTTGTGCAGTATTCGTTTAATATATATAAAGGTTCTGCCTGTACAAGACAAATCTGAAATATAATACTAAAAAATATTAATAAACATTTCTTCATCCTAACATAATTAATAAATTATTTGAGAAATTAAATTGCTGCTCTGGGGAATAGTCTGTTGCTTCTATATCCGGATGTATATATAATATTGTTATGGGGAAGTTTGATTTATTTAACAAATTTAACAGTGCCGTTATCGTCATTAATAACAACAAAGAAGCTGTTTTCAGAAATAATGTCTTTAAACGGATATTTCCTGATTACAAAAATCTTGAAAAGTTTTCTCATAAACTTAATTATAATGTTTGCGCACTTGTAAGTAACGATGTTAGTGTGCATTCGCCTATAGTTCAGGCTCTAGCCTCAAATGAAGATTTTTCGGCATATATTACATATCAGACTTCAGGAAACGAACTTTTTTACTATGATATGAATTCGACACGCAAAGGACAATATAATATAATAGTGTTTACAGATGTAACTGCAAAGACCAAACTTGAAACCCTTTTAATAAAAAATCAAAACTTCCAGAAAAAAATATCACTGCTTGAAGACGATAACCGGAATTTATCAAAAGTTAAACTTCAAGCACAGTCACAGGCTATGAAGCTTCTTTTACTTAATAATATTTCCAATATTATAAGGGAGTCTATCGATACATCAGTAATATTGAAATCTGCTCTTGAAGAACTTGCGCAAATGTTTGGCGCATTTAGAGGATATTACGCTGAAGCAGACGGTTCTAAATTTATCATAAGAGAATCTTTAGACAAAAAAGAAACTGGATTAGAAATATCTTTTGACAACGATGTTAATAATTTTATAAAACAAGGGCGGGTTTCTTGCCTTACGTGTATGAAAGAATTTAAGGAAGCCAAACCTTTCAGAGAAATTGTCCAGAGAGTTGTTCTTCCAATCTATCATCTTAATAAATTATTAGGAATAATTGTTCTTTCTACAAAACAAAAAACAAAACTTGATGACACACTTGAAGTTTTAAACGGTGTATCTTCCCAGCTTGGAAATGCAATAATTCAGGCAGAACTTTATAAAAAGAACGAAAAAATGGTCAAAGATTTGACCAAAACACTGGAAGAATTAAAAGATACCCAGCTTAAACTTATTAACTCGGAAAAAATGGCCTCTTTAGGCCAGCTGGTGGCTGGAGTTGCACATGAAATTAATACACCTGTAGCTTCAATAAAATCTAACAATGAAATTACAAAAAAAATAATCGCGCAAATTAAAGATACAGACATCTGCGAATTATTGCAAGAAATAAATGAAATTGATACAGAAGCAATCGCAAGAATTAACCGCCTTGTGGTTTCATTAAGAAAATTCGTAAGACTTGATGAAGCTGAACTTCAGGAAGCAGATATAAATAAGGAAATTGATTTAACCTTAGATTTAATCAGACACGAAACTAAAAACAGAATAGAAATTATTAAAAATTATTCAAAGCTTCCGCCGATAAAATGTTATCCAAATATGTTAAATCAAGTCTTTATGAATATTCTGGTAAATGCAACGCATGCAATAAAAGAGAAGGGAACTATCACTATTGACACAAATTATAAAAATAATAATCTTCTGGTTAAAATTAAAGATACCGGATGCGGAATAAAAGAACCTGACAAAATATTCTTTGCTGGATATACGACAAAGGGAGTTGGAGTTGGAACAGGCTTAGGGCTTGCAATTTCACAAAAAATCATTGAAAAACACAACGGAAAAATAACAGTAAAAACTAAATTAAATGAAGGAAGTGAATTTACTATTACTATCCCGAGTAAGTAGCATTCTTTACAAAATGTAAAGTGCAGTTTTTCAATCTATTATTAACTTTCACGAATATAGTAATTATAATAATAATTAATTTTTGTAAAAATATCTGGTAGAGTAGTTATAAAAATGTCAAAATATGGTATATTAATACTACCGAGATTAAGTGTAAATTTTACCCTAAATAGTAGGGAATGTAACAAAAATTTAACAAATCAAAAGATAAAGGCAATTTAAAATAAAAACAATACTTTATATTACTGTGTAGAAGTAAAAATATGTTTGCATATCGGAGGTAACGTGTATGGCAATTACAGTGAACAGCAAAAAGAAACAAGTCAAAAAAACTTTTCAGGAATTGATTAATGACTTGATGACATCAAGTTCTGAAAAAGTTAGATATAATGCTGCCCGTGTATTAGGAGAAATGGGCGATTCTAAAGCTGTTGAACCGTTGATAGATGTATTAAAAAATGATAAAAATGGTTCTGTTCGTTTATATGCCGCTCGTGCATTGGGCGAATTGGGTGATTCTAAAGCTACCGAACATTTAATTGAGTCTTTAAGAGAAGACCGTAACGTTGATGTTAGAGTTCGTGCAGCACGTGCTTTAGGACGTTTGGGCGGCAAAATCGTTGTTGAACCGCTTGTAGAAGCTCTTAATGATGAAAACTCTCAAGTTTGTATTACAGCAACTGACGCACTTATTGAAATCGGAGATGTTGCTACTGACGCATTAATTAAATCTCTTGATCACGAAAAAGTTAATGTAAGATGCGATGCTACGCGTGCTTTGGGCGAAATCGGCAATAAAAAATGCGTTGATAAAATTATTAATATGTTATATGACGAATGGGTTAACGTTAGAATTTATGCAGTAACTTCTTTGGGTAAATTGAATGATAAAAAAGCTGTTCCTGCATTAATTGATGTTATGAAAAACCGTTCTGAAAACGATTTGGTTAGAGCTGGTGCAGCTGCTGCATTAGGTGTTCTTCGCGATCAAAGAGCTCTTCTACCATTGAGAGAATTAATTATGGAAGCTGAAGAGTTAGGTGAATTAGAAGATACTGCTCTTAAATCTTTCAAAAAGATTATGGCTGCAAACTGGCAGGCTATTCCTGGTGCTACTCAGCAAAAGAAACCTGCTAATTCATTCTAATAAATAGTTAACAACAAAAACGGCCTTGAATTTAATCAAGGCCGTTTTTATTATGTTACATTGTAACAAAAAGGCAATTTTTTAACTCATAAATACTTTTTATAATAAGAATGGGGATTTATGGGATATCAATTTATAATAAAAAAATTCATACAAAAGCCGGAACTTGGACTCAATGTTAACTTTACAAGATTAACAAGCTGTTCTAAAGATATGAGTATTGCTCTTGCAGAACAAAGTTCAAGGGCAATGCGCAAAGCTGATTTAGGAACAACAGCTTATCAAATAGGAGAGGAATTAACCTCAAAGTTTCCACATGCCAAAACTCAGGTTGATAATATATTTGGACATTTGAATAGCGTTGAAAAAATTACAAATCGTCCGAAAGGTCCCGTATCAATAATAACTAAACTTGAAAGAGGAATAAAACAGGGCAAGATTAACTCTTATGATACAGCTCTTAAATATATAGGAGATGGAGTTGGGTCAAGAATTATTACCAAACCGCTACCTAAATTATCAAAAAATCAGATTAAAGCGATGATTAATGACATGAGAATAAATGGAAGCCCATTGAGTTCTTCCGAGAAAAAATTACTTCAAAAATATATTTACAATCAGCCAATGCCACAGCAAGATGCAGACAAAGCTTTTCCTTTATTTGAAAAATTTGCACAGCCGCTAATTGAACAGCGTTCTAAGCAGGTTGTTGATGATTTATCTATTTCTATAGCTGCAAACAGAATTAAAAAGGGAGAGCTTTCTATACATCAAATTAAAGAACAGGGCCTTCTCAAAGAAGAGCTAATAAACCGTTTAGAAACCGAAACTATTGAAGATTTAGAAGTTCTGCTTATAAATAATTACAGGGGCGGACATGGCTTGCCGGAATTTAGCAGCAGACAGATACAAGCGTTGAGAAAAATTTGCGGAAATAATGTTATAATAAATTCCAGACCGGATTTAGCCGGTTACAGCAAGTTTCCTAACTATAAGTATACAAAAGAGGAAGTGAAAAAATTTGCAGTAAAAGCTTCCGGATATAGAACTGCACAAATGAATATAATACACTCCAACGGTGTAAGAGGAGAGCTTCAGTTCAGAGGGCCTCTTACAAACTACTTTGGAGAATATGAACATATTGCATATGATTTAAGACAGGGTAAAAATACATTAGGACCGCTGTTTAATGATTACAAACGTGAAATTTCAAAACTGCCAGATTGGAAATATGAAAAATATAATGCTTATCTTGAAGGATGTTATAATTATTATTACCGTCTTGAATTGGGCTTACCCGCAGCAAAACCAAAACTTCCTAAAGGTTTTAACAAAGTTTTATCTGAAGAAAATATGAAAAAACTTCACGAAGCCAATGAAAAAAGACTAAGCGAATTAAAAACAGGATTTAAAGCGCACTTTGAAGAAGTTGCATAACCGGAGTTATATATGATAAAATACGATATTAAAAAGATTAGTGAAAAAAATATAAGGATGATACCAAGAAAAATGGTAGAAATTTCTGAACAAATAAATCAAATTACCGCAAAAATGAAAGGCCGGATTGAGAAAGAAATACCTGATACTGGCTATTTTAGAAACTTTGCGGAAGATTTTGAAAACAAAAATAAAAATATATATGCAAGAGCAATATCAATGAGCATTGAGAAAGATGAAAATATTGACGGTCATGCACTGCTTCTGCTCTCTGCACTTCATCCGTCTATGAATATTGATGCTTCATCAATGCTTGTCTGCGGAAAACGCGATGACATTTTAAGCTTTATGAATAAAGAAAATTTTACAAAAAAAGTTGAGGAAGAAATTATCAAACTTTCAGATTCTTTAAAAAGGATTTAAAAAAAGAGGGTAAATACCCTCTTTTTTTATATTACATCTTTATCAAAATTTTTATACTCTCTTTATCTTTATTTGCTTCAAAGGCTTCTATTGCATCATCTATACTATAAATTCCGCTTATAAACGGTGTAAAGTCAATTCTTTTATTCTTTAAAAGCCGCAAAGCCGGCGGAAATTGACCGCAGCGGGAGCCAAGTACAGTTATTTCATCTATTACTATTGGTGCAAGGTTAAGTTCTTTTCCAGATGCAACAGTACTTTTTAAAACCAGAACTCCTCTCGGTTTTGTAAGTGACATTGAAGTTTCAAACCCCGATGCTGTTCCGGTTGCTTCAACAACAACATCATATATTTTCTCTGGAGTAAATGAGTTTAAAAGTTGTGTTTTTACTCCTTGCGCAGAGGCAATGTCTAATTTATTCCGGTGTTTGCCGACAAGAAGCACATCAAGATTCTGTGCATTCAGCGTCAGAGCTGTAGTCAGCCCTAATTTTCCATCCCCTAAAACAACAACTTTTTGCATTGGCTGTATATGAAGCTGTTCTGTAATTTCACATGCAGCAGCAAGAGGTTCTACAAAAACAGCCTGCTCATCTGTCACATTATCCGGAACTTCAAATAAAACATTAACAGGCATTGTCATGTATTCTGCAAAACACCCGTCTTTTCTCCAGATACCAAGGGTATGTCTATTCGGACAATGGCGGTAATTCTTTTGAGCACACCATTCACACTCAGGGTCATTACATCCATAGCTTATTTCTGCTACAACCCTTTTGCCAACCCATGATTGGTCAGCTCCATTTACTTCTTCTACAATCCCGACAAACTCGTGTCCAAGTATGCCAACATATCCCATATAGCCTTTTGTAATTTCAAAATCTGTATTACAAATCCCGGCCAGAGTTACCCTTATAAGAGCTTCACCTTCTGCTGGAACAGGCTTCTCGTAATTCTTATCAAGTTTCAATTCATTATCAAATACAATTGCTTTCATAAACCAACCCCCCTCGTATTTTAAACATAGCATAAATATTGCACTCTGGGTTTAGATGTAAAAAACTCTTTACAATTCTTAGGTTAGTTTTAAAAATGGTGTAATATATTCTTGTACTCGATTTTGAAACAAGGCTGTAAGGCTGCGTAGGAGAAATCTTCCAAGGGTATGAGGGATTATAATCCCCTATGGATAATAGTTTAGGAGGTTAAAGATGCGGCATTGCTGTCAATTTAACCCTGATGATGTTTATTATCTCAGGGAAAATAATTTGTTTTCTTCAAGAAAACTTTCAATAGGTTTTTGTCCTATCTGTTCAAAGCCGGTTTGTGAGCTTGTTGAATGGAGATTTGACGGAATTATGCATAAAACTTCTGTATCAGGTATTAAAGCAAACGATTTGATGATTAAACATAAGGACGAAATTGTTTATTCACTAAGAGAGTATAATTATTCAAAAATCAAGTCAAAACCTTTCGGCTGGATATTTGGAATTAATAAATCCGTAAAATCAGGAAATGGAGAAAAAATTAAACAGTATGCTTCTGATTTTTACGGGAACAAAGAATTGATAAAAAGTTTTTAATATTTTTCGACCGGAGACTCTCGTTTCACCTTTCTCTCTCTCGTTATACTCCTGTACATTTAACCCTTTCTCCGGTCTTTTTCTTTGTGCTACGGGAGACAAAAGTATAACTACAAGCTTCATCAGAAACTAAAAGTCTCCCTCTTTTGTAAAACTACAAATATAACGCGAGATTACACATGTAAAAGAACTCAGGCAACGGAGATTATGGCTAAAAAAACTAAAAAACAAATTGTAAATGAAAAGCACATAGAACTTTATGACAAAACTTTGTCTGTTTTGGATTTCTTATTGACTGAATTTGCACATGACATTAAATATGCAGAATTTGAATATCTTGATATCCCCAAAAATACACTTGCTACAATGGATTTTATTATTTCCTCAATTACGAAAGTACAGAAGGGGCAAAGACTTGCACTCGGATTAGATAACGAAATGGCTGAAAATGAAGAACCGCAAATTAACATCATTGAAGGGCTTTCTGAGGAAAAAATATGATACGTGTATTAATACCTTCTGATAAAGAATTTTTATCTTATAAAGATGAGTGCAAAAAGTTATATACAAGAGTGCAGGATAAAATTTGCGACCCAAACTCTTTTGAATTTATTTGTACAAAGACTCTCTTTTATATGTTTATTGATGATACAGTTCTCGTAGGTGCTATTTATTATTTTATTGATGAAGACGAAAAACTCTTTCTAAACGGATTTTCAAAAAGAAAAATGTTTCGCCAAAACCTTGAATGTCTTAAGCTTTCTACCACCTGGTTTAATTGTGATATCTATGCAGAAGCCCAGAATCGTGCATCTGCACTATGTCTTTTAAAATGCGGGTTTATAAGATTAAATAATAATACTTTTAGGAAAACTACCATCGATACCAGCGGCCTAAAAGGCAGACTTCTTTCTTAGCCAGATGCATACGAAACAACACTTTACGCATGCTTGTAAGATTGTCAAATAAAGAAACCTTCTCTTTATACTTTTTAGCATAATCAAAGATAAGGTTTTTAGGATAATCAATTTCAAAATTATTATACCAGCTTGATAAAAGCATTCCCAGAAACCAGCCGCTTTGACGTACGACACGTGTTTTTACCAGAGGATTTAATTTATCTTGAAAGAATAAGCTTCCATTAATCCTTGCTTGACAGGGTTTATCTATAAAAGCCGCAACTCTATAACCGTTCTTCAATAAAAGTTGAGATAATCCAACCTCATAATTTAATATTATGTCATCCTTATGTTTTTGTTTTTCGATACTTGATATAAAGTTCTTAAATAAATCGGATCTAAACACCTCTTTTTTAAACACCATAAAAAAGCTTTGTATGTGGAAATCAACATCAATACAATGACTGTTCATTCCCCAGAAATCACATTGTTTATCCTGCATCTCATCAAAAACTTTGTCTAATGAATATAATGGTCCCAGGCAACTGTCGTTTGCAAAGATTAATTCATCGGTATCATCTGGTATATGGCTAAACCCGCGTTTATATGATCCAAAATCATATTCGCCATGCGGAGTTGCAATAATAAGTTTAACCAGAGACTGTACCTTTGAAATTTCTGACTCAGGAAGATTTGAATCTGACACAAAGATTATTGTATCAGCAACCTTTCTCAATTCTTTCAGATAATATAATACATATTCTTGAATCGAATTATATTTATCATAATGAGCAAATACTACTGCTCTATGCATATCTTTTTCCCCATGGTTTTTTCTTTTTTATCTTTAAAGTCATACCTAATAGTCTATACTTATGACAATCCCAGATTTCTTCATATGAGAATAAACGATGATACCACTTTACAGTTAATTTTTTATAAATCTTAGCATCAACCTTTGCAATTGGATTAAACTCAATTTGACTTGATGACAAACTGCCATAATGATAAATAGTACATCCGCAAATTCTATAATTTTGCCTTTTCATTCTCTGACAGTGAGTAAAAATCCAACTGTCGCCGTATACTATCTTTATTTCATCAGGAATCCTGTTATAAGCCTCTTTAAAGAAAAACATTGCTATCCCGTAATAATCATCCATAAAATTAGTCGGTTCTAAGTAGATATTCTCCTTTTGAGGATGACAAAATGTTTCAGGAAGCGGTTCAATCCCCATCCCGTTTACCCCAACTATCCCCATTTCACTACTCATACTGGACGCAACATCTCCGCAATAGTTTTCAGGAAGAATTATATCGTCATTTAATAATGCCACGATTTCTGTTTTGGCTTTTGCGACACCTAAATTCCACGATGGATTTACAAATAAGTTTTCTTCTGGAGTTATAACTGTAAGCTTATTGCTGGAGTGTTTGAAACCTATCAAAGAATTATCTATAAGGAGAATTTCAGTAACAGCTGTATCACGTTCAAGTGCTTCTATGAGTTTTGTTAGTATCTCCTTATTTTTCTGAAGCGTAGGAATAACTGCTGTAACTCCTGCTATTTTTTTTTCAGTCATTATTTTACTCCGTTTTTATTACTTTTGTACAACATGTTATCACAAACAATCATTTTATAATCGTTTTTGACACTTATCGGCTATTCTTATCGCATAGGAGGTTAAATGGTAACTAGAATTAGGATAATCTACAAAAAGTATGAAGGACGACACAATGATATTTGATGATAAATATTTTATAGGACGTAAAATTAAAAGTTTTAGAAAGAAAAGAGGGCTTACTCAGGCAGAGTTAGCAGAAAAGATTGACCTGAGTGAAAAACATATTAGCAAAATTGAAGCCAGTATTCACGTACCATCATTATCAGCGTTCTTTAAAATTGCAGAAGCACTTGAAATTGGTATGGAAGAATTCGGATTTGAACTAAAGACTGATGGCAATCCTGATAGAGAAGAATTAATTAAATGCATCTTTGATTCAACGGACGAAGAAATAAAACTTCTTTTGTCTGTTGTGAAATGCTTAAAAGAAAATTTACATAAGTTTAACTAATATTAAGAGAAATATTTATAAGCAGCTATTTGTCGTATAAATTACGGCTTTATTTTTACATAGCTTTACGTATGATTTAACAGGAGCGCAGCTCCAGAAAGGATTATTATGTCTTTTGAGTACATTATTGAAAAAGATAACTCTACAAAAAAATTAAGCACAGAAGAAGAATCAATTCTTATAAAAAAGATTTCATCAAAATTTTCAGCACTAAATTCAGAACGCGCACATAACCTCGAGATGGCATCCAATCTGGCAAATGAAATCTTTTTTAAAAACGATTTCAAATCTATTTCGGATAAATCTCAAAAATGGAAAGCAAAAGTCAAAATGTGCAAAACATTTATGTTTTACCAAACGCTCAAAGCCTTTATCTGGAGAAATACTTATGCAAATGTTAATTCTATGTTTGACGTGTCGGGAGAAAATCACGACTCAAATAACGCCTCAAACAAACAAAAAGCAATGCTGGTTGACATTCTTGAAAAAATGGGTTATCAGAGAACCTGCGACCAGATTATCGATCACGCTTTACTTTATGGTGAATTAATCTCTTTTACTGCCTGGAAAAAGAACTATGAAGAATACAGAAGACCTATAGATTTCTTTAAAAATTTGTTCTCTTCCGATGTACAGAAACTTCCGCTTATTCTTGATGCAATTGCAAAAGGTAAAAATTTCTGGGTTGATACAAAAAAAATCTATGACAATCCATACATTTATCCAGTAGATCCGGCAGATTTAGTTTTCGATACTTCACAGAAAGACAATTGGGACAGCTGTCCTAAAATTTACAGAACTTACAAAACTCCTTCAGAAATTATTAATAACAAGTATTACTCTTTTTCAGAAGAAGAAATTGAAGAGATAAAAAAACTTGTAAATGATAACAGTTCTAAATATTTAAAAACTCAGGATCAAATTGTTAAAGGCTCTACTGTAGAAGTACTTGAGCACTGGGGAGATTTAAAACTCTCTGACGGTACGCTGCTTAAAAATTGGCATGCCGTCGTTATTGGGCGAAAATATCTGGCACTTTTCGGTAAAAATGAAGGGATTATAAATCCTTTCTCATACGGGGCATTTATAGTTGACCCTGAAACTAAGCGAGGTATTAGCCCACTATATTCTGTTTTATCGCTTGCTCATTTTCAGGAAGAGCTTTTGAATAGAACATGCAACCTTCAAGCCTTAAGCGAAAACCCTCCGCTTCTTGCTCCAGAAGGATTCTTTGACGAAGATGAAATTAATCTTTACCCCGGTAAAATTATTGAATACGGAGACAACCTTTCACCATCCGCTGCATTTCAACAGTTTACGTTTAACCCGGGAGTTTTCCTTCAGGATATATCTTTCTTAAATGACTTAATGGCAGAAGTTTCAGGTATTTTCCCTAACATGGTGGGGGCAGTGGAAACAACTTCATCCAAAACAGCCACTGAAATTAATACTAAAACACAAGGTCAGATGACAAGACTTTCTATGATTGTTGATACTATTAACCAGGATTTGATTATTCCAAATGTAGAAAAGGTTGCAAAGCTCTGCGCCGATTTCAAATCAGGAGTTGAAACAATATTTGTAAACCACGAAAACCAGCAGGAAGTTATAGAAGTTGATGACTTTACGCGTCAAGGTGAATATAAATATATGTACGCAGATTCGTCTATGACAACACAAAAATCAGAACAAGCTGATTTAGTTGTACAAGCTATAGAAAAATTTGCATCACTAATCCCCCTTAATCTGCAAGAAATATTTGTCTGGTATTTTGAACAAAAAGGTGTAGATAATCCAGAACGATTCCTTGGAGGGGTAAATGCTGAGATAAATAGTACCTTGCCTGTCAATGAAATAACAAACGTTCCTCAAAAAAAAGGAGTATACTATGGCTAATAAAATTCTAAAAGGCGGTATAAGTAATTACATATATAGGTGGGATACTAATGCCGGTGCGTGTGATAGTTGTCAAGAACTAAATAACACTATTTATAATTCTGAAAATGACATACCGGAAAAACCACATCCAAACTGCAAATGTTCTGTTGAAATGATTGAAGAATATGTATACCACGGAACAAATGCGAAAATACCAAAAGGATACAAAGAAATAGACAATAATTATAGTGAATTTAAACATGCCAGACAAAAATCAAATTATTAATAAAATAAACAGCCCGAATGCAAATGGAATATATAATATCCAAAAATAACAATAAAATACCCGAACAAATAATTTGTAGTTTTTGTTGTTTATAAGCAAAGTATTTTTTATTGGGAAACGAATTTTATTATCAATGACGATAAAAATTATCAAACTTAAAAATATCAAAAATAAAACTGCATTGTAATGAACATAAATTGATAAAAGCCCGACAAAAGCAGAAAAATCAGTAATTTTATTAGTAAAACAATACAAGATCACAATAAAAATTATTATATAAACAATTCCTGCAATTAAGGTAGTTTTCTCTCTTTGGCTTTCTAACAATAAAAAAAATGGGATTGATAAGAAACAAATTACTAAAAGGGTTGTCAAACCGAAAGCCACAATACTAAAAAATAACACTGCTAAAATATCACCAAACAATAACTCTTTAATGCCTGGGATTAAGATAAGCAGCATACACATAAAATTTACAAATCCTATGAGTGCCAGAAAATTAGCGCTCAAGCGATTTGGCAAGTCTGAAAAATATTCTTGTAACTTCATAGATGAATTATAGCATATTTAAATAAACCCAAGAAAGGAAAAATTATGAAAAATAGAGGATTTATTGACGATGGAACAACACAATCCTGGGGAGAGTTTACAAAAACAGATTTGCTAAAAAAAATTTACAGAAACAAGAATTTAGAAAATATGAGCGAAGAAGAAGTTAACCAAATGTTAGAAGATTTAATTTAATCTTATCGCTCTATTCCACGCATAAAATAAAAAAGAAAGGACGTTTTATGGAAGAAATTCAAGAAAAAGATACTTTTCAAGAGCCGGTACCCGATAACTCTGCAGAAGTATCACAAACCAAAGAAGGACAAGCTGAAAATGCCCCTTCAGAACTCATTTTAGGTAAATTCAAGTCCGTCGATGAGCTCATGAAAGCTTATGAGAAACTTGAGAAATTTCAAGGTTTACAATCACATGAACTCGGGAAACTCAGACAAAATTCCAGTATGCTTGATAACATCACGAAAGCTTGGACGGAAAGAGATAAAATCTTTAACGCTAAAGAAGCAATTGAAGCAGCTGCGAATAAATACAACACCCCGGAGTATTTTCAAGACCCGATGTTTCGAGAAATTTACAAAGAAGCTTACAAAGCCCTTGGAGCAAACCTTGATGCAGATAAGTTTGTCAGTCTAATTGAGAACTATGTAACATCACGAATTTATGCACTTGAAAAAACAAAGTCCGCGCAGAATGAAACTGAAAAAGCAATAGGCTCTATGAGCTTTTCACAAAACAAAACTAATTCAATAACACCACCGAGGAAAAGACTTGATGAGATGACACCTAAAGAAGTTGATGATCTTCTTGAACGTCTAATTTAGTGTGCTACGCACGTAGACCAATGGCCGGATGGCAAAAGCAAGATTTCAATAATACATTTCAACACCTAGCCATCCTCAAAGAGCTTTGCGCAAACTCTGTTGCCATAACGTGTGCTACGCACGTAAATATCACAAAAAGGAGAAATTTATGACTACAACAAAACAGATGATTGTAAACGCTTTTACTAAAGCTTTCAACAAACATTTTTACAACGAGCTTGTTATTGGTAAGCTCGCACACTCAGAAATGAAAGACCATATTAATAAAGGTGACGAAGTCGATGTCACCATGCCTGGTCTTGTTACATTATTCGACTATGACGGGGGAGATCTTCCTACTGCCGAAGCAGCAACTGTTTCTACCTGTAAAGTTAAAATAGATAGAGGCAAAGCATTTCACTTTGAATTATCCGAAATGGAAGAACAAATGATGCAGCGTTCAAGTGATAATCCTGAATCACAGGTTGAACTTGCTAAAGACTACACTAATGATGCGATTAAACAATTTGCAGCTGCTGTAGATGCTTCTTACGCTAATCTTTATACAAGAGCCGGACATTATCTGGATAATAGCGGAGAGGCAATCACCCTTAGTGCAGAAAATGCAAAAGATATTCTCGCATACATGCAGGCTAAATTCCAGCGTGGTGATGGTAAAGGTCATACAAACTGGCTTGACGGCTCGATGGTATGCGTTATTCCGCCGGAATATCAGTTCTACCTGGGTAAAATGGATGAACTTAAATATACTGAAACAGGTAAAGATGAAATAAAAAAAGGATATATAGGAACTCTTTGCGGATGGGAAATACTTGTTTCTAATAATATTGCACAGCCGGAAGACGGTGTATTTTATCCTTTATTTGGTGTAAAAGGCAAAACTCTTGCAGGAGGTATTTCTTCTGATTTAAATACTACTTACTACACTCCGGAAAAGAACTTTAACACTTGCTATAAAGGTTATGGTTTATATGGAGTTGGTGCTCCAAGAGCAGATTATTTAGGAACTGTAAAAGTTGCCGCTCAACTTTCTATAGCATAATAATTTTACATTATAAAAATTGAAAGGAAAATTTATGACAAGAGATATCATTGATGTTCAGTACCCGACACTTGATCATACAGAATCAATTGCAAATATCGGAATTACAAAAACTACAGTTACACAAGCCAATGGGATTACAATTGCTGATGCTTTCTCTAACAAGAACAATTCTTTATTTATAGTGATTGAGAATACTGCTACAAGCTCATTGCTTACTGTAAAAGCAGGTGATGCATACCCTAATTCAATGCTTGGCGATATTGTTATTGAACTGCCGGCAGGTATATCTGCTATACAGCTTCAAGATTTGTCACGTTTCGAAAAGGCAGACGGTTCTATTGATTTAGACTTTGCAGAAGGCTTTAAAGGAAACATTTACGCAATTGCTAAATGGGCTGGCGTAAGGGAAGCCGCATAAAAACATTCAAGCAGGGGAAAATCCCCTGCTTTTTATTCAGAAAGGATACTTATGTATAAGATTAAATTTATACCAACAGGCCATGTATTTATACTGCCGGAAAGTGAAGCTAAAAGATTAAAAAAACAAAACCCGAATGAATATCTTATCTTAGAGAAAAATGGCAAGAAATACAAAGATAAAATCGGAGCATTAAAAAATAACAATCATGAAAAATTTATCTTATCAAAAGTATTAGATAAATAGGAGGTAAACAATGAAAAGTTTACAAGATTTTCTTGATGCTCTGGGAAAAAGAGAATCCGGAGGCTGTTATAAAGCATTCAATAAATATGGATATGCAGGAAAATACCAGATGGGAGAAGCTGCACTTATTGATGCTGGATATTATAAAAAGAATACTAACTATAACAATGATTGGAGCGGAACTTTTAACGGAAAAGACGGAGTTTATTCTATACAAGATTTTCTTAACAATCCAGCTGCACAAGAAAATGCACAGATAGCATTTAAAAAACGTCAATGGCTTTACCTTAAAGCTGTTGGCGCACATTTATATACAGGAAAAATAATTAACGGATATACAATTACCCAATCAGGACTTCTTGCTGGAGCACATCTTAAAGGTGCAGGAGGAGTAATTGAATACCTCAAGTCTGATGGATTAAAAAATCCTAAAGATGCATTTGGAACCTCTGTAGAAAGCTATATTAAAAACTTTGCAGGATATGATGTATCCTATATTTGTAAATAAAGGAGATTTTATGACAATTACGTTATTAGATTTATATAACACGGCTGCTACTCAGGAATGGTCAATGTATGATAATGATGCAGCTTCAAAAGAAGAGTTTGAGAAATCTCTGGTTCTTTCGCTAAATAAAGCAGTATCAGAAATTCTATATTCTTACCCGTTTAGTTTTAGAGAACGTACGCACGTAATTATTACAGTACCTAATATAAAATCATACGCTATTCCATGCGGACTTATTAAAAGAGATGAAACAGGTAATTATTGTGTTAGAATAAATTCAAAACAACTTTGCTTTACAAAAGACATTCCTGAAGAAACTTTCGGAATACCGGAAAAATTCTATATACGAGGGGATAAAATAAATTTTTCACCTACTCCTAAAGAAAAATGCATTATAACAATTGAATACATTACTCTTGCTATTGGAGAAAATATAAAAGGAGAAGAAATTTATAGTCTTAAGGAAGATACTGATTCTTTAATAGTTCCTCCACACCTTGAGGAACTTGTCAAAAATGCTATTATTTCAAGAACTATGTTGAACTCTATAGCATCAGAGGGCGATGAGAATTATTCAGCCTACAAAAAACAGTCAGAAACTGCATACAGATTGTTAATTAAGTACTCAAAGGGGGTGGGGCTGGATAAAGCGGTAACAATTTAAAATACAGAAATATTTTTGACTTTAGGTATGACAAACAACTGAGCTATTGAATACATGTATATAAATATAGATATTAACAATATATATTTTGTTGCTAAATTTATATTAAGCTTGTTCTTAAGACCAACTGTGTGTTTTCCAGGAATAAAAAAAGACAATATTATTAGAGCTATATACAAAATTGAATAATACAAAAATGTGTCAACAGACAATGTAAAAAAAAGTAATGCCTGTGAATTATGAAAATAGACTAGTCTATTAATAATCACATAAAAAAAATACAAGAAATTTCCGCCCCAAATTAAAATGTAAAAAATGTTTAAACTAGTTAATCTTTTATCTTTTTGCATTTGTAAATTATATAAAAATACAAGAAAGGAGTCAATATGCAGACAAGTGAGCCTTGGAGCCGCAAAGATTTTAATAAAAAAATACTTGATGCCACATATAAGTATCAAAAAATTTATGGCTTTCAAATAGGAAGCGGAGCACATGCTACTTATAACAATGAAGCTGATGCTTTCAAACATGCATTTATGCAAGCCTATTTAAGTCTTAGATTTAACAGAACAATATCTAAATCTTTAGGTGATTTCCACGAATTAGAAACTCCAAAAGCTCCAAAAAGAGAACGCAATATGGATTTATGGAATAATTCAATTGGTCGGGAAGTTGCAAATGATATTAAAAACAGTTTAGGAAAAGATATCAAATATTATTCTTTAGATGAATTAAATGATATAGCTGCGGCAAAAATTATGAAAATAATGAAAGAGGGTGAGTTAATTACAAATCCTGATGACAAAAGAGAGTTCAAAAATATTAGATTTGAAAGATTAAAAGACAATGAAAGAGTCTTGTACAGAGGAGAATATGATAAATTTAATCTTAAGGATCGGGAAAGATATAAAGATATTTTTCTCAATCAAGTAATTGATAACAATTGGAAACTCCCAACACAATTAGAATTGAATTCAAAAGTTTTAAATGGGGAATTAATATATGTTAATAGTTACAAGAGAGCAGATGGTACAAGTGTTTCAGGTTATTATCGAAGAAAGCTTATACAATAAAAGCCACCTCTTTCATAAAAAAAAGCCCTCTTATGAGAGCTTTGAGTAAATATAACGAATTATACTCACCCGTAAATTTTTTGTAGTAAGATGTAAGATTATATAATATAAGAGAGTAATATTTTTTTACTTTTTAAATTTGGTTATAACTATGCGATGAAGTTGTTGCCAAATCTGTTAGCTCCATAGAAGAAAGATTCCTGCATTACCTGCTGCAAGTTTCTTTTTCTTACGATTTTATTGCCGACTTTTGTATTGGCAATATCTTCAACTGATTTTGCGTAGCAAGATGTAACAAGAGAATGAAGATATTTAACAACTGTTGTTTCTTCTTCCGCTTTTTCCGGAGCAACTGTTTCTACTGCTTCATATTCATTAAAGAAGTTATTGATTGATTTGATTTCTTCATTTGAAATTGTTTCTGTAGTGAATAACATCTTTGCTCTTTCCTCTCTTATTATCTCTTATGTATATATAAAGTATCTAACTTTTAAAAAATTGCCTTTTGGGGGGCATTATATTAAGAAATGTAAAGTTCAATAAAAAAAACACTGATTTTTGTAATAATGCTTCATCAAAAAGTACAGAAAGGACAAAATAATGCAAAGAACCGCATTAATATGCAACAATTTTTCTGGAATAAACAGAAGTAGTTCTGTTTACTCTTCATCAGTAATCACAGCATCGGATATGCAAAATGTAGAGCTCTTCGCAACAGAGGTTAATTCCGGTGTCGGGATTCGTACATCTAAAGGCAATGTCAGCGTTTGTAGCTTAATACCTGAAGATGAAAATGTTATTAATATATTTGAAAGTATACAAAAGGGGGTGACCCATTTTTTTGTTCATACAGAAAATAATTCTGAGGGGAAAATATATCTTTTTTCACCTTCCGGAGGGACTCTTGAGCTTAAAGTTTCAGGACTCAGTCTGACATCTGTTTCATCAGCGACAGATGTTTCACAGGGTTGGTCAGATTTATGGGTATTTTCAAATTCTGAAGAAATACTTAGTATTGAACTCGGGAACTTTAATGATGAAGGTGAACTTGAAGAAGTCAAAATGATGGAGTTGAAAGATGCCGATGAGAGAGATGTCAAAGGGTTAGGAGTTGTTATTTTTGCAGGAAGATTATGGATATTTGACGGACAGGTTTTATGGTATTCCGTACAGGAGAATATTTATGATTTTTCTACTTCAAATGCTGAAATAACAACATCAGCCGGATATATAGAATTTGTTAAAAATATCACTGCTATTTATCCTTATTTAGGTACACTGGCAGTCTTTCACAATAACTCTTCCTGCTTGATTTCTAGAGATGAAGATGATTTTTCGTTCTATAAGACGTTAGATTTCCCCGGCGGGTGTGCCTCTTATAACTCTGTAGTCTTTCATGGAACTGAACTATATTTTTATGACGATACAAAAAAGGGAGTATTTTCTTTTAAGCAGGTTATAAATGGAGATAGAACTCTGGGAAATAATATCGCTCTTGATATTCAGGACGAATTATTTAAAATCAAAACATCTATAATACACTCCATAAAAACTTTATCAGTGGTGACTTCTGATAGGAATGAAGTCTGGTTTTTAATTCCAGATGGAAATGAAACAAATTCTTTAATAATAATCTATGATTACATTCGGAAATGCTGGGTTAAGCGTAAATCTCAAAAAATAAATTGTTTTGCAACAATTGGCGGAGTTTTATATTCTGCCGGTAAAAAAATTTACGAAGAATATAATTCTACGAGTTTTGACGGTGAATTTATAGAAGCATTTTATAAGTGTACCCCGCTTAATCTCGGGAATGAAAATTCTATAAAAATATTATCATTCCCCCCAAAAGTCACGTTGGATATGTATTACAGCAACAGCTTCTATATTGAATACACCAAAAATTATGATTCGATGAGTTCTAAAACACGTTATGTAAAAGCTAAAAGTTTAAAAAATTCTCTGTATTTTGATATCGGCAGATGGGATTTAAGTTACTTTCCGCGCAAAGATATCAGTGCAATAAAAAGCCTGCCGGCATCATTCTTTAGAACCCTGCAAATAACATTATTAACTAAGAACCCCGGCGATGATTTCTGTATAAGAAACATTGAATTCGGGAAAATTAAAGTAAAAACTGTATAAGTAATTTATGAAAGGATTACAGCATGGGAAAACAATCACAGAATTCGACTAGCACAACCAGTAAAATTTATGGAAACACAACAACTAATAATCCATACGCATCAGCTACAACAAATAATTCGGGAACAACAGCAAATTTTCAGCCCGGAACAGCATTAGATTCAATTTATAATTTTGTTAATAAAAACATGGATTCGCTTCTGGATGAATATCTAAATCCAAATTTAAACTCAACAACTAATCAGGCAAAGCTTAATGCATACACTAATAAACTTAATAGTGAAACATATAAAAATCTTGAAAACAATATTATAAACCCACTTTCTAACAGAAATATGGTTCGATCATCACAGGCTACTGATTTATATAAAAATTTATCAGACCAGAATGCAAGCTCTCTTTCTTCATACATAAATGATTTGCTCGCAGACTCTCAAGAGAATACCGCATCTATGATGAATAACCTTCTTGCTGCATATATGCAGGGTTATAATGTAATCTCTGACATGCAAAATCAATCATTACAGACAAGTGCTGGGAATGGAACAACAACGACAAATTCTTCTTCCAGCTCCAATGGTTTAGGGATGTCAACTGATTCCGCCGGCAAGATTGTAAGTATACTGGAAAAAGTCTTAAGTATGTATTCCGGAACATCAATGTGATGAGGTGAGCATTTTGAATAAAGATTTTTTATACAAATATGCACCTGCAATACTGATGTGTATTGCACTCATTTTACAATATAACCTCTTTGTAACGCCAGAAAAACTTGAACAAACTCATAGAGAAATATTAACCGAGGTATCACAGGTTTATATTACAAAATCGGAGTTTGGCAATATGAAAGAACAGATTATTGATATCAATAAAAAGCTGGATAAAATTTATGACACTTTAATTAATGAAAGGAGCTCAGATGGCATTAACTGAAATTGAATACGGCTCTCTTGCCTCGTCTGAAATTATGAATAATAACTTTCAATACCTTGATAACAGAATAAGCAGCGTATCTGAAACTGTTTCGACCAATCAGGCAGGAGTAAATTCCAATATTGCAAGTATAAATAGCACACTTACTTCTATGAGTGAAGAAATCGACGCCGATATAGAAGAAATTAATAAAAGTCTTGAAGAAACTATTGCAAAATTTTCTGAAAACGGAATATTCACAACGACATACGTAAATGGAACATCATGGTACAGAGAATATTTTTCAGATGAGAAAAAAGAAACAAGAGTTTGGTTAGAACAGGGCGGACTTTGCGCCTCTAGAGGTACTGCAACTTTCATTAAAGCATTTAGGGACGCAAATTATTCACTTACACTTGGGACACACAACTGCAACTATGAACACGGCGGCATTTCGTCCAAAACAGCCGGCAATTTTACGCACTATGACGGCAAGGGTTGGAGCTATACTGTTGAATGGTATGCTTGCGGCATTTAATTTTAGGAGGATAAAATGGCATTTAATATTGATGAAAACGGGAATATAACTCTGATTCAGGGCGATAGCGGAAGCTTAGTTATTAATGGTCTAAAAACTGATAAAAATTACACTGTTTTTTTTGCAATTCAAGACTCCAACCGTAAACCTGTCGGAAATGAATTACAAGTTAACACAAATAAGGCATCGTCTATTGTTTTTGAGCTCACAGGGGATTTTACCGATTTATTAACAGTACCACAAAATGCAAGTTGTGAAATTTACTATTATGGAGTTAAATTATGTTCGGATAGCTCATTTGAGGATACATTATTAATTGGTAATGGAGATATCGGCAGTCTTAATACAATTACTGTTTTTCCAAAGAAAGTTGAAGGTGCCTAATGGTTGACATTAATAAGAATACCAATTGTCTTGCAATCAATGTTTCCTCTGGTTCTAATAAACAAAACAGCACACAAGCAGACTGCGATGCAATTTCATACTATAGTGAACTTTCCAGACAGTGGGCTGTAAAACTCGATGGAACAGTTGATGGGAATGAAAATAGTGCAAAATATTACGCACAATTGGCAAATTCTTTTGCAATTGATGCAGAACAGGCAAAAGACAGCATTCTGGATGATACAGGTTTTATTGCGATATCAGCGGATTTAACAGGTGCTAATAACATCGGAACCTGTGCTGATAATATTAGCTGCATACAGGATGCTGCTTCAAATGCACAAATTGCAGAAGCTAAAGCCATAATTGCAGCTGAGCAGGCGGCTCTGGCGCAGGAATCAGCAACGGAAGTTAATAATGTATTAGCTAACTCTGCAAATACAGATTTTTCTAATATAACAGACAATGCAAAAACTGTTATAAAAGAAAATGGAGGTGTCTGGGGGTTTATACAGGGAGATATTTCAGAGCAAACAGACTTAAGCGAAACTCTTGAAACAAAAGCCGATGTTGACTTAAGTAACTGTACAAAACCGTATATCACAGAAACATATTGCAGCGGTGCATCCTGGTATAGAATTTGGTCTGATGGCTGGATTGAACAAGGCGGGCAGGTTGGGGTTATAAACGGTAGTGCAGGGACTCAAATTACTTTGATAAAAAACTATTCTGATGCAAATTACTGCCTGCAAGTAACTAACGTTGCAACCAGTGTGACCTGGGCACAGATGGTAGATGCACACATGATTAGTAAAACAAATAGTGGATTCAAGGTAGTTGCAAACTTACATAATAACTCTGCAAATTGGTATACATGCGGATATTAAAATTTTGAATTAAGGAGAGGATAAAATGTCATACAAATTAGAACAACCATATACTGATATTGAAAAAGCAGATTTTATTGTTGAATATAATCACAAGAAAAATCTCAAAATAGTTGAAAATAATAATACAATTTTTGCACTTGAAGCAAATGAAATAATGGGTACTGATGGTAAGCCGATCATCAACCCTAATTATGAAACAGAACTTGCACAAAAAGAAGCTGAACGCATTGGTAAGTTAACCTGTACAAAGAGAAATTTTGCTCTAATGCTTCAAAAGCTCGGCGTCAGCTACAGTCAATTAAAAGAAATTATTGCTACTAATGAGCAGGCCCAACTTGAGTGGGATTTATGCGTAGAGTTAGAACGTTCAAATCCTCTTCTTGACACTATGGCTGCAGAATTGAACATAACACCTGAAACATTAGATAAAATGTTCAAATACGTTAATGGAGAACTTGAAGTATTTCCGGAGGCTCAACACAATGCTTGAGTATTACACTAACCAGAAAGCCGGAATTTTTTTTGATGATAATCCCCATGTTTGTATAAGATACTACATTCCATCAATGACAGAAGAAGAACGAAAGTCAATTGAGAAGTATCCGTTTATTAATAAAAAAAATCTACAGGTTAGGTTATGTGATTACCAAAAAGATAAAACGTACAATTTTGGAATACCCAAAGGGTACTGCTATGACGGGGCTTCTATACCCCGTCTTTTTTGGCGTGTTATAGGCTCAAATACGGACAACCGTTTCTTGATTCCTGCACTTGTTCACGATGTTTTATGTGAAAATCACAACTATGTAGACAATGACAGAAATTTTTCTACAGAAGTCTTTAATGCACTTTTAGAAGCGAGTGAAGTTAACGCTTTTAAAAGATTTTGCATGAAAAAATCAGTAAATTGTTATCAGAGGTTTTGCAAATGGTAAAATACAAGTTATTAGATAAACAGCGGGAATTTATCGAAATTCCTCATTCAAATTCACTTGATGTAGCGATTTATCAGGGAGGATATGGATCTGGAAAAACCTGGTGCGGCTCACTATTAGGAATTTTGCTTGCAAAAAAATATCCAGGCTGCCGCGGTCTTGTCGGAGCAAAAGAGTATGAATTGGTCAGGAAAACGACTCTGGTTTCTTATCTCGACCATTTAGAAAATCTCGGCTATATTATGGATAAAGATTATACCTACAATAAAGTAGATAAAATTATCAAATTTTCTAACGGCTCCGAAATACTCTTTTCAGCTTTGGAAGATCCTGAGAAGTTTAAATCATTGAATTTACACTGGGCTGAAATTGAAGAAGCCTCGCAGATTACAGATTCCTCTTTTAAACAGTTAATAGGACGCCTAAGAAATACTTACAGAGGCAAGAACTGGGTAGATTTCCGCTACCGTCTTTTCGGCCACACAAACCCGCAGGCTGACAAAGGATGGATATGGCAAAGATTTGTAGAAGGGGTAAATAAAAAGAAACAAGAAAATTATAGACTTATAATCGCGCCAACCACGAATAATATTTATTTACCCCAACACTTTATTCAATCAATGAAAGACAGCTTCGATGAAGAGTATTATAGAATTAACGTACTCGGGGAATTTGGTGACTACTCATCAGGGCTTGTAGTTAAAGGTTTCAGCGAGAAAAACAAATTAAACTTGAAATATAATCCGAATTTACCTCTGCATCTTACCTGCGATTTTAACGTAGATCCGATGTGCTGGGCATTAGCACATAAAGATGAAGAAAATGTATATTTCTTTGATGAGATTGTTTTGGAAAACACATCCACACAGCAATGTATTGAAGAGTTTATCAGAAGATTTCCCAAACACAAATCAGAAATAATAATTAACGGCGACGCATCAGGTGATAATAGAAGTACTCAGAGCGAGTATACAAATTACGTTATTATTAAAAACGCTTTGAAAAAACACGGTTATGACAACGTGAAATTCAAACTGAGAGATTACAATCCTCCAATTTTGAACAGAATTTCTGCATTTAATGCCAGAGTAAAAAACTCAAACGGAGAATGTCATCTCTTTATCGACCCTAGAAAATGCAAATGGATTTTGTATAATATTTATAATCTTTCCTTTAAAGAAGGAACAAGTATAGTAGATGTACCAACACATACACAGATAAAATCAAACAGGGATTTCAAGTTTCTTGAACATCCATTTGATGCAATAAGTTATCTCGTAGAATATTATTGGAGATTAAGAGGGTAGCAAAATTATTATTTTCTGGTTTTATAATACTAAGGAGTTTTTCAATGAACGTAAAACCTTGTAATGTATCACAAGAACAAAGACGGATTATTAATCAAAATATATTCCGAAGTGAATGTGAAAAATTCTTTGGCAAAATTAATAGATATTCGCTAAAAAGTAATATATTTCTTTTTGGAAAGCTCGTTGATTCTAATGGCAAGAAAGGGTTAAATGAATACCAGGTTAATCTAATACACCAAGGTATAAAAACACTGCTTGCAAAAAATCAGAAAGCAGAAACAATTAATCTTATCAATGTAATGTATTCAACTATAATTAAAAGGATTACGCCTGATAGTATAATCTCTGGCAGCGTTAAACCGGAAACCTACAGACAAATAATTGATGACAGTATAAAAATGTACAGAGATTATCCGCTCTCAGAAGGAATTGACTACCGGCATATCCTCGGCAGACTTGTTTCGTTAAAAGACATGAGCCTTTGCGTAGAAAAGAAGATGCCTCGTATTCCGGAACAGCTTTCTCCGGTAGCTTGGACGATAAATGAACAATTAGAAATGGTACACCTTCTGGATATAATTTCTTCAAATTATAAAAAAGTCAGCTCTGATTTTAAAATTTATCCTGATGCTGCAAATCATATAGACCATAGAGAAATTCTTAATAAAGATGAAGTAAAAAACAATTACCATAAAAGTATTTTAAAACTATTATGGATGCTGCGAAACAGTTCAAAAAAATTATTAGGAAATGTCGCGAACTTTGACGAGATTAAACACAGTATAGAACTTGCAGAATATTATTTTAATAAAATTCCGTTCAAAGATGCTCTCAAAATGCCTAAACTATGGCAAGTTGTTTCTGAATTCAAAAAAATCAGCAATACTTTAAAGAAAAAAGTCTAATCCAAAGGGATTGGCACAAGTCTTGAATAAAACTTATACTCATTATAACTTGCAGGGAGCTGGTTCCAATACCGGTATATAGTTAGCCCCCTTGCAGTGAGCTTCTCTACAAGTTTATCAGCCTCCTCAATAGTTGATGCCAAATAAGGATAACAAAATGGGATTGCCTCTTCAGAAATATCAAAACTTAATTGGTTTGTGTCCGCATAAATATTATGATATTTATCAAAAATCTTTCTTTTTATTTCATGATTGCCGGTAACTTTATGCGGGGAATAAATAGATGCAAAACCTTTAGGCTCTGCATAATAGGCATGAGCATTGTCAATTATCAGCTTTGGATAAGTTTTAACAAGCTTGTCAACATTTCCATCGCATATTCCAAAATAATTAGGATACAAAATAAAACTTTCTAACGGAAAATCCCGTACAGGCATAAAATTGTCATCAATATGATAAAATAAAGGTTTTGCGCCCTCTGCAAAAACAGCATGACGAATTACATCACACAAATAATAAGGAATATAAATTTCCTGTACTCCATTATTTTTTATAATATACCTTAGCGCATCCCGCGCAAACTTAAAATCATTTTTCATAACTAATCAAAAAGGCGCGAGGTCTAAAGACCTCGCGCCTTTTGTATATAACTACTATTTGCCTAATTGGCTCATAACTTCATCTGCGAAGTTATCATTTCTTTTTTCAAGACCTTCGCCAAGAACGTATCTATCAAATTTAACAATGTTAAATTTACCGCTGATTAACTGTTCAATAGTTTGTTCAGGGTTTTTAACAAAAGGCTGTTCAACTAAACATCTTTGAGCCATTAATTTGTTAACTCTTCCTTCAACAATCTTAGCTCTGATTTGTTCAGGTTTCTTAGCCAAATCTTCTTTACCCATTTCGATTCTTGTTTCTTCTTCGATTACAGAAGCTGGAATATCTTTTCTTGAAACGAATTCAGGGGCAGAAGATGCGATATGTAAGCAAATATCTTTTGCAAGAACTTCATCTTTAGCATCAGTTTCAAGTAAAACACCAATTTTACCGTTGTGAATATAAGTAGCAACATTGCCTTCGTATCTTACAAATCTTCTAATAGTAATTTTTTCACCGATAGAAGCAATTTTTTCTTTGATTACATCTGCAACAGGCTTGCCTGATTTTGGGCAAACAGTTGCCAGTAAAGCATCCACGTCAACAGGATTTGCTTCTGCTACGAGTTGAGCTAAACCATTTGTTAATTCAATAAATTCAGCATTTTTAGCAACGAAGTCTGTTTCGCAGTTAACTTCAATCATAGCACCGCAAGAATCAGAAACGAAAGAACCAACTCTTCCTTCTGCAGCAATTCTGCCCATTTTCTTATCAGCAGAAGCCATACCTTTTTGGCGTAAAACTTCCATTGCCTTTTCCATATCACCATCAACTTCAACAAGAGCTTTTTTAGCATCCATCATGCCAGCGCCTGTTTTATCACGGAGTTCTTTTACCATTGTAGCTGTAATATTCATTTTATAATTCTCCTTCTTGGGGTAAATAAGAGGGAGAATTCCCTCTTTTTACCTTTAAGTTAATTTAGTAACTATACTGTAGCTGCTTCTTCAACACCGGCATCAGCTGCTGTTACAGCTTCAACTTTGCCTTTTGAATTAGCATTGTTTTCTCTTAACTGTTTACCTTCTAAAACAGCATCAGCTAATTTAGAAGTAATAAGCTTAATTGAACGGATTGCATCATCATTACCAGGGATAATGTAGTTTATGCCTTCCGGATTAGCATTTGTATCAGCTAAACAGATAACAGGTATATTTAATTTGTTAGCTTCTTTAATAGCAATATCTTCTTTTGCCTGGTCTACTACGAATATAATATCAGGTAAACCGCGCATTTCTTTGATACCGCCGAGAGTTTTGCTCAATTTTGAAAGCTGTCTGTTTAATTGAGCCTGTTCTTTTTTAGGTAATTTTTCAATATGTCCGGAAGCAATAAATTCTTCCATTTCTCTAAGTTTGTTAACTCTTCCTCTGATAGTTTCAAAGTTAGTTAACATACCGCCTAACCATCTTCTGTTAATATAATAAGCACCGGCACGGTTAGCTTCTTCAGCAACTACTTCTGCTGCCTGTTTTTTAGTACCTACAAAAAGGACATTTCTTCCTTTTGCTGCATATTCTCTAACTGCATCATAAGCTGCGTCTAATAATTCGGTAGTTTTTCTCAAATCAAGAATATAAATACCGTTTCTTGCGCCGTAAATATACGGTTTCATTTTTGGATTCCAGTGCTGAGTCTGGTGTCCAAAGTGTACGCCTGCTTCTAAAAGTTCAATAAGTGATGCTACTGACATCTTTTGTCTCCTTTGTTTTTTTTAACTTGTTTTACTACGGGCTGCACTGTTTCATTTAACGATTGTTAAACTAGAGCAGAGTCTATCAAACTAGTGTAACCACTAAAATCGTAGTATAAACATGTTTTCAAGGCAAGTTTATATTAAGTCAATCATCTTTTCTGTAACAATAAAATCCTTAACAGGGATTTGAAACGGCTTTTTTATATCAGGAGTTGAGGTCTTTAATTGAATATCTGTAGGAATAATAGAATAATTATCATATAGGAAAACCTTTCCATCCGGGGTAATCATCTTAAGGTAACGCATATTTGCAGCAGAAAGTTTTTCATATACTTTTATCCGGTCATAATTTTGCTCTGCAATTTCTCTATCCTTATCTATGCGATTAATCATACTAAATTTTTCTGGATTTTTTGTTTTATAGAATTTTTCCATTCTGCCTGAAGTAAACATTCTGGTACTATAGTTATTTAGAATATCAACATATTGTTTAAATTCTTTTTTGGTCAGCATACCAAAATGAGCTCTAAGATTAAGCTCCTGCATAATATGTATAATCGCAGGAGTAAAGTCATTCAGACGAAATCCTTTCATTTCTTCTATACTATTATCAAGCACTCTTATTATCACATGGAGTTTTTTCGAGTCTAATACTGGTTTAAAAGTCAAAAGCACATTAGCAGTGTCCTTAACATATTGTGTGTATCTATCACGCGCCTTTTTGTAATCTTCACTCAGAGAAGCTTCTTCCTGCTCATATTCACTCCCGACTTTTCTTATCGGACGGTACAGCTCATCCGGTTTGAACTCTGAATTAACAGCCTGCACATATTTAGGTCTGAACGGATTTATTGAAATATTAATCTGGTGAAAGTTCTTGTAATTTCCATCTTGCATAAGCTTTCGAACATACTCTTCTGCCGCAGCCTGCTTATCTACATTTACCCCCTTATTTACCCCTGCACTTACCCCTGTCCCCCAGCCGTTCGTATCAAAAACCGGACTATAGCCCAAAGCGTCTTTCATAATTTTTGCAATTTCAATAAAATCGTGTTTTTGGCCTTCCTTATCATACAAATGACAGTCCAGTGCATCAGCATCGAAAGAACAATCTATATACGGCTGTCCGTGATGGTGTACAGGATTAACTCCCAGCCTGTTTCTAAGCTCCTTAACATCATTGCAGATTTGTAATAAATCTTCAAACGGGTATCTTTTAATAAACGGCTGGGCATTTGCATAACAGTGCAGACAGTGGTTTGTACACCCGCTTATCATATTAATAGAATGCAGGTCAGTCAATGCAAATGCAATCTGCTTTAGGGAAAGTCCTTCAAAAGTTTTTAGCCCCTGCTGTATTCCCTCAAGTTTTTCAAAATTCAAATCGCATAATTTTTTATTAAAAATCTTATTTATAAATTTTGTTCTTTGCGCGTAACGTAATGCATCACTGTGCCCTTTGAAGCTTATCGGTCTATAATTTCTAATAATTAATTCAGGATGCCCCTTTTTCAAATCCCCGAGTTTTTTGGGAGTCAATTTGGAAGAAAAATCAGCCTGTAATGAAGGTTTTGCATTTCCCCTTATTTGAAGAAGTTTTGCATATTGCTTAGTCAAACTTTTAAAATATCTGCCTGCAAAGTCAGTAACTCCCAGCCACGGGTCAATAATTAAGGCCTCTTTATTTTTAAAATGATATTTTTTATCGGGTTTAATTTCTTTATCTGTGATAAAAGCGACTTCATGTTTTGCAAACCCTTTTCCTGCAAAAATTTTGCCTGAATAAACATTCTTCTGCCCGTTGATTCTTGCGATTAATTCTGCGAGTTTTGCTTCTTCAGAACAGTTGCCAAGCCCTCCTTGAAGGCTTTCCAAAACATACCTGTACAAATTCTTCTCATCAATTTCCATATTGTATCTTTGTGCAGCAAATTTTAAAGCATATCTCAATGACATATTACCCCAGAACAAATCTTTAACTTTATCCTCTCCAATCATTGAAACAATTCTGCTTTCAGAAACATGCGGATATAGACTGTGCGCCTTACGTGTTATCAGGTCTGCATTTCTTATTACTTTTTGCCGGCTTTCAAATGTAATCATATTTGTGCAAAAACCTGTAAAAATTTTTCTTGATATTTACTTAATAAAACTTTACGTTCGTTTGTAAAAAATATATATGCATGATATTATCCTTGTATACGTAATCCAAACAATCACAGATTATTATAAAAGGAGAACCCTATGTTAGATTTTTTGTTTAAAAAAGAAGCAGGAAATGCTTGTGAAAATTTAAACAGCTTTTATTCTAAGTTAAGAGAAATGCATTCATTTGAGAGCATAACTGAAGAAAGAAAAGAGTATTTAAAATCTACAATGACAAGGTTCGGTTATCTTCCTTATCCGCAGATAAAAGCATTAGAAGAATTAACTGATGCAGAAGTTTTATTTGCTCTTGAATCAAAATGGGAAGCTAACGGTGTTTTTGAAAATGGAAGTTTCAGTTTCACAAAAGCCAGTGTGCTTGCCAGAAATAATGTAAAAGATTCAAGCTGGCTTCAAAAAGAAGGACACGACATTAAACTTATTAACCTTGCAGGCTTAGGCGATGGTAATAAATCCAGCGGCTGTGGAAAATTTATGGATTGGCTGAGGGAATTATTAATTCTGCCATCAGGAAATTTAAACAATAATATTTTCGGAACAACTATGTATTTAATTCCGTTCCACCCGCGTGAATTCGGCTGTGCTTATCTGCCTACAGCAAGTGCTGTGAGCCCTGCTCTTGAAGACAAAAACATTACAGAAAAAACAGGATGCGGAGCAGATGAACAGGTAAAATTATTCATACAAATGACACAGCTCGCAGGTCATCCGGTAATTTATGATATACTTCCCCAGACCGGACGTTTTTCAAAAATAGTTTTAACAAATCCTGATTGCGCAAGATGGTTTGACACTAATGCCTTAATTTCTGAATTAACTAAACATGTTGATGAAGCAGCTGCAAAACTTAAAGACAAATATTCAAAAGATGACTTGGATATTGTCAGCGGAATTTATAAAAAAGCCGTCAAGGGTGAAAGTTTCGGTGAATTGACAGAACATTATCAAACTATTTTTAATGAACTTGATGAACTATTGAAAGAAACTAAGATTTTCTTATCTAATTCTATGCTTGAAAAAAGTATTCAGGATAGATTACACAAAAAAGCAAAAATGATTATAAACAAGCTTACCGGAAATAATCACGGCAAGAAACTTTCAGAAAATGAAATAAATAATCAGGGAGAGATTATACAAGGGCTCATTCACGAAGGTATGTGGCCGGCTCCGGGCGGTGCGTGGTGCTCAGCAGGTGTTCCAATTTTTGATAAAATGAGCGAAGGAGCTTCATATCCTACTTTCAAACATTATAAATTTGACGGAGATGATGTTACTAAATTTGCAAACCTTGACTGTCAGACACCTTATTACTTTGTATGCCTCGAAAATGGCAAGTATAATAATGATGTTATTAAATTCTTTATTGATTATATGAAAAATCTTCAGGAAGAATTTAACTTTGACGGGTTCAGAGTTGACCACATTGACCATATTGTTGATGAAGTTTCTGAAAAAGACGGAGTGCCAATAAGCTACAGAGCGCCTAGAAAAGTTCTGGGAATGCTCAATAGTGCAATGAAAGAAAAAATCCCGTATTTTGCAACACTTGCAGAATATATGCTCTGGGATAATTTCTATAAAGAATACCATCAAGATATGCACTTTGATTTGCTCTGGGGTAATGACATTGTTTCACAAAGCTACAAGACGCCGGAAGCGATTGCAGAAGATAATTTATATTTGGCTAACTACAATTCTTCTTCAAAAAAATCAACTCCGCTTTCCATCCTGAAAACTTATAATAATCAAGATGGAGAATTTGAAGCTATCAACAGATATCCGGGTCAGTTAGGAGAACAAGGAGCATTATTCAAATGGTTTAAATACAAATTCCTACCTGGCGGACGTAATGCACAAAGACCGGTTATGTACATTGATGGAGATGAATCCTTTACAAAAACCGGTATGGAATATATTATCGGAAACGAAGTTTCAATGAAGCGTGAAAAAGATTACGATTTTTACGCAAAATTTGATGCAATTGATAGATTTGTTAAAAATTCACCTGTTATTACTGACGGAGAAGCTCATATAATCAGACAGGATGATGACGGATTCGTTGTATGGCAAATTCAGAAAGAAGGATTGAAAAATTCAATTCTTGTTGCTGCTAACTATAACTCTCCTACAGAAAAATTCTGTGTTGAAGAAAACGGAAACTGCTGGACAGAAGAAAGAGAAGGCAGAGAAGTGTTTGATAAAACTATCGAACTTTCATGCGACTATTCTATTGTTTCTGAATTTAGATTTGATGGAACTGATTATATGGAAGAAAAATTTGTTGCAGCTACAAATTCGCTTTCTTTTGGGAAACTAATGCCTGCAGAATTTAAGTTCTTCACAGTAATAAAATAAATACTACCATTACATAGCATAAAATGGGTAATACTAATTCAAACCAGAATTATATTTACCCCTGGAGTATAATTTACGATTAAGTAAACTACGATTAAGTAATATAGGGATACAACCGGATAGAAATATCCGGCTTTTCTTTGTGTGTGCTACGCACGTAGACCCAGAGTCGATTGACAATCCAGTCAACCTCAAAGTTTTCGCGACCAACTTAAGGCCATTTCCCTTTTCCCCTAGCCCTTGAATGTAAACGCTACAACCTTGTCAAAATTTACATGGAGCCAATCATAGTGCGAACTGGTATACTGGTCACAGGTCTGGTTTTCGTATACATCATTTATTAAGCATAAAGAAGCATTAGTAAGGTTTATATAAGCTTCTCTATTACATTCTTCGCAGTCATACACCTGACCGACAATTTGATAATGATTAGTAAGAAGTACAACACGATTGCTGCTGCTAATCTCCATAAGTCTTTTAAATTCTTCTGATTTACTCATTTTTTTAATCCTATACTTGTATTACAAATACAGAATTTATCAAAATAAAAAACGAAGCAATTACCCGATTCTACAGAACCATATCGTTAAAACTCTTTGAATCATCATAATTAAACATATGGATAAATGAATAAAGCATCTTAGCAGAAAACCTTTTAGTTCCGACTTCCAGCATAGTTCTTAATGCCTCTTTATTATTCATCACCATAATATGGGTTCTATTGAATGCAAGATTATCATAAAAATTTGCCACATTAACAATTTGGCTGTACTCAGAAATATAGTCACTGGATAGCCCTTTTGGATACCCTGAACCGTCGTTATTTTCATGATGTTCAAGAGCAACTTTGGCAATATCTTCCGGAAGTTCAAACTCTTCTCTAATCATCTTATAACCAATTACAGGGTGGTCTTTAACCTCATCCTCATTCATAGTAAGCAAAGCTTCTGAATCAGTAAGCTCAATCTTTAACTTGCCAATATCATGCAAAAGCCCTGCTAGTATTACCTGATCAACATTTAATGGAGAGAATTCAAGCTTCTTGGCAATCAAACCTGATATAACAGCAACATTTAAAGGATGACATAATTCATACTCTCCTAAAAACCTTATCTTTGATCCTTTTCCGGATTTTCCTACCTGCTTGAAAACTTCTGTTTTTAAAACGCCTACCAGAGTGTTAAGTTTAAAAAGAGCTTCTTCATAATATCCTTGAATTAACAAGTCCAGAATTCTTTTGTAGAAATACTTAATTTTTACCTGAATTTCTGTTTTAACATATGCATCTTTATTAATAACCGTTTCAAAATCTGCAGCATCAATACCTTCATAAGAAAAATTTAATAACTGAGAAGGAGTTCCATTTTCGGCCTCTACTTTACCTTCCGACTCTTCTTCGCTGCCAAATTCTTCTGTGTAAATTTTTACATAGTTTTTCAGCATTATAAGCTTTCCGGGAGTCAAAACCTCGCCGGCTTCTAATATTTTGCCCTTGTTTTCTGTATATAAATCAAACGGCAGTACTTTATAGCTGCTTAATTCTTTATTGGTTACAATTCTCATAATAAGGATTATAACACTTCTCTAGCAAATTTCATACTTTATTTATACTAAATCACCGCTTTCTTCTCGGCGTTTTTCTTTATAGCTGTATGCTGCATAAATTGTTAATCCGATTAAAAGCCAAACAATAAAGTATAAAGCAGATGTTGCTTTCGCGCTAAATTTACAATACATCAAAGCTGCACAGGTTATAATACCAAGTATCGGAAACCACGGACAGAACGGAACTTTAAAAGGTCTGGGGCGATTTGGTTCTGTTTTTCTTAAAATAAGTACCGCAATACAAATTATAATAAATGATGTAAATGTACCGAAATTACAAAGCTCTGCCGAAATATTTAAATCCATAAACAAAGCACAAACAATTACTATTAATCCGGAAATCCATGTAAGTATATGAGGAGTCTGAAACTTTTCATGGATTTTGTTTAAAGATTTAGGCAGAAAATTATCTCTGCTCATTGCAAAAAGAATTCTTGTTGTACCAAGCTGATAAATTAAAAGCACAGAAGTTAATGCGCACAAGGCACCCATTGAAATAAGACCTGCATACCAGTTAATACCAATAAATCTCATTGCGTGTGCCAGCGGTGCCTGAGTATCAATGGCGTTAAGAGGCACAACTCCAGTCAAAACAAGTGCTGCACATATGTACAAAATTGTACATAGAGCAAGAGTTCCCATAATTGCTACAGGCAAATCTCTTTGAGGATTTTTTGTTTCTTCCGCAGCAGTTGAAATTGCATCAAACCCGATATATGCAAAGAAGATTACAAACGCACCTGTAAAGATTCCCTCTAAACCATTAGGTGCAAAAGGTGTCCAGTTTTCAGGCTTTACGTAAAAAGAACCCACAACAATAAATGAAAGAATGATAAACATATTCACTCCTACCATAATTGTTGCAACTCTTGTCGATTCCTTAACCCCCTTAACTAACAATATTGTTAAAAGCAAAACAATTGCTATTGCAGGTACGTTTACTGCAACCGGAATATTTAAATTGAACGGCAAATGTATAAAAGGCATAACATCTTGAGGATTCCAATTATACTTATTGCAGATTTCGTACATAGTTCTGTAATCATTTCTAAGCCATAACGGCCAGTTTACAATAAATGCCGGCAGTATATGCTTAAACCCTTTCATAAACTGGACAAAGTATCCTGTCCAGGCACTTGCAACAGTAATATTACCAATTGCATACTCCAGCATTAAAATCCAGCCGACCATCCAGGCCATAAATTCACCCATTGTTGCATAGGTATAAGTATACGCACTTCCTGCAACCGGTATCATAGCAGCAATTTCCGAATACGAAAGTGCTGAAAAAACACTTGCTACAGCCGCCAGAATCATTGATATAACAACTGCCGGTCCTGCTCCTGCACCATCTGCACTTCCTGCAATTGCGCTTCCGATAATTGTAAAAATACCTGTACCAACAACCGCACCTATTCCTAGGATTATTAAATCAAATACGTTTAAAGTTTTTTTCAGCCCGGAATTTGAACCTTCGTCAATAAGCTCTTGAGGGCTTTTACATTTTAATAAATTATTTAATACCTGCTGTAATTTCATCTTTTCCTGCTATTTCTTTACTTTCAGCTAATATTTCTGCTTTTCTGTTCTTTTTATATCCGTAAGAAGCGTAAATAAGTGCACCCATGATAACCCAGACGATAAACAGTTCTGTTGATAAAACAGCAGCTTCGCCTTTTGCAATTACCATAGAAAATATCATCAAACCTCCGCAGCAAACAATTCCTGCAATTGGAAACCACGGACAGAACGGCACTTTGAAAGGTCTTGGTCGATCCGGATCAACCTTTCTTAAGATTAATATTGCAACACAAACTATAATAAATGATGTAAATGTACCAAAGTTACAAAGAGATGCTGCCACATTTAAATCCAGAATTAACGTTCCGAGAATTCCTACAACACCTACAGTTATCGTAAGAACGTGAGGAGTTTGGAATTTTGGATGAATTTTCTGGAAAACACGCGGCAGGAAATTATCCCTGCTCATTGCAAAAAGAACTCGTGTTGCAGCCATATGCATTACAAGAAGCACAGAAGTAAGTCCGGCCAGAGAACCGATTGAAATCAATCCTGCAGCCCAGTTCTGGTGTACTGCTGTCATTGCATAAGCCATAGGTGCTTTAAATAATCCCTCCGGAATTGCAACTCCGCTTGTTGGCTGCATACCTGTGAGTACAAGAGCAACCATAACATACACAACTGTTGTCACAACAAGAGAGCCGAGAATACCTATTGGTAAATCCTTCTGCGGATTTTTGCATTCTTCCGCAGCAGTTGCCAGAGCATCAAAGCCTATGTATGCAAAAAAGATAATAAATGCACCCATAAAGAGTCCCTCAAAACCGTTTGGTGCAAACGGAGTCCAGTTCTCAGGACGTATATAAAACATTCCGGTAAGTACAAACAAAGCAATTACCCCGAGTTTAACTGCAACCATAATTCCAGCCATCTTAGCAGAATCTTTAGTACCTTTTACAAGTATTGCAGTAGTAATTGCAATCATAATTATAGCCGGAAGATTTATACAGAAAGGAATGCCTGCAAAATGCGGAATTGCAGTATGAGCATCCAAACCATGATTATTACATATATTTACTGCGGAACGAAAATCATTAACCAGCCATATCGGAGGGTTAACAAACCATGCCGGAAGAATACTCGAAAAACCTTTTATAAATTGCAAAAAGTGATTTGTCCATGCACAGGCAACTGCAATAAAACCGATTGCGTATTCCAGCATCAAAATCCAGCCTACAATCCACGCAGCAAATTCTCCCAGAGTGGCAAAAGTATATGTATAAGCTCCGCCGGCAACCGGTATCATTGTGGCAAATTCTGTATAGCAAAGCGCAGAAAATACACAGGCGATAGCAGCAATTACCATTGAAATAATTAGTGCCGGTCCGGCTCCCGGGCTTGACCCGTCAGCACTTCCAGCAGCTGCAATACCAACAACAGCAAATATTCCGGACCCTATAATGGCTCCTACGCCTAAAATAATTAAATCCCAAACACCTAATGTTTTTTCCAAACCGCCTTTTGCTGCACCGGCCAACGCATCATCTGGATTTTTGCGTGTTATCATTTTTCTCAGAACCTGAGAAATAGGGAAAGAAGAATTACTATTTGCCATCTATCACCTTTCTATTGACTTGTAGTTATATAAGAAACTCTTATTATCTGCACAGCAGAGGGAAGCCGAGTTTCTCACGCTGCTGAACATATAACTTAGCTACTGCTGACGCCATTGTTCTTACTCTGTTTATGAAATTGATACGTTCGTCCTTACTGATTACACCCCTTGCATCAAGAAGGTTAAAAGTATGCGAACATTTCAATACATAATCATATGCAGGCAGTACAAGCTCTGCATTTATACAATTATCGACTTCTTGCTGATATGCGTCAAATAATTTAAACAATCTGTCTGCATCAGAGTATTCAAAGTTATATTTTGATTGTTCTATTTCGTTTTGGAGATAAATGTCACCATATTTTAAATTGTTATTCCACATAATATCAAAAACAGATTCTTTGTTTTGAATATACATGGCAATTCTTTCCAGACCATAAGTAATTTCCAGAGCAACAGGCTTAACTTCCAATCCTCCCACCTGCTGGAAATATGTAAACTGTGTAATCTCCATACCATCAAGCCATACTTCCCAGCCTACACCGGCTGCGCCTAAAGTCGGAGATTCCCAGTTATCTTCTACAAATCTTACATCATGTTTGGATAAATCTATTCCCATAGCTTCCAAACTCTTTAAATATAATTCCTGAGCATTGTCAGGTGATGGTTTCAAAATAACCTGATACTGAAAATAATGTCCTAATCTGTTAGGATTTTCGCCATATCTGGCATCAGTAGGACGTCTGCAAGGTTCAACCATTGCAGTAGACCATGGTTCAGGCCCGAGTGCTCTTAAAAAAGTTGCAGGGTTCATAGTTGAAGCACCTTTTTCGATATCATAAGGCTGCTGGATTATACATCCGTAATCTGACCAAAATCTTGATAAATTTAGTATTAAGTCTTGAAAATTTAACGCCATTTATATTTTTTCCATTCTTCTATTGTACTTTTTACACTTAATAAATTATACACATAAAGGGGGTTAAATGCAAAAAATTTAGGCAAATAATGTTAACTTTTGTAAAAACTCATTTTCTTATTATCTAATTAATCCACTTGAAGCTTGTTACGTAATCATTACCGTTAATGTTGCCCTTAATTTCTGCAACGAATTTTCTATATGCTTTGCTGGATAATTCAATTCCCGGAATTTTATTTATCTGCTCCAGAACTTTTGTATTCTTAGAAAGGTCTACTCCCGGTATGGCATTAAATAAAGTGTTTAATGAAAGGTTTCCAATAGGACCGAACATTGTAGAAATTTTTTTGGAGAGCAGCCCGTATACTTCCATCTCAGCATTCGCGGTAGAAAAATTATAGTTCCCGCCAATAAACAGACTTAAATCTTCACCTTTTGTTGTGATTTCAATATTTTCTGCAACGCCGTCTTTTATGTTAATTGCACCGGAAATACTTGAAAAATCACCGGTTTTTAACGGGGTAATAATATCAATTACACTGTTTATTGAAATACTTGTCAGCCCGCCTTTAAGAAGATTACCGGCTTTTAATAAATATTCCAGAGAGCCTAATTTAGGCATCCTTCCGTCTTTTACATTAAATGTTGTTTTACCGTTAAGAGTTTTCATACAATTGTCAAAACTTTCACCGACGCAAGAAAGTTTTATATCACCTGTCAAATCTCCATACATTTGATTATTAAGGTCAAATAGTGCATAGCTCAAGTCGTTTGCGTTTATTTCTTTTGCCTTCAAAGATATCGCAGTATGATTGTTTTCAAAATTGTAGTTGAAAGAACCGTTTAAAATACCGCTTGCAATAATGAATTTAAAATTATTTACATTTAATATTTGTTTTTCACTCAAAGAGGCATTAGCTTCAAAATCTTTTGCTACAATATTTCTTAGATGGATTGTATCAGCCTTCATATTTATATCTTTTACGACGAGTGAAGATAAATCCATTCCTTCAAATGTATCAAAAGTCTGCATATTATCAACCTGAGAGAGTTTCAATTTTTCAGTTATATAATTTAAATCTAACAGTTTCGTATTCAAATCTGCTTTTTCTACATAATACGGAATAGTTAATTTATTTTTTAATACCGCATGCACTGTAATATCATTTCCCAGAACTTCACCCTTTGAAGACAGGTCAATAGTCTTATCCTTAAATTTGAAAGTGATGTTTTTCATAGTTGTATCAAGGAAAGGGATGTTTGTTTCAAAGATATGGAAATCTCCGATAAGTTTCGGATTTGAAAGTTTGCCGTTAAAACGCAGGTCAGATGTAAACTGTCCCTGTTTTATATTTGGTTTTCGGAATATTATATTAAATATTCGAGCATCAGTTGGGTTCTGGGTTTTTACGTACAAATCATGAAAAACTAAATCGTCTTTATAAATATCTATTCCGCCTCTTGCTTTAAGCATATTCAATCTGGTGTATCTGCTTCCAAGAGAAGAGATTACTTTGTCATATGAAAATTCTCTTATTCTCAACAGGTTTTGTTTTAATATTTGAGCGTCAAGGTTAAGTACAATTGCATTCTCTATATCGCCAACCGTTGCTCCAAGGTGGTAAATACTTGAATCAGGTGCCATATTTACTTCGCCTTTTACATCAAAATTATCTTTTACCCCTCTGGCACGGAGAGAGTATACAATATCACCCTTAATTTTGACAGGATAAATCTGATTTTTATTAATATACTTATCGATAAAATCCTGTTTTGGCTTCGAATTAATGTATATATTAAAGTTCTGTTTATTAAAAATATCATTAACTCCTCCATCTATAAGCAGAGGCATTTCATCCGCAAGCAAATTTAATTTATTAAGCTTGAGCGAATTATTTCTTATTATTAAACTGCCGTTAATTACGTTAATTGGAAGAGCTGCCGGTGTATATACAATACCCGCACCGCCAAGATCTGAATAAGCATTTACTCTGTTATTATTTATCCTGCATTTTAAGTTAATCTTACCCTTTTCAAATTTAACTTTCTTAAAATCTTCAGGAACTATTGAATACTTACTTATAAAATTTAAAAGAGTCAGGTCAAAAGATTTTAAATTAACATTCCCGTTTACACGAGGTTTGTCAGAAACATTATCGGCATCCAGATTTACTTCGAAAGTGCTGTCAGAATTGACAAAGTTTCCTTTAAGGTTTGAAACTTTAAGTTTATTATTATTCAAAGAAATAATTCCGTTAGAGATTTTGAGTTTATTATCATGTGATACACCGATAATTCTTGCATCAAAATTAACTTTATTATATTCAATCTGGTCTATTTTACCTTTGTAACCTGCCGAAACTTTTAAGAAAATATTTCCTATATCAGATTTAATATCCGAAGCAAGAGGCAGTATATCATTTACATTAAGCCTTGGAATAGAAATTAAAGCATCTGCAAGGTTATTTTTTACCACAGCTTTTGCCTGTAGAGGCGATTTTCCTATCAGTGCAGAAACATCTGCATCGGCGTTTGTTCCATCAAACTTAATTAAACCTTTTGTTTTACTTATATTTACACCTTGAACTCCGAATACGTTATCAAGCAGTTCGATTTCCCCTTTAGAAAAAAGATTTCTATTGAATTGGATATCCTCTATATCAAGAATTGAACCGTAGACTTTCAGTTTCAGATTAACAGGGCCTTTGCAGACATCGAGTTTTGGAAGCATTTTCTTTATATCTTCAATCATTGTTGAAGTTTCAATAGCTTTGTATAAATAAGCCAGTTCCTGAGATGATGAAGCTACATCAAAATCAAATTTTCCATATAGATTACAAACGCCGGCAATGCTTATAGGCTTTCCGTTAACCTGCCCGCTTTTTGTTTTAAATTCAGCACTCTGATCATTAAATTTTAATACCGCCTGTGCTTTTTTAAGAACTAAATCAGGTATTTCATTAAAATTGGTCGTAACATTATTGAAATTTAAAAGCCCCCAGACGTGCGGATTTTTGCGGTTTCCTTTCACAATAATATCAATATTTCCATCCCCTTTGACATCCATAATCGGCACCGGCCCTATAAGGAAATTCAATATTTCATGCAACGGAACAACTTTTTCTTCTGCTGTAGCCAAATCAACGTGCTTTGTACTCCATATACGCATATCAGAATATTTAACATTATATAATTCGACTCCGCCTTTTACCCATACACGCTCTATTCCGCCGGCAGGTACCTCAACATCAAAATTAACATACTTGCCTGTGAAATTAAGCTTTACTGTAGCGCCATTTGCATTTTTAATTGGTTTGATAAGTATCCCGTTGTTTATAAACACATCGCCGTTTACTTCCGGCTCATAGATATCTCCATTTATAGAAAAATTCCCGATTGCATCTCCATAGAACTTATAATGTTTAAGTCTATAAACGTTAAACTCTTCCACAATTATCGGCGGTAAAAGGTTCACGATATCTTCTACACGGGATTTATCCAGGATAACATTAAAGTCTACCATTGTAATTGATTTATCAAGATAGTTTGATATTGCTCCACTCAAGGATGCTTTAATATTCTCTGATTTAACATCAACATATTCAAAGTTAATAACTTTGCTTGTAAGATTAAATTTTGAATTTATATTTAATGTATCAGGCAGAATAATTGATTTTGCACTGTCTTTCATTATTACAGCACAATTATCAAGGACAGCCTGAAGGTTTTTCTTATCTATCCTGACATTAATTATCCCGCGAATATCAGAAAGCCCGTTTGGAAGATATTGTCTTAAATAATCACCTAGAGGTGCAATATCAAAGTTATCAAAAGTAACATCAACAACACTTCTATCGACATCGTTGTTACGCGGAAGATACAGATTTACATTTGCTTGCGAGATTGATCCTTTAATATTGAGTTCGCTCGAAAGATTAAAATTCAATGCCCGCGCGTTTTTCTTAAAATATATATTACGTGCAGTATAAATTACCGGTTCGCTTAATCCCGGCTGATGAATATTAACGGCAAATTCCTCAACATTTAATTCATTAAGCTTTATTTTAGTTTTGTTTAGATTTTTAAAGAAATTTTTATCGAGTTCAAGCTCTTTTTTAAGGACAGAATTAATCTTTATCTCTGAAGCCTGTATTTTATTAATATGCACTTTCCCTGATAAAAGAGGCAGAAGTCTTATTGAAGTTTCAAAATTTTCTATACTGGTAAAATCTTCTGTCTTTTTTGATTTAACCTTTATATTTTTTGCCTTGAAAGAAGCCTTTGGAAGAGGAGTTAAATACAACTGCGGTTTATCCATCTCAATAGTAAAGTCAGAATTTAGAGAAATATTTTCACAGACTTTCGGCAGGAGTTCTGTAAAAATAAACGGAAGCCCTAGAATCCAAAATGCATAAAAGCTCAAAATTATAATTATATATTTATTAAAAACTAGTTTCATTATATTTACATTTATAATAGCAATAAAGTTAACAATTGTAAACTTCGACACTCTTATGCTATAATTTTATCGTGAGAGATTTATTAAAAGTATTAGCAGTTGGGATAGTTATGTTTTTTGCTCCGTTTGTATATGCAGAGGAGTATAAAGTACTGGTTATTCCAGACAATATTGTTACCGAAAACGAAGCTGTCGATGCTTATATTTATAATGCAGCTTCAGAATTTTTCGCCAATGAAGTGATAAATATTCTCAACCAGACTGATTACATTACCTCTCCAACCGTTAGTGAAGAACGAAAACTTTTGAAAAGTAATCCTTCATATATGATACCTGCAAGAAATCTCACTAACAGGTTTAAAACATCTTACAATATTGATTACGTTCAGTTAAAAAAAATAGCAAATAAATCTCAAGCAAGATACGTACTTCTATTGACCTCTGCAATTGATTCAGAAAATTATATTCTCAGACGCACTTTATGGGATTTTCTAAACATTCCGGGTGCAACTGTTGTAGATCCGGCATATAAAATATGCACATACGCAGCACTCGTAGATACACAAAAAAATAACGTACTCTGGTCAAATACTTTTTACAAAACAATAAGTGTTGTGGAAAACAGAATTATTACAAGAGGCCCTTCGCCTCAGACAGAACAACTCCAAAAAATTAGAGATTATTCCAGAATGCTATGTCCTGAAATAGCTCAGAATGTTCAATTAAGAGTTCTTCCGCCACAGGTTTATGATAAAGAGTCCAACCAGATATACTATGATATGGGTAATTTTGATAATGTGTTTACTAAAAAATACAGAAGATGGCATAAGGAAGGTTCAAAAGACTACGATGCAGCGAAAACGCGTGTTGATGCCAAGATAACAAACACTAAAGAAAAATATCAGCAGTTCAAAGAAGAACGCGCACAAAAAGCTCAGGACAAAAAATTCCAGAAACAGCTGGAAGTTAAAGCGGAACCTGTAACATCAGAACCTGCTGCAGAAGTAATACAGCCTTCTGATAATAATATACACAATATTAATTATAAAAAACCAGTGCTTGAAGATCAGAGTTTATATACTCCAATTGATATTCAAAAGACACGTAAGAATAATCTTTATGGAGAGTTTGATAACTCAAGACCACCGCTTAGAGAGTATAATTATTAACGAAAATCACCATGCCTTGAAACAACTCGTGTGACATAAATCTGCTCGCAAGAACCGCTTCCGTTATTTCCCCGAAAAGATTCCTTATCATTCCGCACTGTACTTGAAATACCTTCTTCCATTCTGCCGTCATTCCCGCGAAATTTATATTTTATAAGATAACCTTCAAGATAAACAATATCTTTTTTGCGAAGTTTTTTTATACCTTTCCTGACATTTTTGTTAGCAGGGCAAAGGTGATTATTTGTAAAAGCGTGATTAATTCCGCCTTCATGTTTAAAATATTTTGACAGATGATTTTGCCAGGCAGAACCGCTATAAGAATAATAAGATACTGTACCAGCCATACGAACTTTTACCGATTTATAAACTTCCTTAAACTTAAAATCGCCAAATCCTATTGAAACATCATAGGGATATACGGCTGCGGCCCACATTTTAGAGGGTCTGTAGTGAATGTCATATACACGGCCGTATATTTTGTAATCTGCAATAGGAGTAATTTCTGCAACACCGCCGCTCACTTCATGTTCAAATGTTTTTCCGTTTTTTATTTCTTGCTGTACAGGTTCCGAAAAAGGTTCCATATCTACGTTTTTAAGCTCTGTATTATCAAAACGAATATGATTAATCAGAACAACCAAAACAACCAGTACAAATATTATTTTAGTTTTGATATCAATCTTAGAAATATCTGTATCATTGTCAAGATATATATTCATATTGCCTACATGCGCTCTGGTGCTGAAACTGCAAGAATATCCAGTGCATTCTTCAATGTTGTTTTGATTGCAATCATTAAAGCAAGTCTTGATTTCATTAAATCTTTGTCATCGCAGATTACGCGGTTAGAATTGTAAAATGAATGAAACTCAGCCGCAAGTTCTTGAACATATCTACAGATTGTGTATACAGTTCTGTTTTCAGCAGAAAGTTTTATTACAGATTTGAACTCTTCAAGCTTTAATATAAGTGCCTTTGCACTGTCTGCTGTTTTTAAAATAATATTTTTATCAAAATTATTTATTAAATCATCAAGTTCAGCTTGAGTCATAGGAGCTTTTACACTCTCTCCAGTTTCAGGGTTAACTCTGTCATTTACTGCGTTTCTAAGGATTGAGCAAACTCTGGCGTACGCATACTGAACATAGAACACAGGGTTTTCATCTGTACTTTTCTTCGCAAGCTCGATATCGAAATCAAGAGTCATATCAATATTTCTCATCTCCATCCAGTAACGTGTCGCATCAATACCTACTTCTTCTATCAAATCGTCAAGAGTAACCATATTTTTACGCTTGCCCATTCTGACTTCTTCGCCATTGATAACTAGGTTAACAAGCTGGCCGAGAAGCACTTCTAATTTATTCGGGTCATAGCCTAAAGCTTCAATAGAAGCTTTAACACGTGCAACATAGCCATGGTGGTCAGCGCCCCAGATATTAATAAGTCTGTCATAGCCGCGGCGAAGTTTATCAATGTGATAAGCAATATCTGCGGTTAAATAAGTATTTGAGCCGTCAGCTTTTTTAATAACTCTGTCTTGATCATCACCAAATTCAGAAGATTTAAACCACATTGCCCCTTCACGCTCATAAAGCATACCTTTTGCCATAAGCTCCTTGTAGCTTTCTTCAACCTTGCCGGATTTGTGCAAATCAAGCTCGGAATAAAAATTATCAAAGTGTACTCTGAATTCCTTCAGCAGAGCTTTCTGGCAGGCTTCCATTTCTTTTTTGGCATAATCAGAAAGAACCTGAACGTCATCTGTTGGTTCATGTTCAGAAAGATATTTTTTTGCAACAGGAATCAAATATTCGCCCGGATAATAATTCTTTCTTTCAATTTCGTCTGTCGGGAAATCAATATTTTCACCCAGTTGCTGCTTAATTCTTATTTTTAAAGAATTACCAAGTTTTTGGATTTGAGAGCCTGCATCGTTGATATAAAATTCCTGATAAACCTCATGTCCGTAGAATTTTAGCAGGTTTGCAAGCGCGCTTCCCATTGCCGCCCAGCGTCCGTGCCCGATGTGGAAAGGACCTGTCGGATTAGCAGACACATATTCAAGCAGGATTTTTTCAACCGGCACGTCTTCCGGCTTGCCGTAATTTTCTTTCTTTTCAAGAATTTCGGCTACAGCTTCTGCAAGAAGAGAATTTTCTATCTTGAAGTTAATAAATCCGCCAACAACTGAAACTGAATAATTTTCCTTAGGAAGCTCTGCAGCAACCGCGTTAGCAATCATAGGCGGGGCAATTTTAGCAGAACGCGCCAGCGAAGAAACATTCACTGCAAAATCACCAAAATCAGAATTTTTAGGCTTTTCAACAATTAAAGAAAACTTTTCATCAGTACCCATCTGACCTAGCTTTCCACACGCAGCCGCTTTTTTTATACCATTTTTAACTTCATTTAAGAAAAAATCTTTTAACATCTTTATCCTCGCTTATCTATTTTTAACAACTAGTATAAGATAAACAGGGTTAAATGTATAGATATTTAGCCAAACACTACTGCGTAAAAACAAAAACTCTTGACAATAGTTAGATATCTAACTATAATATCTTTATGAAAAATTTATTGTCACTTATAGCAAAAATTCACGAAAAAGGAAACCGTTTTATTATTAAAGAATTAAAAAAGAACGGGGCAGCAGAGCTTGCTCCGAGCCATGGTGATATTTTAATATACCTTTATATGAATAAAAAAATGACAATGAAAGATATCGCGCAAAAAATTAACCGCACAAAACCCACAGTAACCGCACTTATTAACAAGCTCGAAAAATTAGGATACCTGAAAAGAGAAGTTTCCAGCCAGGACAATCGATATACAAATATTGTTTTGACTAAAAAGGGAGAAAATTTTAAACCTGTTTTTGAAAAAATTTCGAAAGATTTAAACGAAATGTTATACAAAAATTTATCAGCAGAAGAAGCTGATATTTTAGAAAAACTTTTAAGAAAAATTATATAAAAAATTTTAACATAATAGTTAGACATCAAACAAAAGGAGAGAATTATGACAAACTTTAAAAACGCAGAAATTGGAACTTTAGCTGAAATTGGAGAAAAATACGAGAACGGTAAAGCTTTTTTACATGATTTGCTAGAATTGACAAGCTGTGAAATATCAGTAAATGCTATGACAGCTGGTCTAAAAATTCCTTTTTGTCATAGACATTTTCAAAACGAAGAAATTTATATTTTTCTGAAGGGTGAAGGGACAATTACAGTTGATAATAAAGTTATAGACGTTAAGGAAGGAAGTTGCGTAAAGATAATGCCGAAAGCAGCTAGAACAATTGAAGCCAAAACCGATATGCAATATCTTTGTGTACAAGCTAAAACAAATTCACTTGAACAATTTGGGCTTAAAGATGCAGAACTTTGTTAATTAATCACTCAGCAAGAGCTTCAAGATCTTTTTGGAGCTTACTTAAAACACTTTCAGTTGAATCCTTGTTCAACAAAGTTGACTGAACTGCAGTATTTACAAGAGTGTTAATTTCCTTTTGATTTCTTTTCTGTTTTAACTGCGGGGTTATCCGGTTAATCTGTTTTGCACTTATTGAACGGGCTTTTGCTTCCAGAGCAGAATTATCGTTATAAAAACTATTCTTTAATACATTGGTGTTTGTACCAATAACGTTTGTCATTTTTGCAAGCTCAAGCTGATTTTGCTCATTTGTTAAATATAGACAAAAATCAAGCGCTTCCTTTTTATATTTAGCTCTCAATGGAATTACAAAATTCATGACAGAAAAATCATTTTGACCAACTGGACCTTTAATCTGTTCCATCACATCTGTTTGCTCGTAAACTGATGGTGCATTTTCCTTAATCATAGTAAGAAAATTTGCCCCCCCTTGAAAGAAAACAATTTTACCTGCCATATACTGCTCTAAAGCTTCACGATGAGTAAAAGTAATACTCTCAGGCGGAATAAGATCCTTCTGATACAAATCTTTGAACATTTCAAAAACTTTTTGCGCCTTAGGATAATCTTCGGCTTCTGATATTCCATACTTGTTCAAAATTTTAACCATTGTATCGTTTTCAGTTATTGTTGGTAAAAAGGCGTAAGCACCTGTATTTGTTTTTACTTTTTCAGAGATTGAAGCAAGTTCGCGATAAGTTCTCGGGAGTCTTATTATATCAGATTTTTGAAATAATTCTTTATTGTAAATAGTTATCGCACTCGTTGCATACCACGGAATTGAGTACAATTTATCATTATATTTAAGAGCATTAATAATTTCAGGGTTAAAATCCTGAACAGACTCCTCATCTATCTCTTCCAAAGTCCCTTTTTGAGCTAAAAGAGCTGAGAAATCCGGATTAAGATTAATTAAGTCCGGCGGATTATCAGTCATAACTGCTGCAAGCGTTCGTTTTTCACCCTCAGAAAACGGCACATCGACCCATTTTATATGCACATTAGGATGCTCTTTTTCGTATGTCCTGATTACTTTATACATATAATCAGAAAAGTCACCCATCTGCAAAGTCCAGAACGTTACAACTTTTGGCTCATGTTCTTTTCTGATTGAACAAGCGGTAAGTCCTAATACTGATATCATAAGAATAAAAAGTACCAGAAACTTCTTCATCTTATTAGCCCTTTATATCTGAATTAAGGTTCAAATCAATATACTTAAATGTATTAATCAAAATTCCTGGAGGGAAATTATATACATTGTTGCACGGAGTTATTTTGAGAATAGAATTGGAACTGTCAACACCTGCGATTGTTGCAAGATATCTGTTTTTGTTTACCGTAAAAATAACATACCCGTTTGATGTCTGCACCTCATCTATTAAAAACCTGTTTGCAGACAATGATGCAAGTGTAAGATAAAAAAGCTTCTCTTTATTTACTGTAAAAATTTTGGTACAATCAGCAAACATAATATTTTGAGGCATTGTTACAGGCTGGTTTACAGCATTAATCTCTGCCGCAAAACATGGTACAAAAAGCATCAATGCAATTAACAAAAACTTTCTCATAAAATCTCCTATGCTTTTTGCATTTTATCACATATTTCATTAAACTAACTCATATATTAGTATTAATTTGAAAGTTTTGAAGCTGCATACTCACGAAAAGTTTCTTTTAAAAAAGCATCTCCTTCAATTTCATAAGAAAAATTTGGAATTTTATCACACACATCAATCAGAGGATACATAAAATCTAAATTGCTTCCAGGATCTGTCTGATTGGGATGAACCGGCAGTTCTATACATTCCTTACCTGTGTCTATAATTATTTTTATATTATAAACTCTTGCACTGGTAGAACCTCCCCTTGTAAATAAGCGCGAAATCATTCCCGCCTTAATAATGACTTTAAAACTTTTGATATCAGAAAAGTTAATATTTTTTGCTTTCCTTTCAGAAAAATATGAATATACTAAACGCATCTTGTCATCTGAGATTTGGATGACAGATACATACCCTTTTTTCAGAAACAAATATCTTTTTATGTGTTCTAATACAATATAAAAAGTTATTACAAGACAAAAAATAAGACCAATAGTCCTGTCAACACTTGTTCTTGCAAAAGCAGCATATAAACCAGTTATTATAATTGAAATTACACCGATAAATGAAAAAACTAAGGATAGAAAAGAATGATTTTGTAATACAATTGTAGCTGTCATAGTCAAAATATATCATTTTGGAGAAAAAATGTAAACGGAGGTTTATATGTTGTTAAATCTTCTTCGGAGTGGTATAATTGGCTTAATATATAAGTACAGAGGGAGAAGAATATGTTACAGGAAGCTACAAGGGCTATAAATTCTGCATTTAATAATAGTTTTATAAAAAAATTGAGCCAGTATCTTCACGATTGTGTGCGTGAAGAGGTCAAAAGCTCTACTTTCAGAAATCTTAAAGCTGACAAAGACAACAAATGGATTTTCTTAGATGAAGAAGATACTCTGTTTACCCAAGGTTTGGAATATTTAAGGTTGGAAGGCTCTGACCCGAAACTTACAGAGCTTATGATTCAGTCAGAAACAAGCCAGAAAGATAAATATCTTATTTACGGCTACATGTTTTTGACAGGAAAATCAAAAAGCGGTAAGAAAAACGAATTTTTGACCCCGCTTCTTTATGCACCTTGCAGGCTTGAAAGAAACGGCGTTAATATAAATTGTATGCTGACTGATGAGTTTTTATCCCTGAATACAGGTGCACTCACTGCCTTGATGAAAAAGAATGATGATGAAGATGAAACAGAGCAGCTTCTTGAAGGATTACTTGATGTTGTACCGTCTGTTCCTATTACACAGGAAAAGATGGATATATTTTTAACCACACTTAAATCAATAGTTCCTGATATTGACGTTTCACTAAATCCTGATAACATTATCAAAGAAGACAATATAACAAAAGACTTCTACAATGACGGGGTAAATGAAGGAATAAACTCAGAAAACATTGACGAAATAATCGAGCAGGAAGAAAGAGCTAAAAAATCTGCCATAAAGCTGGATAAAATAAGTTTAACAAAACAGTGCGCAATAATTTTAACCAAGCGCCCTGCTGTAACAGCCGGAGTTTTGCACGAACTTACGCAAATTGCTGAAAAACCGAGCGGAATTTATAGAGAAACTGTTTTAAACCTTATTAATGAAGAGTACACTCAGTCAAAACCGACTGACAGTCAGCAAAAGAGCCTTGCGGACTTCTTTCCGGTAACTCCGCTGTCGCTTTCTGATGCACAGCTTAATGTTGTAAAAAATGTAGAAAATGCAAAGCTTGTATCTGTTTTCGGCCCTCCGGGAACAGGTAAATCACAAACTATAGTTAACCTCGCAGCACATTTAATTGCAAACGGAAAAACTGTTCTTGTTGCATCACGTATGGATAAAGCTGTTGATGTTGTCGCAGAAAGACTTAACGAGCTGGGAGCGCCGTTTTTAGCGCTTAGAGCAGGAAGGCTGAATTACCAGAGAGAGTTATCAATGCAGCTTCAAGACCTGCTTGCAAACAAAGTCGACCTTGATGAAGGGGCTGAAAATTCTATTCTATGCGATGTTTCTGATATGGAAAACTTATTGAAAGCCATATCTGACTTAGAAAAGAAATCAGAAAAAATAATTAAGCTTGAAGAAGAGTGGACGGAGGTAAATGGAGAAATTAATCTCCAAAAATCCCAATATGCAAATCCTCTGTTTATCAAACACGTTCTTAAGGAAGACGAAATTAATCTTGTAGAAAACTCAATTAAGTCACTTAGCGAAAATATCGAAAAATCAGGTTTTTGGAGCGGGTTAAAAAACATTTCTGCAATCGGAAATCTAAAAAAATGTCTACGCACCAACAGTTTTGATGTTAATAATGAAAATCTTTCAATACTTAGAAATGAATTGGAATTTGCAAAACTTGTATGCAAAGCAAGAAAAATTGAAACTGAAATTCAGACAATCGGAAATATTCACGTTCTGTCTGAACAAATCAGAAACATGAAACAAAAACAGAAACGACTTGCAATTGATATTTTAAAATGCAAACGCAGACAAGCTTTAAAAGGATTAATGCAAGACCCTGTAAAAAGACAGAGATTGTTTGTTCATTCAAAATCCCTTGTTGAGAGGAAGAAAAATCTTCAAAACAGGCTTCTTGAAACAGAAGATTTTAAACCGCTTCTTGAAGCATTCCCTTGCTGGTGTGTTACAACCTACGCTGTTTCAGGTTCTTTACCCATGAAACCGGGACTTTTTGATGTCGTAATCATTGATGAGGCTTCTCAATGCGATATTGCAAGCTGTTTCCCAATTTTATTCAGAGCTAAGAAAGCTGTAGTAGTTGGTGATGATAAACAATTACCTCACCTATCTTTCTTAGAAAAAGCAAAGGAACAGTCATTCCTTTCACAATACGGAATAACTGACAGATACCAGCTTATGTGGCGTTTTAGAACAAATTCAATGTTTGATTTAGCCAATTATTATTCAATGCATCCGGTTCTTCTGGATGAACATTTCAGAAGCCTCCCGCCTATTATTAATTACTCTAACAAAGAATTTTACGGCGGAAGAATTAAGGTCATGAGAAGGAATGACAATTCTAAAAAAGTTCTTGAAACAGTTGTTGTTCCTGACGGCAAAGTAGATTTTGACGCTACAAGAAATCTGCCGGAAATCGAAGCATTGGTAAAAAGATTACATGAAATCGTTATCGAAGATGAAAGGAAAAATCCTGATAATCCTGTATCAATCGGCATAATTTCTCCGTTCAGAGCGCAGGTTGAACAATTAAAGATTTCTGTAAGCAAGGTTCTATCAGAGCACATGATGGGAAAACACCAGATTGAAATCGGTACAGCGCATACTTTTCAGGGTGATGAGAGGGATATTATCCTTATATCGTGGGCTTATGCAAACAACAGTTTCCCGCAGAGTTTAATATTCTTACAGAAACCGAATTTGTTTAACGTCGCAATCACACGTGCACGCTACCAGATGATTAACTTTATTTCAAAAGACCCTAGAGAACTGCCGGAAGGAATTTTAAGGAGCTATTTGGGTTTTGTCGAAGAGTATGAAAACAGGTTTGCTCTGAGCAAATCTGATGACTTTGATGAAAATATTTATAAAAATATTTTTGAAAAAGAAGTTGCAGATGCATTTAGAGAATTAGGACACAAAGTAACCTGCGGAGTAGATATAGCTGGATTAAGCGTGGATTTACTCGTTGATGATAAATTTGTAATTGAATGCGATGGAGTAGAAGATAAAACACCTTGTAAAGTTTCTAATATGAAGAAACAGGCTATTATTGAGCGCTCCGGCTTGAAAGTTTCAAGAATTTCAAAACGTGAATGGGGTTACTCACCAAAAGCCTGCATAGATAGAATTATCAACTGTAACACTTAAAATCTGAAAAAATCTTCAATCTTGCCCATAAAATTTTCAATACCGTTACCAATATTAGTCAAAGTACCATCTTTGCCAAAATCAGTAACTGTAACACAATATGCTGCTTTAAAAAATTCATCTTTTGTTAATGAAAATTCTTTTTTTGAATTCCATGGATTAACAAAATAAACTTTGTTACTGTCAACTCTAGTTACAGTTAATGCGTGATAACCAAATTCAGGTTTACCAACATCTAATTTTAAGGCGAACGTCATTGCGTATCGTTTAGGATTTTTTTCCATTTTTTCTAAAATTTTTCTGGTTGCTCTTTGGGATATCTTTTCTTCTTGTACGTTAATTGATTTAATATCCTCACTATTAATTGCAGCAACATTTTCAGAAGAAATACTATAAACCTTTGATTTATGACCTGTTAGTATAAAAATAGCATCCTGTGTGTGTCCAGCTTCTAGCGGATTATTCATTGTTCCGTCTCCTGTATACTGTCCAGCCATATTATATTCACTATTTTGATTATTTGCCCTATTAGTTTTTAAAACTTCTTTTCTGTATTTTTCAAATGCTAATTCGTATAACAAAACATCTAAATCACCTGATGAGTACTTACCATATTGTTTTCTGGCTCTCTGAATATCAGCTTTTGTAATGTGATATTCACCTGTTATGTAACATTTTTTCCCATTCTTCATATAATCATTTTTGCACATAATAGCACCAGGTAATGTAATACGATATCCGCCTGCTTTATCTTTTTTTATATTATTTTTTAATATTTCTGCACCAACTGTAGTTTTTGAAAGTGCCACTAATGATGAAAGCAAATAACAATCACCAGTTTTTCTCTGTCTAAAATTTCCAATTTTACCATCACTAACATTATTAGAGAAATTAAATATCGGTTTTTTCTTTGATGTTGCTAATATTTCATTTGTATTTTCTAATGAATATAAATTCAAATCATAATCATGCGATAATAAAGTATTTGTACTAATCATATAAACTCCTTTTTTATATACAAAGTATATAAAAGCATAATAATTGATATTTTTTTCTTTATTGTTACATTTTTGTTACATTTATCCTATTTATTTATACTTGTATATTTAGAGTATAATTAGACTAATGAAGTATGCTTTAGTTTTAGTGAATATAAAAGGGCTTGGGGTTAAGACTTTTAGCTATCTTATACCTGACGAAATGCGCGAAAAAATTCAAATCGGGCAGGCTGTACTTGTGCCGTTCGGACGTCAGGGACTTATTAATGCTTTTATAGTAGGATTTTCTGACTATCTTCCGGGTGATTTTAAAGCAAAAAAGATTAACAAAATCCTCGATGAAACACCGTTATTTTCACTAAAATATTTAAAATTATTAGAATGGGTTGCAAATTATTACTGCACTGATTTTGTTACGGTTTTAAACGCAGCGCTTCCGATGAAATTAATTGAAAAAAATGCCAAAGTTGCATTAGCTGTTTCGCTCTTGAAAGATGATGGAGAAGGTTTAACCAAACGCCAGAAAGAAATTCTTGTACTGCTTAAGGAAAAAGGAAAGTGCTCGCTTATTGAATTTGAAGAACTAGCTAAAACAACGCGAACAACAATGAAAAAGCTTGAAGAAAACGGGTTCATAAAAATCGAAGAAGAATATATTTACAGAAACCCGCTATCAATATTCAAAGATGTTGAAACAGAACCATTGTTTGAGCTTGCTGGAGAGCAAATTACAGCATATGAAGGAATTAGGGGTAAATTAAGGTCGCAAAGCCCGATTTTGCTGCATGGCGTTACTGCCTCCGGGAAAACAGAAGTTTATTTTAAGCTTATAAAAGATGTAATTGATTCTGGCAAAAACGTTCTGTTTCTTGCGCCGGAAATTGCCTTGGCTTCCCAGCTTACCAAGCGTCTAGCGCGAAAGTTCGGGATTAAAGATGTTGCAATCTGGCACAGCAGTATTTCTGACGGTGAAAAATACGATGTTTGGCAAAGACTTTTCAAAAATGAAATAAAAATTCTTGCCGGTGCGCGTTCTGCTGTTTTTGCACCGCTTCAAAATATCGGATTGATTATAATAGACGAGGAGCACGAAAGTGCTTACAAGCAGACAAATCCGGCGCCGCGCTACGACGCGCGCGTCGTAGCGCGGCGCCTAGCCCAATTCTATCAAGCGCCTTTGCTATTAGGTTCAGCAACACCTGATATTTCTACGTATTATTACGCAACAAATAATAATAACCTGTTTGAAATGCGCAAAAGATTTAACAATTCACCTCTTGCGCTTCCGCAGGTAATCAATATGCAGGAATACGGCAAGGCATCTTATCGCGGAATCATCTCAAAGCCTTTACAGACTGAGATTACAGAAACACTCGAGCGCGGACAGCAGGTTATTTTGCTAATGAACCGCCGGGGCTACTCGACATACACCCAGTGCAAAGCCTGCGGTACTGTAATTGAATGCCCTGACTGTTCTATACCTATGATCTGGCACACAAGCATAAAAAAACTTAAATGCCACTACTGTAACAGAGAAATGTCTTTTCCTGATTTCTGCCCTCAATGCGGCAGCGACGCTCTTTCGACTTCCGGCGTAGGAACCCAGAAAATAGAACTTTTAATAAACGAATTATATCCAGATGCACGTGTAGAGAGAATTGACAGCGATATTCTAACAAGAAAAAACGCACACATTGAGCTTTTAAATAAATTTCAAAACAAAGAAATTGATATCCTTGTCGGTACCCAGATGATAGCTAAAGGGCTCGACAACCCGAATGTAACGCTTGTAGGCGTCTTAAGCGCCGATTCCGGCTTTAACATACCTGATTTTAGAGCCTCAGAAAGAGGTTTTCAGCTCCTCACACAGGTTGCAGGACGCGCAGGAAGAGGGGAGTTTAAAGGCAAAGTTTTATTCCAAACCTATAATCCTGATTATTACGCATTCCAGACTGCAAAATCACAAAATTACGAAAAATTCTTTGAAACAGAGATTAAAGCGCGACAGGAATTTGATTACCCTCCGTTCAGTCAGATTATACGCCTTATATTATCCTCACAGAATAATTTCAGAGCGGAAAAATCTGCAATGGAAATTGCTCTAAGATTAAATACTATGACTGATAAGTTCGGATTTACAGAATATCTGGAAACCCTCGGGCCAACGCCATGCGTCATAGAAAAACTTAACGGTTTTTACCGTTTCCAAATTTTAATCAAAAATAAATTATCCCAAAAAGGCCATGATTTTGTGTCAAAATTCTTGAGTAAAATAGCTATTCCAAAAGACATTCGCCTCGCAATCGATGTTGACCCTCTGGACATTTTGTAACAATTTCTTAACTTTTCCTAAAGTTTTCTCTAAAAATGCCGTTATACATGATGGTTGTATGTATTAAGGAGAAAATATTATGCCAATACCAGATTACAGCGATTTAAAAATGAACATGAGCGGACTTAACAGATTTTTTAATGATCAAGGTATAAAAATCAGCTCGGAAGAAAGTTCGAAACTTAACACTATTTTTAATGAGTGTGATACCGAAAATGCAAAGGGTGAAAAAAAGCCCGACGGAGAATTGACCGGTCAGGAAAGAAGTAAATTTCTAGCAAGGATTAAATCTGCCGCCCCTAAACTGTATCAAAAAGTTGTTGATTTTTACACTGCCGTAGATGTTGCAGAAGACTTGCAAAAAACTCAAGAAGAAACGAAAAAAGATCTTGAAAAGACCCAAAACGAAAGTAAGGCCGAAAATACCGGAGAAAAAATTAAAAACAGCATGAAGCAATTTGGTCTTGAATAAAACGAAATCCCTGTGAGAACACAGGGATTTCGTTCATATTAGTTATATCAAATAACTTACACGTTAGCAGTTGCTCTAGGACCTGCATTAACGATTTCAGCAGGCATATTAGGATATTTGCTTGAGAAGTTATCAGCAAACATTTGAGCAAGCTTGTTAGCAGCTGCATCATAAGCAGCTTTATCAGCCCACATACCGCGAGCATCAAGCATTTCATCCGGAACATTCGGACAAGATGTAGGATAATCAACATTGAATACATCATGATGTTTGAATTCAACATTATCGAATGATCCGTTTAACGCAGCTGTTACCATAGCACGGGTATATGCTAATTTCATACGTTTAGCACCAGAAGCAGCAGAACCGCCAGCCCAGCCTGTGTTAACTAAGTATACTTTAGTACCATATTTTTCAAGTTTTTCACCTAACATTTGAGCATAAACTGATGCATCCATTGGCATGAACGGTTCGCCGAATAATGTAGAGAATGTTGGCTGCGGTTCAGTAACGCCTCTTTCAGTACCTGCTAATTTAGATGTGAAACCGGTTACAAAGTGGTACATTGCAGCATTCTTATCAAGTCTTGAGATTGGAGGTAATACACCAAATGCGTCAGCTGTTAAGAATACAACAACTTTTGGAATACCGCCCTTAGAAGGGATTTGAGCATTGTCTATGTAGTTAATAGGATAACCAACACGAGTATTTTCTGTCAATGAACCATCATTGAAATCAAATTCTCTTGTTTCTGGATCCATAACAACGTTTTCTACTAATGAACCAAATCTAATAGCGTTAAAAATTTCAGGTTCATGTTCAGCAGAAAGGTTGATACATTTTGCATAGCATCCGCCTTCAAAGTTAAATACGCCATCAGGTGACCAGCCGTGTTCGTCATCACCGATTAACTTACGGTTAGGATCTGCTGATAATGTAGTTTTACCTGTTCCTGAAAGACCGAAGAATACAGCTGTTTCTCCTGTAGCCGGGTCCATATTAGCAGAACAGTGCATAGGAAGAACATTTTTCTTAGTCATTACATAGTTCATAGTTGCGAATACAGATTTTTTGATTTCACCAGCATATCTAGAACCACAGATAATGATTTCATGAGCTTCATAATCAATTGCAATGCAAGCTTCTGAGTTTACACCATCAACTTCCGGATCACATTTGAAACCAGGAGCGCAAAGGATTGTGTAATCAGGTTCACCGTAGCTGGATAATTCTTCAGCAGTTGGTCTGATTAATAACTGGTGAATGAACAAGTTCTGGCTTGCTAATTCATTAATTACTCTGAATTTTTGAGTATAAGTTTTGTCTGCACCTGCAAAACCATCAAAAATGAAAATTTCTCTGTTTTGTAAGTATGCAGCGATTTTGCCCTTGATAGCATTAAATTTTTCTCTGCTGATTGGGCGGTTTACCTTACCCCATGCGATTTCGTTGTGGATAGATTCTGTATCAACAATAAATTTATCCTTAGGTGAACGGCCGGTATATTTGCCTGTTGTTACAACTAAAGCACCGGTGTTGCTTAAAGAACCTTCACCTAAACGTAATGCAGCTTCTGTCAATTGAGCAGGAGTCAAATTGCGATAAACTGCTTTTGGTCCAATAATACCAAATTTTTCAATTCCATATGTTTCCATAGATTAGCTTCCTCCTTTTTTAAAGCGTTTTCTCTATACAAAATAAGCGTATTACAAACACTTGCAAAAATCAACAATTTTAACCGTAAAAACCTATAGTTATTATTTTACAGACATGCTCATGAGCTGCTCGCGTTTTTTGCGGACATCTGGATTTTTCAGGTAATCTTCATAGTTCATCTGATAATTTAAATAACCGTTTGGCGTGATTTCAATTATTCTTGTTGCAACAGTGTTTATGAACTGGTAATCCTGAGAAGTAAATAGAACAGTTCCGGTATAATCAATTAATGCATTATTCAATGATGTAATTGCCTCCAAATCGAGATGGTTCGTAGGCTCATCAAACAAGAGTACGTTCGCTTCCTCTACCATTGTTTTAGCAAACATGCACCGAACTTTTTCCCCTCCTGATAATACATTTACCGCCTTCTCTGCATCTTCACCGGAGAAAAGCATTCTTCCCAGATAACCTCTTAAGAAACTTACATGCTGTTCTTCTGAATACTGTGCAAGCCACTGAATAAGATTTTTATCTGTTTTAAAGAAGTCATTATTATCTTTTGGACAATAAGAATGTGTCGCAGTTACACCCCAGTTTACAGAACCTTCATCAGGTTCTATTTTGCCTTCTAAAATTTCAAAAAGCGTAGTTACAGCAAGCTGGTTTTGAGAAATAAAAGCAATCTTTTCACCTTGCCTTACATCAAACGAAAGAGCCTTAATTAAGCGCTCGCCATTCACCTCTTTTTTCAGTCCTGTAACAGTAAGCACATCTTTTCCAGGTATTTTTGAGAATTTAAAATTAATACTCGGATATTTTCTTGTTGAAGGTTTAATATCTTCCAGCGTTAATTTTTCAAGCATGTTCTTTCTGGAAGTTGCCTGTTTTGCCTTAGATGCGTTTGCGCTGAATCTTGCAATAAACTTTCTAAACTCTTCAGCTTTTTCTTCTAATTTCTTATTGCGCTCTTCTTTCTGCTTCATAATTAATGCACTTGCCTGAGTCCAGAAAGAATAGTTTCCGGTATAAAGCTGAATATTTCTAAAATCAATATCAGCAATATGTGTACAAATTCTATCTAAAAATTTTCTATCGTGCGAAACAACAATTACAGTATTTGGGAAATCAATCAAAAAATCCTCAAGCCACGTTATTGTTGCCAAATCGAGGTGGTTTGTCGGTTCGTCCAGAAGCAGAATATCAGGAGTTCCAAATAGAGCCTGTGCAAGAAGCACTCTTACCTTTTCACTGCCTGATAAATCCTTCATCAAAGAATAATGAAGTTCCTGCGGAATCCCGAGGTCATTTAATAAAGACGAAGCATTAGGCTCTGCCTGCCAGCCGTCCATCTCTGCAAACTCTGTTTCAAGGTGCGCTACACGAATACCATCCTCATCATTGAAATCAGGCTTCATATAAAGGGCATCTTTCTCTTTCATTACATCATAAAGATGCTTATGCCCCATTATAACAGTATCAATTGCAGTATAATCGTCAAACTCAAAATGGTTTTGCTTCAATACCGCAATTCTTTGCCCTTTTTTAATATGTACAGAGCCACTTGTCGGTTCTAAATCACCTGACAAGACTTTTAAAAATGTACTTTTACCTGCACCGTTTGCTCCAATAAGCCCATAACAATTACCCGGAGCAAATTTTATATTTACGTTTTCAAATAATGCTTCTTTTCCGAAGCGGACTGTTAAATTCTCTGTTGTAATCATAATAATATGATTTTAACATAAAAAAAACGGGCCGTGCCCGTTTTTTTAACTGTTTTGTAATCCTCTTTTGAATTCTTCCGGCCGGCTTGAACGAGCGAGTGCATCTTCCAGAGTAATTTTCTTTCTCATATACAAATCTCTGAGGGACATTTCCAGAGTCTGCATACCGAAACCGGAGTTTGTCTGCATTGTTGAATAAATTTGAGCTGCTTTTGCTTCACGAATAAGGTTTGCAATAGCAGGAATAACAAGCATAACTTCCTGAGCCATAACACGACCGCTCTTAGTACCATCTGCCTGCAGAAGAGGTAATAGAGTTTGTGAGAATACAGCTACTAATGAGTTAGAAAGCTGTACACGTACCTGCTGCTGCTGACCTTCAGGGAATACGTCTATAATACGGTCAATTGTTTGAGAAGCAGAAGACGTGTGCAATGTACCAAATACCAAGTGACCTGTTTCTGCTGCGGTTAGAGCTAATCTAATCGTATCCAGGTCACGCATTTCACCTACCAGAATGATATCAGGGTCTTCACGAAGTGCTGACTTAAGAGCGTTAGCAAAACTTCTTGTATCTTGCCCCAGTTCTCTCTGGTGAATGATAGAACGTTTTGACGGGTGAATAAATTCGATAGGGTCTTCAATTGTCAAAATATGTTCTGAACGTGTTTCGTTAATATAATTAATCATCGCTGCAAGCGTTGTTGATTTACCTGAACCGGTAGGTCCTGTAACAAGAACCAAACCGCGTGGTTTTTCAGCGATTTTTCTAACTGTATCTGATAAACCTAATTCTTTAAAAGAAGGTACTTTTGATGCAATTACACGAAATGCAGCCGCATAATTGCCTCTGTCTTTGTAAATATTAACCCTGAAACGGCTTAACCCTTGAATACCGTATGAGAAGTCAAGTTCCCAGTCTTGCTCTAGTTTACGTCTTTGCTCTTTGTTAAGCATAGGGAACAAAAGCAATTCTACTTCTTCCGGTTTAAGAGCCGGAACATCCATTCTCTGAAGGTTGCCGTCTATACGCACAACCGGAGGTAAACCTGCAGAAATGTGTAAGTCAGATCCTCTCTGTTTTACAACAACTTCCAAATATTTTTCTATAAGCATTAAAAAGCCCTCATTTTCTTTTATACAGGATAAATTAATTTTATTCTCTTTACCCGTTAAGCACTCTTATACACAAAAAGATTAGCATAAAAAATGTTTTTTGTAAAGAAATATCTCGTATATTTGAATGAAATTTTTTATGAATAATTTTTATTTATCATTTCTAAAATATTTTTTATATTTTTTTTGGCAGGTTCTGATAAAGTAACTAATATATTCATAATTTCGTAATCAATGGTATCGTATTTTACACTATTTGAACTCAAAAATCTAAACAAAAAATCCGGCTCTATACCGCCTTTTTCTATCATTGTACATATTGTCATGAAACCTGGATAAGTCTTTCCATTTTCTATATTTGATAAATTAGCCTGTTCCAGGTCGGTTAATGAACAAAACTGTTCCTGAGTTAAATTCCGGCTGTTTCTATACGATTTAACCCTTAACCCAAACTCTTTTTTTGCTGTTTCTAAGTCCATATTTATAATTCTATTTGATTACAATATAATTTGTTATATTTCGTAAGACATTTAATTGACTATTTATGTTTCGCATGATAATATGAGCTAAAATTTATATTTCTTAATACGAAAGGAAAAACAGATATGAAAAAAGGGTTTACACTTGCAGAGGCACTCTCGATGTTATCAATCATCTGCATAATTGCTGCTATTACACTTCCCGGCTTAAACAGCAAGCATCAAGAAATGGAAACGGTTTTAAGGTTAAGAAAAGCATATATCACTTTGAATGACGCATATGAGCAGGGCACATCAATGCACGGAAGCCCGCTGGAGTGGGAGCTCTGTGATGTATCTGATGACGCAACAGAAGAAGATTATGAAGGCTCCAAAAATATGTATAATGCCTTTGGAGCTTATATAAAGAAAAAGAAAGATTGTCAGGGAAAAAGCGGATGCTTCGCAGAAAAATATTTATACATAAACGGCACAGAATGGGAAGATAATATAAATACAGCACCGCATCGTTATAAAATTATTACAAACGATGGTATGTCCATGGCATTCCATGCATATTCACATGATTGTTCAAAAATTCAAGAAGATTCAGATTTAAGACCAATATGCGGATTGGTTTTTGTTGATATTAACGGGCCGAATAAAGGTAAAAATATGATGGGCGATGATTTATTTGCGTTTGACTTAACTGAAGATGGTATTTTCCCGCACGGAGCTGCAACTGATACCTGTTTACACCAGCACTGTATGGTGGCCGGTTTACACTGTACTAAATGGGTCATTGAAAATGAGAACAAAGAATATTTAAAATGTAAAGACTTATCATGGAGCGGTAAAACAAAGTGTAACAAATAAAAAAAAGACTTCTGTATAAGAAGTCTTTTTTTTAAGTTATTGCCTTAAATATTCATTAATTGCTTTAGCAGCTTTCTTACCTGCACCCATTGCATTAATCGCATTTGAAGTTCCAACAGGCGCAACGTCGCCTCCAGCAAAAATTGCAGGAATTGATGTTTCGCGAGTTTCAGGATTAACGGTAAAATAACCTTTTGAATCAACTTCAAAATCAAGCCCGTCTAAGTGTGCAGATTTTTGGATAATAGGATTAGGACCCGTTCCAAGTGCAACGATAACAGAGTCAACATCTAAATCAGTATATCGTCCTGTACCTACAGGTTTTCTTCTGCCGGACTCATCTGGTTCACCAAGTTCCATTATTTCAAATTTCATGCCGGCAGCATAACCGTCTTTATTATATATTTCAACAGGAGCGTGAAGGAATTGGAAAATAACACCTTCTTCTTTTGCATGTCTAATTTCCTCAAGACGCGCAGGAAGTTCAGCCTCTGTTCTTCTATAAACAATATAAACTTTCTCAAAACCTACTCTTACAGCAGTTCTTGCGGCATCCATTGCTACATTTCCGCCTCCGATTACAGCAGCAGCTTTACCAACTCTTAGAGGCGTTACAGCATCTTTACCGTCTGCCCCCATAAGATTAACTCTTGTCAAAAATTCATTTGCAGAATAAACACCATTAAGGTTCTCACCCGGTATATTCATCATCTTAGGAAGCCCGGCACCGGAGCAGATAAATATTGCATCATAGCCGTCTTCTTTTAGCTGTTTTAATGTTATTGATTTTCCGACAATAACATTTTTCTCAAATTTAACTCCCATATCTTTCAAATTTTTAATTTCTCTATCAAGAACTGTTCTTGGAAGCCTGAATGGAGGAATTCCATATCTAAGAACCCCGCCGAACTGATGCAGAGCTTCAAATATTGTAACCTCGTGGCCGGCTTTACGTAAGTCTGATGCTGCTGTTATACCTGCACATCCGGAACCTACGATTGCAACTTTTTTACCCGTAGGGACAATCTCTACATTTTTTGCAGAAGTATTATCACCCACGTATCTTTCGAGAGCACCAATTGCAACAGCTTCACCTTTTATACCAAGAATACAGTTTCCTTCGCACTGTCTTTCCTGAGGGCAAACCCTGCCGCATACAGACGGAAGCATACTTGTTTCTCTGATAATATCTCCGGCTGCCTCCAGATTATCTTCTTTTAAGGCTTTAATAAATTCCGGAATATTAATGTTTACAGGACATCCTTTTACGCAACGTGGATTTTTACAGCTCAAACATCTTGAAGCTTCTTCTTTAACCTGTTCAGCCGTTAGATTTTCTTCAACAGGAAGAAAATTGTGACGGCGTTCTAATTTATCCTGTTCTTTTGGTCGCTGACGCATAGACTAACTCTCCTTAAGTGAAATTGTACATCACTAGTAATATCATACCAAAAATAGTAAAAAAGTCTATGAGGGATAGTTTAGATTACAATACTTGCAGGACTCGGCTGCGCTTGCTGGGCATTACAACAATTGCATTGCTATAGCCGGTGTCTGGTTTGCTGTAGCTAGCAAAGTTGCACTCGCCTGCTGTAAAATTTGATTTCTAATATACGCACTTGATTCTTCTGCAATATCTGCATCACGAATGGTTGATTGTGTTGAGGTCAGATTATCGATATGTACACCAATAGTTTCAAGTGCAGACTCAAGACGATTATAGGCAGAGCCAAATTCTGTCTGGCGTTGGTTAATTTTTGCCATCAATTCATCTATTTGATTAAGAGCTTTTCTTGCACTTTCTGAATCTGAGATTTCAATTGATAAATCTAGTGTAAACTCCAAATCAAAACTCATTTGGGAAGAATCGCCGGAAGCTATGCCTATTTGAAAGGTTATGATATTCGGTAAAACCGGCCGGGCGATCTTATAATCACTTATCAAAGTACTTTCATCAAAACCAGCTTTATTCAATCCAATAGCTGGTAAACCCGGGTTTATTGATGCATCATAGCCGCAATCTGTAATAGTGCCATCAGCTGAGCTTCTATAGCACCCTATTAAGCTTCCCGCATATTTTATACCTTGAACTTTACTTAATGAGTAACAATTTTTCACATCTCCATATGTATCTCCTATCAAGCCTCCAACGTAATTATTACCTGTAACAAATCCTGTAGAAAAAGAGTCATACATGTAACTACAATCATCTCCAATAATCCCTCCAACATAACTTCTTCCTGTTACTTTTGAATTAGAATGACAATTTCTTATACCAGCAAAGCCATGCCCAATAATCCCTCCAACATAATTAGTTCCAACTACGTCGCAAGATGTATAGCAATTAGTTGCTGGAAAGTTAACTCCATCTAATTTCCCAATTACTCCTCCAACATAATAATCTCCAGAAACAGCTCCAGTTACATAGCAATTGTCAATATATACTGCACCACTACCAATAAGACCACCAGTATAATAATAACCTTTAACATTAATATTTTCTAAACCCACATTTGAATAAGATGTTCTACCATCTCCCACCCCAAACAGCCCCTGATATCGTTTTGTTGGTTCATTAATCGTAAGATTACTTATAACGTATCCATTGCCGTTAAATTCTCCTGCGAAAGGATTATCGTATGTCCCTACAGCAGTCCAATCATATCCGGCAAGGTCGATATCATTCATCAAAATGTATTTGCCGGATAAGTTATCTTGCATAGCTTGAAGTTCATCTGCGGTTTTGATTAGCGTATAACCCTGTGCAAGAGCTTCTTCTTCACTTAAACGTACGACTTCCTTGATAAACTTACTTTCTGATTCCTTTTCTGGTGTCTGAAAAAGCTGTATACCATTGTAATTTGAATTTTGAATTATGCGCTGCCCCTCTGCAAGCCTTCCATCAACTTCTGACTGAATTGCTCTTAACGATTCTCCGCTATATGTTCCGTTTGCAGCTTGTTCTGCAAGATTACGGATGCGGCTTAAGTGACTGGATATCAAATCCAAATTTTCCATTGCACTTGTCATCATATCCAGCCCCATAGAAGCATTGTCCTGAGCTGCGTAATATGACGACAATTTACTTGAGAGCTTTGTATTTATTGAATAATTAGCAGCATTGTCTTTCGCATGGTTTATCTTAAAACCAGTCGTCATGCGCTCGATTGCTGTATTTAATCCGTTGGTTGATGCTTTTAAACCGGATTGGACTATTAAGCTTGATAGATTGGTGTTAATTTTCATTTTAACACCTCACTTAAAAGCCCTAATAAACTAGAGTATTTTACCCCCCCCCCTACAGCCGTAAGGGTTTCAGGGATTTTGATTAAGCGTTTTTTTACTAAGCTTCTCATTTTCGACAACATATCCTTATATATATTATATTCCACATTTAAATAATTTATAACACCGGTTTTCTAGTTTGTAACATATTTGTAACAATTCGTATATACAAGTCAATTTTCAAGCTTCAGTTGTTTTATACTGACAGGAAGAAGTGTTATGAATATACAGCCGATAAATAATAGCATAACAATGCAGGGAAAACCTCTAAAATCCCTAAAAGACAGAGTCATGCAGAAAGCAATTGACGCTGTACCTGAGCATACCGTTAAAGAATCTGCTAAAAAACTCGAAAAATGGGAGCATATTGACAGTGTTGTATCACGTCCGGCAGAAAATAGAGGTATCATGGGGGCAACAGCACTTCTCACACAGCCTGCAATAGATGCCAGCAACCATAAAGTTGACAAAGAAACAAGAAGGGTATCTGTTAATAGAACTATCGCAAAAATTCTTGCCGGAACAGGAGTTGGTATGCTTGTTGTAAGGGGACCTATATACAAAGGTATTCTAAGCATGACAAATATTAAAGGTAATTCAAAGTTCAGCAAAGCTCTATTGCCTAAAAAATATCTTAAAGAACTCAATGACAATCCCAAATTTCTTAAAAATTATAGAAGTGCGCTTGCTATGGCTATAGCACTTCTTGCAATGTGCGTTACAAACTTTGTCCTTGATGCACCTTTGACCGCAATTTTAACGAATTACCTTAATGAAAAAACGGAGGAAAAGAAACATGAATAATGGCATCCTCCAAAAAGGCCTTGAATGGGTTTATCAAAACTTTAAGAAAAATACTGCGACTATGCTTGTTGTTACAGGTACTATTGGCTGGGGGCTGTCTTCTCTCGCCCAGATTGGTGCTGTATTATTTAACCCGAAAATATCACCGGAGCAAAAAAGTTTCCTTGTTCCACAGGAATTTGCTGATGCTGTTGTAAATATAAGTGCGTTTTTCTTAATCACTCAGGCAACAAAAAAAGTAATTTCTAAACTTGCTTCTACAGGGAAAATAGCACCGGCTAAAGTTAGAGCATTTCTTAATAAAAATAAAGATTTATATGGCGACAAAGTTGGTAAGCTTTCATTAGATCTTGATGAAGTTTTAAAAAATGAGCCAAAATTTCCAAAAGAATCATATTATTCATACAAAAATTATGTAACAACAATGGGAACAATTGGAGCAAGTATTGTTTCTTCCAATATTGTTACTCCTATTGTAAGAAATTCAATGGCGTCTGATATGCAGAAGAAATACCTTAACAACCGTACACAAACTTCAAATGGCATGAGAGTTTAAAAATTTGTGCTAAAATAGCATTATGGAAAAGTTTGATTACGGAATAATAGGCGGCGGTCCTGCTGGTTATACAGCAGGCATCAACCTTGCAAAACAAGGATACTCCGTTGTTTTATTTGAAAAAAATAAGCTTGGCGGAACATGTTTGAATAAAGGGTGTATACCAACTAAGTCTATTTTGCACTCTGCTGAAATATATACAAACTTAAAATTCATTAGCGAACTTACAAACGACGGAAACTTTCCACAGCATTTTGTCCTTGACTATTCAAAGGTAATAGAAAAGAAAGATAAGATTGTTGAGAAAGTAAGAAAATCTCTTGAGCTTGCAGTAAAAAATTCCGGGGTAAAAACAGTATACGAAGAAGCCTGCATAAAAGATAAAAATACAATTACTGCTGCAGAAACTGACTATGAAGTAAAAAATATAATTGTTGCAGCAGGGTCTAAACCGCGTGAAATAAAAGGACTTGAATTTGACGGCCAGTTTATACTCAATTCTGATGATGTTTTAAACTTAAAAGAACTTCCAAAATCGGTGCTTATAGTAGGTTCAGGTGCTATCGGAACAGAATGGGCAAGAATTTACAACAGTTTCGGCTCTGAAGTAACTGTAGTAGAAATGGCCGAACATCTTATACCGCCTGCTGATATTGAAGTTTCAAAAAGAGTTGAAAGAATTTATAAACAAAAAGGGATAAAATTTTACTTGAATGACAGCATCGAAAAGCTTGAGGATAAAACTGTTTATCTGAAAAGCGGAGTTATTTTAACTCCAGAAATTATCCTTGTTGCAGCAGGAAGAACGCCTGTAATGTGTCCAAACTGTGACAATGCAAAAGTTCTCGGAGATTCTTGCGGAGAAATTCAGCTGGCACATTATGCTATCCATCAAGCAAAAGAGTATACATTAAATATACCGTTTGAGAAAAATCTTACTCCTTCAGTTATCTATGGACAGCCGGAAATAGCCTGGGTAGGACTAAGAGAACAGGATGTGGATGAAAGCTATTCTATATCAAAGCTTCCGATTACAGCCCTGGGAAAATCATGGTGTGATGATGCTACAGACGGCTTTATCAAAATTATCACAAAAAATAATCTTATTTACGGAGCACATATTATCTCCAAAGAAGCCTCATCACTTATACACATTCTCTTAACGGCTATTCAGAATAAGATTACACTTTCTGAAATAAAAGAAATGTGTTTTGCTCATCCAACTTATGCAGAAGGAATTTTTGAGCTTATTTAAGTTTTAATCAATTTTGTAAACTTTTGTAACAATATATAAGGTATTGCGCAATTCGCGAATAAAAATATACTTTATATATATGTAAGCATTAAATAAACACGAAACACATAACACAAACCTTTCATACAACCTACACACTAACCTTCTACACATGAGGAATTAATGAAAAAGATTCCGAAGCCTTTCTTCTAAGAAAGGTTTTTTTTTAGTTATAAAACTGTTTTCAACACATTTGATAATGTATTATTCCTGCTTAAAAATTCTTCTTCATTCATTTCTAGAAATTGCTGCGGCGTCCATGAATTATGCAAAAGAATGATGCCTTTAGTATTCTTTATAACATCTTGCGAATAATCATTTTCGAAATAAAAATTCTGATAGTTTTCAACCAGGTTATCATTATTTTTATTATTTAATTCTGGAAGTGCATTAATCTCCATTCTATCAATACTAAAAAACTTCTTTTTGTTTTTTGTTTTGAGCATTTTGTGCAGGATATAATTGCCTAAATAATCCCAGTTTTCCACTCTGCGGTAACGGCGCGGATGTAATATCTTTTGAACAGCATTATTTCGATATTTCACATCCTTGTAAAACTTCAAGTTATACTGGATTTGATTATACCAGTCCGCAATTATCTTAGAATTATTATTTGCTTTAATAAAAGCCAGATGTTTACTAATCATAACTAACTCGGAATCAATCATCAGGTAATCTTTCACCTGCGGAGAGGTTAATATTGTATCAGCATCAAGCCATAATCCGCCGTATTTTTTTAATAAAGCACATCGTATTGCATCGGCCTGTTTTGGCAAAGAAAAATCTCTAAATAAAATCTCGTCATAAACATCTTTCCCCAGCCATTCTTCTAAATTTGAATAATCTAAAAGAACAACTTCACATTCGGGTAAAAATTTCTTCCAAGTTTGCATACATAATCTTATGTATGCCGGCATTTTTTCTTTTGGCTCCCAGAACGTAAAAAGCCTGAAACCCTTATCGCTGTAGAGAGAGTAAGTTGTCATTATTCATAATTATCCAATAAATTTAATATACTTGCCCATTATATTTAATCAATCATTCTTTGTCAAATAAGCTTGCTTCCAAAAAGAATTATACCTACCAGTACACTAATAATTGTAGCAAACATTACAGCTCCTGCAGAAATATCCTTTGCCATTCCTACCATTCGGGAATATCTGTTGTGATATATTGAATCCAGAGTAAATTCTATAGCTGTATTGAGCATTTCTGCAACAATAACAAGCCCGATTACAAAAAGTACAATACAAAATTCAAGAGCAGAAAACTTAAACAACAAAGCCGCAAATAATACGAGTGTTGCAACAGCAACATGAACCCTTATATTTAATTCGCTTTTCAATACCAGCCTAAAACCTTTTCTTGCATTCTTAAAAGTATTATTAAATCCCTGCGACTTAAATTTTGTCATAATTGATACACTCCAAAGCCTTTCGCTGTTCCCCTATAACAAAATTGTATTCCTCTTCATCCCTGTGGTCAAATCCAAGAAGATGCATTAACCCATGGCTGATTAAAAAGAAAAGCTCCTGTTCTTTATTTTTTGAAAGGCTGATATCTCTATTATCTCCGGAAATCACTTTATCCAGAGCAATTACAATCTCTCCGAGATTAATATCACCGTCAAAAATAAAACTATTTTCATCATCTGCAAAGATTGCAAAAGTTATGATATCAGCAGGATAATCTTTATTACGGTAATCGCGATTTAGTTCATGTGTTTTTGCAGAATCACAAAATACTATGTCAAGAGTAATTGTTTGATACTCTTTTTCAAAAAGGCAGGATCTATCACCGAGCGTTTGTATATAATGCTCCAACATCTCTCGGGTTTTTTGTATTACATCTTTTTCGTTTACTTCCCAACCGTCAAAAATATTTTCCGTGAAAATATTAATTGTTTTCATTCTTTTTATTTTCCAGTTCCTTTACCTTCGACTCTAAATCCGTGTCCAGTGATGGTTTTAAAATTTCATGGTTCAATTTATTATTCTTATCCAGCTCCTGAACAAGGTCATTATGATATTTAATACGCTTGTGGTGCATGCCTCTAAGCATTCTAGAAAACGTCTCTGCAATAGTTTTTAAATCTTTCAATGTCAAAGGCGAATCAGAAAGCTGACCATCATTCAGCCTTTCTTTTATAATCTTATTGATAATTGCATCAATTTCTTCATTTGAAGGATTTTTTGCAGCCCTTACCGCAGATTCAACAGCATCCGCCAGCATAAGAATAGCAGTTTCTTTCATATTTGGTTTTGGCCCCGGATAACGGAACTGCTCTTCATTTACATTTTCTGCCCCTTCTTCTTTCAACGCTTCATTATAAAAATAACTTACAAGACTTGTACCGTGGTGCTGTAAAATAAAGTTATTAATTACCTGCGGCAGATGTGCGTCCTTAGCAAGTTCTATACCATCCTTAGGGTGAGCTGTTATAAGCATTTTACTAAACCGCGGCGTACAAGCTTTGTGAGGATTTTCAATACCGTAAAAAGACTGGTTTTCCACAAAAAACATCGGGCGCAGAAGCTTACCTATATCATGATACATAGCACCAACTCTTGCCAGTACCGGATTAGCCCCGATTGCTTCTGCTGCATTTTCACACAGATGCGATACTGTAAGACTATGATTAAATGTACCAGGAGCTTCCTGCATAAGCCTTTTTAATAAATCCTGATTATGGTCCGCAAGTTCTGCGAGCCCGTATGGAGTCATTATTCTGAAAAGATTTTCTATAATCGGAAGTATACCTAATAAAAGCACACCGCTGATTACAAAACAATTGACTACTATACAGCCCAAATCTTTAAAAATAAGCAGATTGTCAATATCCATCATATATTTTTCAAGGAAATATATACCGCCTACAATTAAAAGTCCTGCAAGTGATATTTTTGAACTTACAATTAGCAAATCAGAACGTTTTGAAAATTTTAGCTTTGAAACAGTTGTCATTACTACTGTATTCAATAACATAAATGAAACAACAACCTCTATATTCCAATGCATTCCAATAGCAATAATTGCAAGAACAATTGTCGAAGCAAAAAACGCATTTCTAGGAGTTGTAAAAATTGATATTAAAATTGTATAGGCAGGAATCGGAATTATATAAGGAGAAAATCCCGTCGGCAGAAGAGCAGATATGAACCCCAGCACCAGTGTAAATGATGCAGCCATTAGCATATGCTTTGCATCATAGTACTGCTTTTCAAAATTTCTCTCATACTGCAAAAATACGAAAGTAAAAAATGCAATCAGAATATAAATACCTATAATTCCGCCATAATTTACCTCAAGTACATTATAACCTGCCGCTCTTAATGCATCCCGTTTAAGTTTTGTAACCGGTTCGCCTTCAAAAACTATTTTATCACCCTTTTTAAACACTACTTCATAAGGTTTTACAGCATTTTGTGCATTTTTTTTCGCAATCTCAGTTGCAAATTCATCTACTACAAGATTAGGAACTATAATCTGGTTTAAAATCCCGGTTATCAATGCACCCTGATAACGTGGTACATTATTTGGCAAATTCTTTTTAATTATTGTATCAACATTATTATTTTCAAAATCTTTTGAAGAAATACCAACATTCAAAACAGATGAAAGAGTGATTTTTGCTTTATCAAATACCATCTGCAGGTCATTATCATTAGCCTTAAGCAAAAATTCTACAAGCCCTCTTTTACCGGCTTCATCAAATAAGACATTAAGCTCTTCTTTCTTAACCTCATCGCTGACATTCTTTTCACGAATTTTCTTAACTGAATTTTGCAGAGTAACAAGACTTGTTGCAATAAACTCATCCTCTGCCTGCGTCAAAATAGGTTCTACATTCTGCGCAACTTCTTTTTTATGCTGTTCAGTTTTTTTAGTATCGATTACTTTAATGTCTTTTTGAGCAACAATATCTTTTTTGCTTATCCCGTTTTCAATAACTTTCTGGAAAAAGTAATTTTGGGAAGATATGGTAACACTCATTAGAAATGTGAATAATATAAAACACATTACATTTCTGAAACTTTTTGATGATATAAAATCTAAAAACTTTTGCATATAATAACCTCTTGTTCTAAGTAAAACTTGTAGTTTTAATACTTATCCCTGTCCCTTCTTTTTTACAACAAAACCGCACTTTGTACAAGCAAGCACATTACCTGTACTATCGACCGGCATAAAGTTATGTCTACATGTTAAGGCTTCGTCCGGTTCTTTGTCAAAACTCTCTTTATAAACATTTTCTGGATTTGCGCCCACTCCACGTTTATTTTTGTTAAGCCACTTTATAAATAGTTCAATAATATACATAATTTGTTTTCTTAAAATAGTATAACACAAATTATGACTTTATATTTTAAAACCAAATGGCAGAAAATCGCTCATTTTTCGTATATTCAGGTTAGAGTTGTTGTCAGTTATAATTTCAATTTCATTTTCTCCCTGAAACTCGTACATAACCTGCCTGCAAGCACCGCAAGGGAAACAATCATCCTCATTAGGAGAAAAAATAGCAACTGCTAGAATTTCTCTTTCACCCTCAGAAATAGCTTTAAAAATAGCACACCTTTCTGCGCATATCGTAAGCCCGAAAGAAGAATTTTCCACATTACAGCCTGTATAGACAGCTCCGCTTTTAGCTAAAACTGCTGCTCCGACCGCAAACTTTGAAAAAGGTGAATATGAGGTTTTTGATGCCTCTTTTGCTTTATTCATTAATAAATTATAATCATAAGTCATACCACATATTATAACTGATTTACACCTAAATAAATCAGTTAATTAGTTGATATTGCTATTCAAATGACTTTATTATTTTATAAATAATCTCAATTTTTTCACGCTCTTTTATGCTCTGTACCGTTTGAATTATTTCATTAACCAGATCTTCCTGCGGTTTTAGGTAATTAATCATAAACAGGTCTTGCGGCGTAACATCAAGCGTAACAAGAATTTTTTCTAAAGTATCGGCTGTAAAAAAATTTTTACCAATTTCAATTCCGCACAGTGTTCGTGTAGCAATACCAAGCTTTTCTGCAAACTGTTCCTGCGAAAAACCTTTATCCTGCCTTAATTTTTTTATTCTGGCGCCTAGCTGTTTTTTGATATTTAATGTCATAGTCTTTTTAATATTTTATATTTAGATACCAGATTTAAACAGGATATTTTATCTTAACTTACAGGGCTATTTTGATATTTAATTACCTATCAAACTTTATGATATTAAGTTTTATGAAGCGCTAAAAGTATTATAAACACTTATTTTTACAAAATATTGATATTTTATATCAATTTATCAGGCAATTTTTTGTAACAAAAAGACTTTATATATACATAAGAATCGATTCAAAGAGCAAAACCAAAACACGAAGAAAGAAGAAAAGGAGAAAATTATGACAAACGTAGCAGCACAAGAAAGAGTTCAAGCTTATGCAGGAATGAGCGTAGAAACAGTAAAAGCACAGGGTTCAGAGGGACAAAAATTAATGGTAAGTTTATTTGATAAAAATCAGGACGGTAAGCTTGACAAACAGGAAGCAGAACATTTTAACAACTATCGCTTCAAAACTGAAGAGGGTAAAATTAGAATGACTAACATAAATAACGGGACTGAACTGGAACTTATATATGACAACTTTGAAGAAGATGTATTACACCTGTACAAAGGAAAACCTCTGAACAGACTAAATAGCTACCTATTTAAAAACGAAGCTGGAGAAAACTGTTATTTTTCAAAGCTAACAGGCGCAGTTAAAACCATTATAGATATGGTTACCGGTAAAGTAGCCATAGAAGGAGCAAAGCCGGCCGGAATACGCTGCGGAAGCTCTCTCTGGGGAAATAATATTGAACTCTCCGTTAAAGACTCTGATGTCAACGAAATTAATATAAACAACGGCACACTGGAACTTGAAAATACAAAAAACAGAGGTTTGATATTTGACAGTGCTACAAAAGTTAAAACCGACGGAAAGAGCACTATTAAAGCCGACAAAGACTCTGAATATGATATAAAGTAATATAAGCAAACGGGGCATTATTTAATGCCCCGTTTTTACAATCCTATCAAGCAATTCTTTAGCATAATCCATCTTAAAAAGAAGGTTAAGTACAGTATAAATTCCCATACAAGCAGTCATCACAGTTATGATTTTTGCGATTTCAAAAATATACTTTGGCAGTTCTAATCTATCAAAACCAACGCAGATAAACCAGCCTGCAATAAGGGTAATTGTACCTGCCAGAAGCATCTTCCCAAGATTCAAGAATAATGATTTGTAATCAAGTTTAATTTTCCTATGTATGAATAATCCTAAAAATACAGCATTAAATAGAGTTACAAAAGATGTTGAAAGAGTAATGCCTGCAATTCCCATATCAAGTTTTAATATTAAAAGCCAGTTTAAAAATGCTTTAAGAGCTATTGAGGACATTGCAATCGCAAAAGGTGTTTTAGAATCGTTAAACGCATAGTAAACCCTTGTAATAGAATCTCTAAATACATAAGGCAGTATTGAGAAGGACAAGAAACATAAAGCCTCCGAAACCATTACAACAGCATTCGCATTAAATGCTCCGCGTTCAAATATCAAAGAAATTCCATCCTGAGCAAGCAGTAGAATTAATATCAGCATCGGAAGCCCTACAAAAAACAGAACGCCAACACCTTTATTAAAATATTTTTTTATCGCCTCAAAATCACCTTCGCCTGCAAGGCGTGAGAAAATAGGAAATAAAGGTACAAGAAAAGCAGTAACAAGTATTCCTACCGGAAATTGAAAAATTCTGTTTGCAAAAACAACCGAAGTCCAGGCGCCTTCTTTGAGAGTTGATGCAAAAAACATATCGATATAAATGCTTATCTGACCGATTGTGGAACTCAATATTGCAGGGAATAAAAGTTCGCAAATATTTTTAAACTGCGGGTTATTTTTTATATCAAAATTTGGTTTTATCCTGTAACCTATTTGTCTTATTTTGGGGAATTGAACTGCCAGCTGGCACACAGCCCCCAGTGTAGTTGCAGCTGCAAGAGCTATGCCGGACTTATCATTATGCACAAGTGAAATAACTATAATAACAACGACACTCAAAATCATTGGCGACAAGTTAGGCAGAATATACTGCTTGTGAGTAACCAGAAGCCCATAGTAAATCCCTATTATTCCACCGATAAGAATTACCGGTGACATAATTTTAAAGTGCGCAGAAGCAAGTGCAACAAGTTCCGGTGAGCCTGCTGAAATTATTATTCCCATGATTTTATCCGCAAAGAAAAAACCTAATATGGAACAAGCAGCAAAAAACAGAAACGAAACCGTTAAAAAAGTATTATATAGTTTATTTACAAACTCATCAGGCTTAGAATCAAAATCCGGAATTAATTTAGAAAATACAGCAACTGCAGCGCTGTGAAACGGGCCTCCAACTCCGCCAAGAATAATTATTGCAAGCGAAGGTATTTGTAATGCGTAAAAATAAGCATCAGATACAAGCGTTGCACCATAATAATTTGCAACAACCATATCCCTTACAAATCCCATAAATTTACTTGCTATAGTTACAAGCGCAATAAGCCATGCTGCTTTTAGAACACTCTGCGTTTCGTCCTTTTTTGCTTTATTCACCGTATCCATACTTTTCTACCAATTCCACATACAAAGTAACTGCACGTCCCAAAGTCGGAGGATAAAATACAATCGTATTTGCCCCATCTTCAATATATCTTGAAATATCAATTCTGTAATCTTTTTGGAATATTGTTTTGGTTACAGGAAATTCCATTGCTTTACCATTAATTCTAACTGCAATTTTAGCAGCAGTTGAATTAGTGATAACCAGCTGGGCTCTTCCTATAGGCGCCCAGAATGTCTGCTTAACCTCATCTCCGCATACTGTTACAGGCAAAGTTCCCAGATTAATTCCCGTATAATAATGTCTTAAAATATTATAATACGGCTGTTTAAGTTTCGTTGCCATATAACCTGCTCCGTATTGGCTCATACCAACACCATGGCCGAAACCGCCGCCCATAATAACAACATCTGTAATATTTCCATAGCTGTCAATTTTATTTTCAAATATTATATTTGCACTCGGCAAAGATATTCCATCCTTTTGAAAAACTCGGCGGATTACAAGCTCTTTAGCTATTCTATAGCAATTTTTATCAGTCATTAACTCTACTTCAATGGCTTTTCCGGAATCACCGCGCTTCATAACCTTAATATCTTTTATATGTCCCAGCTCATCCCCCTGTTTAAATGCAGGATGAATAAATCCTGTCTTGGATTGAGCTGCTAATGTTGATTTAAGAACATCCTCAAGTTCGCTTACTGTCCACTCTTTCTGCCACCTGTAATAAGGTGAATCAATGTCAAATGAAGGAATTTTTGTTTCATAAAACTCCCGTGCTTTATCTTCTTCATTCAGAGGCTGAAACTCTGATTTATCAGGTACTGCTGTCAAATACGGCTTATGTATAGAAGGAAACATTTTTGTCAAAGGATCAGAAAAAGCATTTGAATAGCTTTCCGTATACCCCCCTGCCGTAGAGCTGTATAAAGCAAGGATTGGTTCATTGTTATGCAGAGCAACAATTCCGTCAGTTTCCATTACAGCCCTTGTTGCCAAATCGTCCTCGGTATTCACTCCGTAATAAACCTGACTTGCAACACTATCTACAACATTAAACTCTTTATAAGCTTGTGTTCTTGGCGTTAACACATAATTTCTTGCAGCTACAGCCTGAGCTTTCAAGGCTTCCAACCCAAATCTTACAGGCATTTCGTTCGGAACAACTCCTTTTAAATATTCTTGAGTTTCTACCAGATTTACGAGATAAAAACCTTTTCTATCAGGATGCTGAATAACTTCAAAAGCTCCATGATACAATGCTGGTTTGCCTTTTCGTGTTAAATCTTTGACCCCCAGAACACCTCTGGGACAAACTATTACAAAATCGCGTAATGTTGTTGTTTTCCCTTTTATTGTTAAATCGAGCCCGACTTCACCATTTCTAATAGTTATGTCAGTTCCTTCAGCTGCGTTAGCTATTATCTTACGGGTTTCTTTATCACATATATCGCATTCCGCAGTCCCGTAAACAGTAACTTCCTGCTTTAATACATTTTGAAATTTATTATCAGTTAACCCGACTCTTACAATATTATCATCCGAAAATACAGGAAGAACTCCTGCTGAAAACACAAGCAGAAAAAACAATCCTGTGATTAATTTTATTTTAATTCCCAAATAGTACCATCCTTAGAATCTTTTAATACAATTCCAACCTTATCAAGAGCAACACGGATTTTATCAGCAGCTTCCCAGTTCTTTTCTGCTCTTGCAATCTTCCTCTTCTCAATAATTTCTTCCATAGAAGAATAATTTTCTCCCAGCTCTGTACTTATCTCTGCTAGTTTTGCATTAAGTTCTTCTTCTGAAAGAGTTGCTTTTTCAAAAGTAAATCCCAGCGTTGAAGCCAGCTTAAATAAAAGAGTAAACGCATAAGGAACATCTTTATTTGCTTTGCCTGCCAAATCAAACAGAACAGCGAGAGCTTTTGATGTATTCAAATCTTCATCCATTGCGCTTACAAATTCTTTGTACTCTTCAAACGTCTTTATATCAAGAGTTTCGTCAACCTGAGTTCTTTTAGCATTAAGCATTCTTTTTACACCGTTTGCAGCTGCCTGCAAAGCTTCATCAGAAAATTCAACCGGCATTCTGTAATGGTTTGTAAGTATAAAAAATCTTATGGTATTAGCATCGTAATTTTTGAGCAAATCATCAATCGTAAGAAAATTTCCAAGCGATTTAGACATTTTTTCTTTATTAATAGTCACAAATCCGTTATGCAGCCAGTAGTTAACAAATTTACAGCCGTTAGCACATTCTGACTGGGCGATTTCGTTTTCATGGTGCGGGAATATCAAATCCGCTCCTCCTGCGTGAATATCAATTGTTTTTCCAAGATACTTTCTGCTCATAGCAGAGCACTCAATGTGCCAGCCCGGACGGCCGACTCCCCATGGAGATTTATACCCGAATTTTTCATCTTTTTTCCACAGCGCAAAATCCAGCGGGTCTTCTTTTTGTTCGCCGACTTCAATTCTTGCACCGCTTTCTAACTGGTCTATAGGCTGTTTTGAAAGATATCCGTAGGCAGGGAACTTTTTAACTCTAAAATACACATCGCCATCAGCTTCGTAAGCGTATCCTTTGTTTATTAAATCTTTTACAATTGAAATCATTTCACCCAGTGTCTTTGTTGCAAAAGGTTCAATATCAGGTTTTAAATTATTAAGCGCTTTCATGCTTTCGCTAAACCTTTGATACCAGTATGTTGAAACTTCCTCCGGGGTTTTGCCTTCTTTTTCAGCTTTTTTAAGAATTTTATCATCAACATCCGTTACATTTCTGCAATATGTAACGTCATAGCCTTTAAATTTTAAATATCTGTATAAAACATCCCATGTAATATAACATCTTGCATGTCCTAAGTGAGCATTGTCATAAACTGTAGGCCCGCAAACATACATTTTAACCTTATTTTCATCAATGGTTTTAAAATCTTCAATCTGATTTGTGTAAGAGTTGTGTAATCTCATAATATCTCCCCGGAATTGTCACGATTAATTTATCCCCGACCATATTACAACAAACAGATACTCATGTCTATAAATTCAGACTTCTAATTTATGCTTGTTTTTCAGCCATTTTTTTCGCATTAGCTTTTCTGGTATTATGATATGTTAACATTGGTATTAAGATACCAAGAAGAACCGGTGATATAAACACTGTAGAAATAAATCCCGGCAGAGAATTTAGTCCTCTTGCCATCTTAGCAATCTTATTGTGCTTAATATTGCCCGACCCCTTCATTAATTTTGAAATACCTTCTTTTACATGCGGATCAGCTTCATCTATTCGTTCAAATAATTCTATAATCTTCTTATTTTTTTCGGCTTTAGAAAGATTCTTTATTGACTCAAGAGTGAATGTTTTGTCATTAAACATTACATTGCTATTTTCAGATTTAGAAATAATTTTTTCCAAATCTCCTCCCTTAGAGTTAACAAATTTTGAAAAGTTAAGAAGTTTTGCCTTTGAATCAATATTACCGTATATAGCGTCTAAGTCAGCTACAGATAAAACTTCTAAATCGCTGTAAGGATTTATTACATCCATTGCTCTTCTGAAGGCATTTTTACCATCAGAAGCTCTATTTGTCAGGATGAAGCCTAATTTATCTTCGTAACTTCTTACCATCATTTTGGTTAAAAGAGGAACTGCAAATACAACAGACAAGGAAGATACAGTATCACGCAAAAGTATTTCATTAATTTCTGTCATATCACGTTTTCCGTTTTCATCAATCTGAGCTCTATCCCATGCACGTTTTCCTCTCGGCAGCAGCAGCCCTAAAGTTGCAAGAAGTGCAAATGTTGTCTTAGAGAAATTGTATCCGGTATATTCCAAAAGTTCATGTAACTTTTCCGGAGTATATTTTGTTATAAGCTTACCAAATTTTGCAAAGAAACCGTCTGTATTAATACCTTTTCCTTTGAAAGAAGGATTTGAAGCATCTTTTGTGTTATTATTGCCGTCTTTATGCTGCAGATGCGCCATTGTTTTTGCACCCGGAGCAACATCACTTGGTGCATAAAGCTTCGGAAGTATTGATAAGCCTCCCAGAGTAACTACTATATTGGCAATATTTGTTAAAAGACGTTTTGCTGCAAAATTATTTTTAATATTATCAACAGCAGAGGCATCTATTGATGAAGCAGCAGAATTGTTAGCAATTGCATCTTCTCCGAAATCTTTCAAAGCTCTTATAACTTCGCCAGAACTGAAAGCTGTCTTTGTGCTATCAGTACCTACGTAAACTTTATTGATTGAATACAAACTGTCAGAATTTTCAACCATTTTATTATTAATCTTTTCAACAATATTATTTAAAGCTTCCTTGCTGGCTTTTTTGTCTTTTGAATTATATTTTTCAAATTCAGCTACAAGATAGTTTATTGTTTCTTCAGATTTTGTGTCATTAGGAACAGTGTCCTTATAAATTTTGGACAAATTATATTTATAAAATTCATTTTTGAATTTTTGAGCATCATTTTTAATTGACTTATCAAACTCAGGTTTTGAAATCATTTCTTTGAGATTTGCCCCCAAGCGTTTTATAAGTCTGGTGTTGGTATTAGTAGATTTACAGAATTTGCCGGTTAAAGCAAGTATAGCCGGAGCTACACCAATAATATAAGGTCCGGTTATTCCTTCACGGCCTAATACTTCAAGACCTTCTTGAACATTATATTCACCTGTAATTTCTTTGTCACGGTGAAAACCTGTCCACACTCTAGGTGCAGTCATACCAAGACCATCCTGAATAAGGAATGAAACAAGATAACCTTTACTTTCAATCCACTGCATCATAAAACTAGATAAATCAAGCACAGAAGACATGCCAATAGATTTAAAAGAAGGATTATAAGCTCCATTCTGCTGATTTTTGTGTGATAACTTCTGTTTGCTATCTTTAGATGTCAGTTGTTTTTTAGACAATTGAATCTGCGAGTTAATTGAAGATATTTTCAAGTTTCCGCCCCTATTTTACGACTAAGTGTAACACGTACACTATTATACGAATTTGTCAGGGTTTGGACAAGCCGTAGTATATACGATTTTTACAAAATGTTACCTTTTTATAACCGGCGGTCGGATGGCAAATGCAAAATTATTTGCTTGAACCTTCTGAGATTAAATATTCTTTTTCAATCCCCTGTGCATCCAGAATAAAATCGCATAACTCTCTTACTGCACCTTTACCTCCGCCAAAGGATGATTTAAAATTACAAATTTCCTGAACTTCTTTGACCGCATCAGCAGGGCAGCAAGCAAGTCCGACTTTTTCCAAAATACATATGTCAGGAAGATCATCTCCCATGTATGATATATTTTCATATGACAAATTATACTTTTCCATAAGTTCCATGAGAGCAGGAAGTTTATATTTTCGACCTTGATATAACTCTGTAAAATTCAAGTTTTTAGCACGATGCTGAACTGTACCGTTATTTCTGGCCGTAATAATAGCAGTTACAAAACCGGAATTTCTCATTCTTATAACACCATGACCGTCTTTTGCATTGAAAGTTTTATACTCTACTCCGTTTTCATCATAAGTTATGCTTCCGTCAGTCATAACTCCGTCAACATCAAACACTAGCATTTTTATTTTTTTTGCGGCATCAAGTGCATTTTCTTTTTTCATACATAAACTCTCCTTTGAGAAAAATTATACAATAAAAAACTCATCTATTTGCAGTATTTAATAAAAAATTATTAAATCTTTTTTCCCGCCCAGCCGATATATCTATTATTAAGGAAAAAATATACATGCTGCAACTATTACCTAGTAGTGACATACTTACCCCGAATACGACAAATCCGCAGAAAGCAGTGGATTTTATCTGTAATTATATTGACAGATATCACTGCGAAAATATGGATGTTGATATTTCTTTCATGAACATTTTGGATGCCTGCTATGTTACAACTATGTGTTCTACCAAACATTTTATCAAATACCCGCAGGGAAAAATTAACTGGAAGGTTTCTTCTGAACTGGTTAACGAATTTACTCAACCACTCAGTTTGAATAACAGCAAATATTATTAATTAAAATAAAAAAAACTTACAATGCTTCAATGTATTGCTTCAGTTCATTTTCTCCAATGTTTTTTGAAGCAATATCTTTATGAGATTGCGTAAGCATTTGTTTGTCTTTTAATTTTAAAAGTACTTTTAAAATTAACGTAGGATTTTTAGTATCAAGCAATGCTTCCAATTCTTCTGCTTCATCGACAAAATCTACTGCAAAAAATACAAATTCACTTTCGTCATACAGTTCATCATAAAGCAGGTTCTTCAACTTATAGCTGTCAATTCCGACCAGAAGCTGATTTATTGCAAAAACTTCGTCTTTTGTATTCTTATCACAATCATACAAATACTCGTCATTACTTGTAAGCTCAGCAAATTTTACCTGTGCGAGCCTTAATAAAACTGCAGAAGAGCTTGATAAATTATTTAAGTATAAATCTTCAAAAATACTAAATAGATTGTAATCAATTACAGCCGATGGCGGAATAATTTCCGGTATAGCACTTACAATATTGCACAATACTAAAACCCCGTCATCAGTTTTTATTAAATCCTCTACCGGTACCAAATAAGGAATTTCAGACGCTATATTTTCAGAAAGTGAAGATTTTTTCATCACCTGCAGTATTTGGGGCAGTACATCTAAAGCCTTAAAAGCAACAAGATACTTAACTCCGTTATACTGTTCAAATTCATCTTCAGAATTTAACTTTTGAAGAGCTTCTGTTTTAAAAATTTCATCGTTCATTTTAGATAAAACTTCTATAGAATTAATGCTGAGCGGTTCAAACTCCGAAACAGCTGTCTGTCTGATAAGCGGTAATAATTCTTCCACATATTCCCGCGGCACAAAAGAGAAATATTTAAGGGCATAAGCTTTCTTCTCAACATTTCCATTTACAAATATTTCTTTCATAGCCGGCAAAATCTCAATCCCGCCGAAATTATATAAACATTCAGCAATGACAGAATCATAAGAAGGAGAATAATTATCTAAAAAATTCAACAGATTTAGATAGTTATCCTGATTAACCGCTTTTTTTATACGATTTGCTACATTATTTTTTACAAAATCGAACAGAAAATCGTCCTGTTTTACAAGCTTTGCAAAAAGGTTGACATCAGAATTGTCAACGAGTGATTTTGCGACACCTTCATACTCATCAGGATTCTTGCCTGTGAGTTTTTTTATCAAATCCATACTCTATCAATCCAGGTAAAATACTGTAACTACTTTGTGATTCTCTTCTGCATACTCAACAGCTGTATGAAGCGTTTTACTTGTATGAGAAAGGAAGCAGATTAACTGATTACAGTCATCTATAATTTCTCTGTTGCATACTCTTGAAGCATCAGCAAGAGTCATCATCGCTCTATCCGAATGTTCAACAATATTAGGTACACCTATAAGCTGGTCTTGAACATCAGAAGGCTGCTGACCGATTGTTTGAGGTAAAATAACTTTCAATTTATCCGGGTTAGATTTCATAGCACCGCGAATTGCTGCTGCGTTTGTACCGCAGGAGCCGCCTGATGTAATAATAGTATTGCCCTGTCTTACAAGAGCTGTTGTTAAAGTTTCAATCATCTGTTGATGAGTAATGGCAAGATTTCTTGAACCGATAATTGCAATTCTTTTGGCGGGCTGTTTTATAGTAGCTAACTCCATAGCAAGCTCATCTACTGTATCCGGAGAGTGTTCAGCTGTATCCAAATCACCAATAGGAACCATTATGGAAGGCTGTTTTTCATCGTCAATTGAATTTAAAATATCGCTCATCGTACCACCTTTAAAACTGTATTGTCATTTATAAATATTTTGTGTATGCTGATATATAATATCACAAAATTGACAGTTTGGGAATAGGGGAATGGAAAATATTTTAGAGAATCTTAATAAAGAGCAGCTTGACGCAGCTAAGACTACAAAAGGTGCTTTACTTATACTCGCAGGTGCTGGAAGCGGAAAAACTAAGGTTTTGACCTCACGTATTGCCTATATGATACAAAATGGAGCAATTGCAGGCAAAATTCTTGCTGTTACATTTACTAATAAAGCTGCTAAAGAAATGAAAGAAAGACTTTCTGCAATTCTGGGCGAAAATATCGTTAAATATATGTGGGTTGGTACTTTCCATAGTATTTGCGGGCGTATTTTAAGACAGGATATAGAAAATTACTCTTTCCAGTCCGGTAAAAAACTGGATAAAAACTTCACTATTTACGATGAAACAGACTCTGTTGCTGTAATTAAACAGGCTGTCAAAAAGCTGAATATGGATGATAAAATTTATCAGCCTAAACTTATTAAAGCTGTTATTTCAAATGCAAAGAACAAAATGCAGGATGCATACACATTTGCAACTTTTGCACGTGATTTTAAGTCGCAAAATATAGCCAAAATATTTGAGTATTATGAAAATACCCTCAATAACAACAATGCAATAGATTTTGACGATATGCTTATGCTCTGTGTTAAGCTTCTTGAACAAAATGCAGAAGTTAGAAAGAAATATTACGACAAATTCCAGCATATTCTGGTCGACGAGTATCAAGATACTAACCAGGCTCAGTACCAGCTAGTTAAAGCATTATACACAAACTTGCAGCAGGACATACCGGAAAGCCGCTCACTATGCGTTGTAGGTGATGTGGATCAATCAATTTACAGCTGGCGGGGTGCGGATTTTAGAATTATTATGAACTTCCAGAACGATTTTCCAAACGCAAAACTCGTTAAACTGGAACAAAATTACCGTTCTACTGCTAATATTCTTAATGCTGCAAACGCAATTATTGAAAATAACGAAGAGCGTGTGGACAAAGTGCTTTATTCCCAAAAAGGCGACGGGGAAAAAATTTCCCTATATGAAGCGCAGGATGAAGCAGATGAAGCAAATTATATTGTTAAATCAATAAGAGATACTTCGGATAATTATAATCAGTTTTCAATTCTTTACAGAACAAATGCCCAGTCAAGAGCACTTGAAGAAGCCCTGATTGCTGCCGGTATACCGTACCGGATTTACGGCGGTCTTAAGTTCTATGACCGTAAAGAAATTAAAGACGCAATTGCCTATCTTAAATTAATTTATAATAATGATGATTCGCAGTCCTTGCGAAGAATTATTAATGTTCCAAAGCGTGCAATAGGAGAAACAACACTTAAACATTTACAAGAATACGCAGATAAAAAAGATATTAGCTTATTCGCAGCAATCCGCGAGGTTGATGATATAGAAGCGATAAAATCAGGAACGGCGACTAAGCTAAAAGACTTTATGACATTGATTGATAAGCTCAAAGAAGCTGAGCCGAGATATTCACTTCCGGAATTTTTAAGTTTAATTCTTGAAAAAAGCGGTTACTTACGCGAGCTTACAGCCTCTGGGACAGATGAAGACCAGACCAGAATAGAAAACTTACAGGAGCTCGTTAACGTCGCAAACGAATTTGAACCGGAAGAATTGGACAATACACTCGGGGAATTTCTCTCACAGGTTTCTCTTGTGTCTGATATCGACGGTATGGACGAAATCGCAAACAATGTTACCTTAATGACGCTTCACGCCTCCAAAGGTCTGGAGTTTCCGATAGTATTTCTGGCCGGATGCGACGAAGGAATTTTCCCTTCTGCGAGATGTTCTAACAGCCTTTCTGAGCTGGAAGAAGAAAGACGGCTTATGTATGTTGGCGTTACAAGAGCTGAAACCAAGTTATATTTAACAACCGCAAAAAGGCGCCAGATGTGGGGTGAATACAAATATTATTCCCCAAGCCGGTTTTTAGAAGAAATTCCATCTAAACTGATAGAGCAGGAAGAATCAGCATTTTCAGAATACACTGCACCAAAGAGCACATTTACAAGTGCGGTTAAAAAAGTACAATCTAACAAAGATGGTTTTGTCAAACCGGTTTCCGGATTCGGTTCAAACTTTGTTGCACCGGCGAGCAGGGGTAATACAAGCAGTACAGGTTTTGGCAAAGATTTTGTTGCTCCATCGCAGAAAAAGACAACAAATGTTGTTCAGCGCACTCCAAGCAGGGTAATTATCAAAAAAAGTCCGCTCAACAAGGAAAAAGAAGAGGAAAAAATTAAAGCGTTTTTTGAAGACAATATTATGAAGCGCAAGCTTGAAGAAAAAAAACGTCAGGATGCAGAAGCACAGCAGCAGCAAAAAGTTGAAGAAGAATTAAAAAATACTGCAACACAATACTTCTTTAATGTTGGTGAAAGAGTGTTCCACGACAAATTAGGAGTAGGGCAGATTGCTGATGTAATCCAAATCGGCGACAGCACAATGTATACAATTGACTTTGGCAAAATGGGCAAAAAAGCAATGGATGCAGCGTATGCACATCTAAAGAAATTCTAGGGGTAAATAAAGGATAAAAGCAGGATTTCCTACCCTATTATACCGGATAATACATAAATCCTAAAGGAGCAGCCTCTTTAGGTAGTTCACCTCTTTGAACTTTTTCCATTATTTTATTTTAAGAAGCATCACAAAATCTAAAACCACTTTTCCAATGAGCAAGAGAAGAGCGTACAATTGGTGTATCAGATGTTGATATTTCGGGCTGTGCTCCAGATAAACGTTGTTTTTTACCAAATGAGAATGTTTTTTGCTTATTTTCTCTCCCCAAATCCGGTTTCTTTTGATGCCAACTTAAATAAACTATCAATTCTTGGCATTAAATATCCTCGAAATCCAATCTTTTATTTATATAAAATTAGATAGACTAGATAAATTGTCCTTTTGTTACAAAACTTTAGGCCCCGATACATACTTTTGTGATATAATAAATACATTAAATTCAGAGGGAAGAAGGTAAAAAGATGAGTTTAGATGTATATTTAGGAATAGATGTTGGTTCGGTTACGACAAAATTAGCACTGGTTGATGAAAAAGGTAAATATGTTGATTCATATATGCTAAAGACTGCAGGAAAACCTGTTGATGCTGTGCAAAATGGCATGAAGCAGATAATATCGCAGGCACTGTGTGATTATTCTGTAAGAGGAGTAGGAACAACCGGCTCAGGAAGAAACCTTGCAGGTGCTCTTGTAGGAGCTGATGTTGTTAAAAATGAGATTACAGCGCACGCAGTTGCTGCAAGTACAAATATTCCGGGAGTACAAACAATTCTGGAAATCGGCGGGCAGGACAGTAAAATAATCATTCTCCGTGACGGTATTGTTACAGATTTTGCAATGAACACAGTTTGTGCAGCCGGTACAGGAAGTTTCCTTGACCATCAGGCTCAAAGATTAAATGTTCCTATTGAAAAATTCGGAGAAACAGCTCTGCGCTCAGATAATCCAGCACGTATTGCCGGAAGATGCGGCGTTTTCGCAGAATCAGACTTAATCCATAAGCAGCAGTTAGGCTATCCGGTAGAAGACCTGCTCTACGGGCTTTGTCAGGCACTTGTGAGAAACTATCTTTCAAACCTTGCTTTAGGCAAAGAACTGCTTCCTACAATTTCCTTCCAGGGTGGTGTTGCTACTAACTCCGGTATGGTTAAGGCTTTTGAAGAAGCTTTAAACACAAAAATTGTTGTTCCGGAAAATCACCAGACAATGGGTGCAATAGGAGCAGCGCTTCTTGCAATGGAAAACCACCAGTACACTGAAACTGAAACCAAGTTTAAAGGATGGGAAGTCGGAAGCATGAACTTCCAGTCAGTAACCTGCCAGTGTACAGGATGTTCTAACAATTGTGAAGTTATAACAATCCTTGAAGGCGCAGAACCAGTCGGTCACGTTGAAAAAATTGGAGACATAAAAGGCAATATAATTGCTCGATGGGGCGGTACCTGCGGCCGTTGGGATATAAATTAAGTAATAAGAGAGAAATTATGGCTATAAAACTTAATAACTTTGAAATCGGTGCAAATAAACTTACTATCCTAGCTGGACCTTGTGCGGCAGAATCAATGGATATTCTACGCACAACTGCAGAAGGTTTAAAAAAGGTATGTGAAGAACTGGATATAAATTACGTATTCAAATCCTCTTTTGATAAAGCAAACCGTTCTTCTATAACTTCGTACAGAGGACCGGGGCTGGAAAAGGGACTGGAAATGCTTGCAAAAATCAAATCAGAATTTGAGCTTCCAATCGTTACAGATATTCATCACCCCGAACAGGCGACTATTGTTGCTGAAGTTGCAGACATTCTTCAAATACCAGCATTTTTATGCAGACAAACTGATTTACTCGTTGCGGCAGCAAAGACAGGTAAAATAGTTAATATCAAAAAAGGCCAATTTTTAGCACCGCAGCAAATGAGATCTCTTGTAAAAAAAGTCGAAGACAGCGGCAATAAACAAATTATGCTAACTGATAGAGGAGTAACATTCGGCTACGGAAATCTTGTTGTTGATTTTCGGGCAATTCCTATTATGAAAGAATTTGGCTATCCTGTAGTATTTGACGCTACTCACAGCGTTCAAATGCCTGGTTCAAACGGAGATTCAACAGGCGGGGACAGAAGATTTGTTCCGACGCTTGCAAAATGCGCTATGGCAGCAGGGGCAGATGTTCTTTTCTTTGAAGTACATCCTGAACCTGATAAAGCTCTTTGTGACGGGCCAAATATGCTTGAGTTAAACAAGGCAAAAGAAGTTTTCAAAAAATGTAAAGAGATTTTTGATATATGCTAAAAACTGTTAAAAAGCTTGAACAAGGGCTCAGAGGAAGTATAACAATCCCTTCTGATAAATCAATATCACACAGAGCTGTAATGTTTTCATCAATTGCCAAGGGTGAATGCATAATAAGAAACTTCTCAAGCGGGGCAGATTGTCATTCGACTTTAAATTTATTCAAACAGCTTGGTGTTGATATTCAATTTCTCGACAACAAAACTTTAAAAATTAAATCCACAGGTAAATTAAAAAAATCTGAAACACCTCTGGATAATGGTAATTCAGGTACAACAATGCGCCTTGTATCAGGTATCCTAGCGGGTCAGAATTTTGACTCTGTTATGATTGGGGATACAAGTCTGTCAAAGCGCCCGATGAAACGCATTATAGAGCCCTTGACGCTTATGGGAGCTGATATAACTTCTGTTGACGGCTACGCACCATTAACAATAAAAGGACGCCCGCTTCAAGGTATTACTTACTACTCAAAGTTGGCAAGCGCACAGGTTAAATCCTGTCTATTGCTTGCGGGATTGAACGCGGAAGGTGAAACCACTTTCATAGAGCCTTACACCTCAAGAAACCATACAGAACGGCTTTTTGAATATCTTGGTGCTGATATAAAAATTAACGGAACAAGTGTTTGTGTTAAACCTTCACAATTAACAGCTAAAGATATTGATGTAGTCGGAGATATTTCTTCTGCAGCATTCTTTGTTGCAGCAGGATTAATAGTTAAAGGTTCAGATTTTGTTATTAAAAATGTTGGAGTTAACCATACACGTTCAGGAATAATTGACATTGTATCTCGAATGGGCGGATGCGTAGAGATAATGAATGAACATATAATTGCAGGTGAGCCTTGCGCCGACATAAGAGTACAATATACAGGAACTTTAAAAGGCTGTGTCATTGAAGGAGAAGATATTCCAAGATTAATTGATGAACTTCCTGTAATTGCAGTATTAGCTTCTCAGGCAGAGGATGAAACAATTGTTAGAAATGCAGAAGATTTGAGAAACAAAGAATCTGACAGGATTAAGTGTTTAGTAAATGAACTCACAAAAATCGGAGTAAATATAGAAGAAACTAAAGACGGTTTTATTGTAAGAGGGAAAAAAGAATTAAGCGGAGGAGCAGAACTCGAAAGTTATCACGACCACAGGCTTGCAATGAGTTTTTATATAGCAGGGCTTGTATGCAAAAATGAAATTGCAATAAACGGATTTGAATGGACAAACATTTCTTTTCCTGAGTTTGAAGAGCTGATGGATAATTTAATTTAAGTTTGTTCCTAACCTTGTTCAATCCAGCTTCTGATTTTTTCACCTGCTTCGGCTTCATCAACGCCGTCAAATTCGCGTTTTAATTCGCGCAGAGCTTCACGAATTTCAGCACCTGATGCAGGAATTGCAGCAGGACGGTTTTGCTGTTCAAGCAGGCCTTGCTGCAGTTGTGACTGTTTCTGGATTAAATCCGCAGCATTTACGCTTAAATCCTTAATCTGTTTTTCCTGAGCCTCATTCATTTCTCTCAAACGATTGAGTTCTTCTTCTTGAGCTGCTTTTGCTGCATTAATCTTTTGAGTTAAAGCTTTATGTCCGAAGAACAAACCAAATGCAAGGAGCGCAATAGCTAGCCACCAAGGGTTGCCATGTTCTGCCTTTATAGGAGCTTTTACGTTTTTATCACCGGCCATAAATGGATCAAGCGAATCGGCAAATGCGATTGTCACATTTTCAGGATCAGCCTTAGGGCTTGCGGCATGTGCAACAAGTTCTTTTAATTCTTCTAATGTAAGCTCAACCGGAAGTGCATCTTTTTCTAATGTTACTGCAATTGAAATTTCTTCTAGCGTGCCTGGCGACATATATTCATTTGTCTGAACCTTTGTAACACCATACTGGGTTTCACGTGCAGTTCTTGAATAGCTTCTATTTTGAGTTGAGTCAGAGCTGCCTGCCGGAAGTCCGTTTGGAAGATATACACTTACAGCATTGGTGTTTTTATTTGTGTCCATAGTCTGGTCACCAAGACCTTCTGAGAAAGTTTGTTCCGTAACAGAAGCTTTCTTCTGTGGATCATACTCTATAGTAAATTTCTCAACAGGAGCTTGCTTAAGGAAAGTACTTACTGTCGCAACATACTTACCCTGACCGATAAGTCTATTCAACTGGGTTTGAACTTTCTCCTGCATGTATTTATCATTTTCTTGAAGCCTTGCAAGCATTTCAGATTGAGCATCTACTAAACTATTGTATACATGCCCATTTGTATCTGTAATAGAGATATTTTCATTCTTCAAGCCGGAAACACTTCCTAAAAGCAGGTTAGAAACTGCTTTTATTGTTCCCATATTAAGAGTTTGACCGACTGCGACTTGCAGCTGTACAGTTGCTGTTACTGGTTTTTGCATAGACGAAAACATCGTTTGCTCAGGAATTGAAATAAATACGGATGCATTTTCAATACCATCTATTCTTCTGATTAAGCGAGCCAACTCGCCATTCATAGCTCTTACGAGTCTTATTCTTTTATCCTCTTTAGTAGAAGTAAAATCACCTTTATCAAAAATTTCTAAACCAACATTCTGGTCGTACAAACCGCTTTCAACAATAACCATAATTGCTCTATCTCTCTGTTCGGTTGTACACTTCTTCATACCAGGTGTACAGTCGCCTTTTTTAAGACGAAGTACAGATTTAGTACCATCAACGGCACGGGCTGCAACAATATTATTTCTAGCCAGAAGGGCCTGAATCTCAAGAGCTTTTCCAAGATTGTCAGTTGTTAAAAGATCAACATCTTCTTTTAAAGGTTCTTTGCTGACATCAATCTGATCATTCTTTGACTTACTTGAAGCTGCTATTGTTCCGCATATAATAAATACAATTAAAAGCAGAACAACACCTCCTACAATTGAGGCTAAAAGAATTTTATTTTCAAGTAACTTTTTAAAGTCCATAGTCCTTCCCTATAAGATTATTATACACATATATATTAATTTTGAGAAGCTTAAATCTGTATTTGCATTATTTTATCATACGCTTGTATGACCTTACCAGTTGCAGTGGTTGCGACATTAACAGCAATTTCGGCCTTGGACATTGCTACCATTACATCATGAATATCCACATTCTCCGAGCCCATCATTGCATCTTTTAACAGGTTATCAGGCGCATTCATTGAGGTGTTAAGTCCTTCTACGAGGCCTGACATTACACTCTGAAAATCTGTAGTAGAAGGTTCCTCCACTCTGTTCATTCTTGCTGACGGGAAATCACCCCAGCTGTCAAGCTTTGTGTGCTGTATTCGTGCCTCTAATTCATACCTTGGATAAAATCCGTTAAACATATATTTCACCTCTTTTAATAATTTTATCGGCTTGTTTTTTATTTTTTTTAGATATTTTTTGGAAATATCATACATATGCAGTATCGTTTTAATAATTATTAAAGAATTGTCAAGTTTTGCCGTCATAGAAAGTATTATGAATTTACATGAAGAATGCTTATTAAAATATTTACTCAACCCGCTTGATTTACTCCAATCAACAGAGCTTTTGAAATTCAATAACAGCCTGATTGAAAAGAGTATTTGTGTGGATAAAATCCTTGCAAAGAAAGCTAAAATTAACTATACTAGAATATAATTTACAATTTTTGGGGGAGATATGAAAAATCTTATTAAGACAAAATGGTTTATCTATGGAACTTATTTGCTTCTTGTTCTGGCAACTTTGCTAATAGGTTTTGTACTGTTACAAAATAATAAAACACTTAAGAACGTAATAGTATCATTTTTTGAAGTAGCAGAAAACAGAACTTTTGACTACAGACAGTCTTTACAGGTAATTCATAAACGTCCTCTGCCAAATAAAGATATTGTTGTACTTGCAGTAGACGACGCTAGCTTAGAATCTTTATGGGAAAAGTACGGAGAATGGCCTATACCGAGAAATGTATACGGCGATTTGATAAACTATCTTGAATTACAAAAACCTCAATCAATAATTTTTGATTTAATGTTTATTAAATCCATAAGAGCAACAGCAGATGCTGACAAGTATTTAGCTGAAACAATGAATAAGTATAATAATATATATACAGGAATGAACCTTGATGACCAGCCTTCCAGCTTAAGACTTCCTATAGATTTGCCTGAAAGGCTGGCCTTAAATATTCAAAACGACTCAAATGTTGATTTCACACAAAAAAGTTATAAAAACTGCAGACCTATAATGTCATCATTAATTGATGGAAAAGTTAATATAGGAATGACAAACGTTCAGAGAGCCAGTGATGGTATTTTACGAGAAGTGACACCGATTATGATGTATAAAGATAAATACTATCCGTATCTATCTTTTAAAGCAGGTGCCGATTATATTGAACAAAAAAATGCAAAAGATTTTGTAATTGATGCAAATTCTAACTTAAAAGTATTTGATACAAAAATTCCCCTTACAAAAGACGGAAATGCAATACTTAACTGGTACGGCCCGAGCGGAACTCATACAATTATACCGATGTATGAAGTAATTAATGCAATGACCGGCACTAATAAGAGTTTGAATACAAAATTTGATTTTAAAGATAAAGTTATTATTATCGGAACAACAGCAACCGCGCTTCAGGATAATAAAAGTGTTCCTATACAAAACATTATTTATCCCGGAGTTGAAGTACACGCTACATTCTTTAACAATATGCTGGATAATAACTTTATAAGAAAAACGGATGCGTTTACTGATATTATTATAATTACATCAGTTATAGCAATCGTCGGTGCTATTGTAATGCTATCGACTTCAACGTTATTTGCATCGCTTTCTACAATACTATTTGGCATTGCATATTTATTTATCTCATATTATTTAATGGAATTATATAATTTGTGGATTCCGGTTGTAATGCCTGTAATCTCTATCATGGCTGCATTTGCACTATCATTCTTAGCTAAATATCTATTGAAAGCACGTGATTTCGAATACCAGTATAAACTGGCTACAATAGACGGATTAACAGAGCTGTATAACCACAGATATTTTCAGGATACTTTAAGAAAACAAATAGACATTGCCAGAAGATACAATCAGGCTTTCTCATTAATCATAATTGATATTGATTTCTTCAAAAAATTCAATGATACATACGGACATCAAGCAGGAGATGCCGTTTTAAGGCAGGTTGCTAAAATTCTTAAAAACAATTCGCGTGCAACCGATTATGTATGCAGATACGGCGGTGAAGAAATGACAATTATCCTGCCTAATACCTCAGCAGAAGATGCATTATTCAATGCGAACAGAATTTGTAAAGCTGTTGCAGACACACCATTTCATCTGACTCCTGTTGATAAAGTTAATGTTACAATCAGCCTTGGAGTTTCAACATTCCCTGATAATGCACAAACCCCTCAGGATTTGATAGAGTGGGCAGACAAAGGATTGTATTACGCAAAAGAACACGGTAGAAATCAGGTTGGCCGCTACTAATAGACAAAGGATTATACATGGAAGATGTTAAAATAATAGGCGCAGGTCTTGCAGGTTCAGAAGCTGCTCTCCAGCTTGCCAAAAGAGGAATAAAAGTTAAGCTGTATGAAATGCGGCCCAATAAAACTACAGGTGCACATGTTACCTCTGATTGTGCCGAATTTGTATGCTCTAATAGTTTGGGATCCTCTGATATAACCAATGCCAGCGGCCTTCTAAAAAAAGAAATGGAGATTTTAGGCGGCGAGCTTATTAAAATCGCATACGAAAATGCTGTTCCAGCAGGTAATGCACTTGCTATTGCAAGAGAAGACTTTTCAAAAGCAGTTACTGAGCGTATTAATAACAATCCTGATATTGAACTTGTAAGAGAAGAAATAACTGAAATACCTGAAGGAAAAGTAATTATAGCATCAGGCCCGCTTACAAGTGATAAGTTTGCAGAGGCAATTAAAGAGTTCACAAAGAGCGAACATCTCCATTTCTTTGATGCTATTGCCCCGATAGTAGAAGCAGAGTCTATTAATTTTGAAAAAGCTTTTTGGGCATCAAGATATGACAAAGGAGAAGCTTCATATATCAACTGCCCTATGAATAAAGAAGAGTATGAAAACTTCTATAATATATTAATTAATGCACCAAGAATAGAACAGCACAGTGTAGATGCCGGTGCAAAGTTTTTTGAATCCTGTCTGCCTGTAGAAGTTCTTGCATCTCGCGGAATTGATACGCTCCGGTTCGGTCCTATGAAACCTGTAGGTCTTATTGATAAACGTACAGGAATTGAAAATTATGCAGTGGTGCAGCTAAGACAGGATAACTCGGCAAAAACACTGTTCAATCTGGTAGGCTTTCAGACAAATCTCAAATGGGGAGCGCAGAAAGAATTAATACACTCAATCCCCGGGCTTGAAGAAGCTAATATTGTTCGTTACGGAGTAATGCACAGAAACACTTTTATAAATAGTCCGCAAATTCTTAACCCTACACTAGAAACCAGACAAAGAGAAGGACTATTCTTTGCCGGTCAAATTACAGGAACAGAAGGATACACAGAATCTATAGCAACCGGAATGCTTGCAGGAATTAATATGGCAAGAAGAATAAAAGGAGAACCTCTTATCAGTCTGCCAAGAGAAACAATGCTGGGTGCATTGACTTTCTACATAACCGACATTGCTCATCTTAAGCACATATCCTCACGCGATAACTCTGTAAGATACTTGCCGCTCCAGCCAATTAATTCAAACTGGGGTATTTTAACTCCGTTGGAAAAACGTTTACCTAAAAAAGACAAAAAGCTCAAAAACGAACTGCTGTCTAACCGTTCCCTTGAAACTCTTAATAATTTTATTAACAATTGTAAAGTTTTGTAAAAGCTCTGCGCAATTCTCGTAACTAAAAATACTTTATATATACAAGAGTAAAAATACGAGGAAAAGGAGCATATTATTATGGGAATTGAAGGAATTGAAATTTCTAAGTTAAGCGGGAAATTACAACAGTTAGCAACAGCTGCTGATGATGGAAATGGTGTTATCGAAAATAACGAAATTGAAATTTTTAAAGGTTATGCAGATGCAGCCGTTAAAAATGGTCAGGTTAGCGAAGATGATTACAAAGCAATCTTTGGTGCTGATATCAAAACAACTCAACCGGCAACAAATCCTCAGCAAACAACATATACTAAAAAAGATGTTAAAAGAATGGAAAAGTATGTTGTAACAATTTTAAAAGAAGAAGTAGCAGCTTCTCCTTCTGAAATAAAAGCTAAGCTCCAGGAAAGACTCGGCGTAAATGCAGATGATCCAAAATACAAAGATTTGCAGGGTCAGGTTGAATATATTTTAAATGCAATCAATGAAGTTGGTTATAAATCAAAAGACGATGTTGATAAATTAGAAAAAACTGTTAAAGAAAAATTACAGATTGGCAAAAAAGATGATTTCGCAAAAGACGTATTAAAAGCTTTAGTTGAAAATGCCGAAGTTGCACAGAGATCTAAAGAATATGGTGAAATCAAAGAAGCCTATGAAAAACTTGTAAAAGCAGGAATGGATGAAGAAGCAGCATACAAAGAAGCTAGAAAAGAATTTAAAGATAAGGGTTCCTATTACAAAGATTACCTTAAACATGGTAATATATTCTACAAAGCACTTCACTGGAAGAGAAAAGACAGTGATTTTGAAAAAAGAACTATCATGCCAGAAGCCAGAGCAACAGTAAGGGAAGCAATCAGCGAATCAGATTCAACCAGCTCTAAAGGCGTTGAAAGAGATGCAAAAAAATCATTAGAAGCTGATGGTGACTATAACAGATACACTAAAAAAGCTCTTGGAGGCGAAAACAACTTTGGTGAATGGATTAGCGGAAAAGACTCTGACATGAAAGTTGCCAGAAAAAATCAGGCTACAAAAAACGAAGTTGAAGGTATCAGAGAAGACGGACTCAGCGCAGAAGAAATTCATGATGCTGTTGATAAAAGAAAAACCTTCTTATTCTTCAAAAAGAAAACAGTGTTATTTGAAACACTAAAAGCCAGCGGTTTAATAGTTGACAAAGGCAATGGCGAATATGATGTTTCTAAACTCTCAATGATAATTGGTGAACATGTTGGTGCTAACTATAAATTAGATAGACAAACATCAGACTTCAAAGCATTAGCTGAAATAACAAAAACAACAAGCGCGCTTGCTGCTGCAACAGAATTAAAGAATCTATCAGAACAAGAAGCTAAAATGCTTGTAGAAATGTGCGGTTACAAAGTTGAAGGCAAAAACTGGGGCAAAGCTATCCTTGCAGCAACAGCCGGAGCATTAGTTACAGGCCTAAGTGCAGCCGGTTCTGCCGCAACAAACAAAAAATATGTATTAGATTCAAAAGTAACAAACTCAAACCACGTTGAATTTAACCTGAAATGTTCTGGTAAAACTCTTGAAGATCTAAAAAATCAATTTGGTAATATTGAAGGAGCCAGCTTGAACTTAATTGAAGGCGGCCTGCAGGTTATCATTGACCAGAAAAGCGTTGTACCGCTCTTATGGAAAGGCTCTAAAAAGATTATGGACACTGCATTAAAAGCAGCAATCCCTGGAGCAGTATTAGGTTTACTCGCTGGTCTAAAAGACAGCCCTGAAAAACCTATTACATCAACACAGTTCAATTGCACAACTCTTGAAGAATACGCAAAGGTTCTTGATAGCGAAGTAAAACAAAAGGCTATTGATCCTAAATACAAAGATGCATTAATGATGATAGCAGCAACATTCATAACAGAAGATAAAGACGGCAACAAAGTTTGGGATTGCGAAGGCTACAAAACATTCTTGAACAATGCGGCTGGTAACGGCGGTGTTCTTAACAGAGAAGAACTTATCGGAGCTGTACAACAATTGAAAGACAAACCTCCTGTTGAACATACTGATGAAGAAGATGATGGCGACGAAGAAATAACAACAGGCGGAGATGAAGAAGGCGAAACCGTTCCTGAAAAATGCCCTCTTGAAAAAAATAATAATCCTGTTGATACAACACTTCCTCACAAAGTTAAATTCGGTGATTCCTGGGAAGAACTTGTTAACGCCTACTTCCCAACCTGGAAAGAATGCTACGGCAAAATGTATGGAAAAGGCGGAGCTATTCAAGCACTCAAAAAAGCAGTTTCAAAAAATGAACAAGAATACAAAAAATTACTTGCAGGTTACATTCCATCAACAATCAACATTCCAGAAAAACTCGGCGATTGTGAAAGAAATGACAAAGGTAAAGTTACATTCAGACAACCTGAAGGAAATCCGGTTGGTTATATGGGAACCGTTGGTAAGAAAACAGGCTACAATGAAGTTATTCTTACAGACTGTAACGGTAACCAGGGTAAAGGCCGCGATGTTGATGCAGCACTTAAAGACCTTAATGATAAAACAGGAAAAGAATATACTGAACAAGATATCGTTGAATAAAGAAGAAACCATGATTGTTTTGATTATAAAAAGAGACGGATTAAACATCCGCCTCTTTCTTTTTCCAGCTATATTACTTATTATCCAAGAACATCTTCTATATCACCAAGGATACCTTCGTGATTTCCGCCGCAGTTGCAATCGCATTCAACCTTACCTGTTATATCAACAGTTATGTTGTGGTCTTTGATTGCTTCAAGAATTTTATCCAATTTTTCCATTAATTTAGTATCATCATAGTTTTTGTTACCAATTTTATCAAGGATTACAAGGATAGAATCCAGCTTCTTCAATAATTCAGTATCATCATATGAACCGCCGTTGCCACCTTGAGCTTTGATTTCGTTTAATGTCTTGATAATATTTTGATATCTTGCATCATTCTTATCAAATTCATTGCCAAGAAGTTCAATAATTTCAGCCTTAGCAGCGTTAATTGTCATATTTAGAACATCCATCTTTCCATCAATGCTTTCCAGTAGGCCGTTATTCTTAGATACAAGATCAATTAATTCAGCAACCATCTTTTCTAAGCTTGAAATATCGATGTTTCCGCCGCCATCAATCTTGATATTACCAATTGCTTCTATTATAGCTTTTGCACTTGCCTGTTGATTGTTATCCATAGTATCAAGTTTTTCAAGAACTTTTTCTAACAGAGCTTCTATATTTTTGCTAGAACCACTGTTACCATTTTCAATTGCATTGAAAATATTTGTTAAGTCTTTTGAAATGTCTACACCAAGTTTATCAATAGCATTCAGAACATTTTTCTGGAATTCGGCACTTTGATTTTCCATTTTAGCCAACAATTGTGAAATATTCTTAAGTTCTGTTGTATTATTTCCTACTTCACCTACAACTTTATTTAACAAATCTATTACTTCTTTTTGGAATTTTTCATCTTGAGCTTGAATTTTAGCTAATAATTGTTCTACCCCTTCAAGAGAGAAATCATATTGATCAAACTTACCGATAATGTTATCAAGCTTACCTGTGATTTCAGAGCCAAGATTTTCAATTAATGTAAGTATATTTTTCTGGAATTTTTCATCTTGATCCTGCATTTTTGCTAACAATTGTGTTAACTCATTAAGCTTAGCTGTATTGTTACCGATTTCATCAAGAATCTTATTCATGTTAGAAACCATTTCAAATCCGATTGCACCAAGGTAATTAAGAATTGCTTCTGTATTTTCTTTACCAGCTTCTGTATTTTGATCAACTTTTTGATTCAAAGATTCCAGCAGAGCTTTTACATCGCTTAAGTCTACTGTATTATTTTTTACAGCTTCTATCAAATCGCCAAAGTTACGATTCATTTCAAAACCTACAGCTGCAATATATTCAAGAATTTCTGCCTGTAATTCTTTATCCTGATCTTTCATTTGACCGAGTAAATCATTAGTAGAATCAATCTTATCACCATTCTTGCTTATTGCGTCTAAAAGTTTTTGGAAATCTTCTTTTGACAAAGCACCGTTTTCATATTTATTAATCAATTCTGTCAAAAGATTATTCGTTATATCTACTTTTGCATTTCCAGCTTCTACAAGAGATTCAATTCTATCAAGAGAAGCTTTAACTTCGTCTTTCATCTCAACGTTATTTTCAAAAATGTCATTAATTTTATCAAAGACCCCGTCAAGTTTATTACTAATATCACCGAGAATTTCTACAATCTTCTCCCAGGCTTTTGCTGCTGTAAGATTACCATCTTTAACTTCCTGCATTATTTCCTGAAGGAATTTGTTTGCTTCATCCTGTTTCATGCCATTCTGTGTAAGAAGTTCAATAATTGTCTTTTGATTAGCCTCTGACGACATCATAAAGTTATACATTTGTTCATAAAAAGCATTAGCATCAGCTTGTCCGTTTTTGTACATTTCAATAAGCTGTTTGATAAACTCATTATTTTGCTGCAGCTGTTCATTAGTAATCTGCTGCAACTCAAGCATCTTCTTCCACAATTCCTGCATCTGAGCAAACATTGATTGAATTGCCGCAAAATCAATATTAACAGTAACATTTACATCTGGCATTTCAGGATATACTGGAATATATTCTTTATCATCGCAAGATGTCAATGCAGATGAAGCTCCTAATGTAGCCAGCCCCATTAATGCTGCCATCGCTAAAGTTTTCATTTTAGAAGCTTTTCCCTGAAAAGCAAGATTTGATTTATAAGGAGCTATATATTCATTTGCTGCCTTATCTTCAGTTTGTTGAGGCGCAGCCTCATTCATAACTTTTAATTCTGTAGCCAATGTCGGATTAGTAGTAACATTGTTCAAGCCCTGAAACATTAGAGCGTTCATACCTGATTGAGGTCCGTTTGATTCAGGAGCCGGCGCTAATACAGCAGCTGACTTTCCTGGGTCAGAGGTATTTACCCCCGAATTTACCCCCTCACCAAATTTGATTTTTTTGTTCAATAACAAAAGTTCGTTTGCGTTGATGTTCATAAAATTTATGCTCCTTTTTACATAGTTCATTTTAAACCTGATATTTGCGTTAAAACAGGTAAAAATTTTTTTTGCTATTAAAAAAATTTTTCGACCATTTTTTTACAATTCTTAACACTAAACTATAAAAAAGAATTGTTGTCAAAGATTTTATTTGTTTATATAATATTAAAGAATATGTTGTAGGTATAAAACAATGAAAAAAATAGTAGTTCAGAAATTTGGCGGGACTTCGGTTGCAGATACTGATAAAATAAAAAATGTTGCAAAAGCAGTTATTAGAGAGCGTAATTTAGGTCATGATGTAGTAGTTGTAGTTTCTGCAATGGGACATACTACTGATTATCTTGTAAAAATGGCTAAAGACATTTCAGAAAATCCTTCATCTAGAGAGATGGATATGCTTCTTTCTACCGGAGAAGGGGTTTCTATAGCTCTTTTAGCAATGGCTCTTCAAGCACAGGGATGCCCTGCTGTCAGCATGAATGCAATTCAGGTTGGAATTATGACTGAGAAAGTTCACTCTAAAGCCAGAATTATAAACATAAAAACTGATAAGATAAACAACCATCTGGAAAAAGGTGAAGTTGTAGTTGTTGCAGGATTTCAGGGAGTTACAGATGATTTAGAAATTACCACCCTTGGGAGAGGAGGTTCTGATACTTCAGCAGTTGCTCTTGCAGGCGCACTTAATGCAATAAGATGCGATATATATACAGATGTTGAAGGGGTTTATACAACTGACCCTAGAATAGTTCCTCATGCTTCAAGGCTGGATGAAATTTCATACGAAGAAATGCTTGAACTTGCCAGAGTTGGTGCTAATGTACTGCATCCTAGAGCTGTGGAAACTGCAAAACAATATAATGTACCGCTTAGAGTTAGAAGTACTTTTAAGCTGGATAATTTAGGAACTTTAATATTAGGAGTTGATGAAATGGAATTACATAAACCTGTTACCGGTGTTGCATCGGATTTGTCGCAATTGAGAGTTGTTGTTTGTGATGTGATAGATAACCCTGGAACAGCAGCAGCATTATTTAACGGACTTGCAGATGCAAACGTTTCTGTTGATATGATTATCCAGTCTTACGCAAGAAAAGCTTTAAATACAAATGATATTGCATTTACCATAGATAAAGGTGATGTTGAACAAACTCTCGCAATTGTTGAGAGCGTTAAAGAAAAACTTGGATACAGCAATGTTTTCGTTGATGACAAAATAGCAAAAGTTTCTATTGTTGGTGCAGGTATGATTGATAGACCGGGTATAGCTGCTACGATGTTTAAAACTCTGGCTGATTTAGGTATAAATATAAAGATGATTTCTACAAGCGAAATAAAAATCAGCTGTATAGTTGCAGAAGATGATGCTAAAAAAGCTGTAGAAGGGCTGCATAAAGTTTTCCATCTTGATTGCAGTGAAGTTGCAGAAGTCAAAGGTGATTTGCCAGAGGTATAAGGGGTAAATGTACGGGCTTTTTGCCAAACTTCAGGTTTAATGTTTTTAATAGAGGTTAAAATGAAAAAAGTATTATTATCTTTTATAGTATTTACAGCAATATCATTATCTGTTTTAGCTGATGATAAGCAGGAAGTTTTACAGTTTTTCAACAATTATGTTAAAGCTGCAAACACTTATAGTACAACTATTCCAGATATGTACTCTCCGAGTGCTAAAATCATAAGACAGGTTGTAAAGCCTGACGGAACAACTCAGGACGTACAGACTAATACTTCAACTTATATAACCCAGATGAAACTCGGTCAAGCAGGAGCTAAAATAAGGCATTATACAAATACATATACGAATGTTTCAGTAACTCCTGTTTCTAATGGAAAATATAAAATTTCATCACTCAGACAGCCATCTGGAGAGAGTTATAAACTTAAAACGTATATGATTGTTCAAAAACAGCCAAATGGTAAGTGGCTTATTGTCGAAGAGATGATGCAGACAAAAGTGCAGACATTTTTGAAATACGCTAAGAATTAATATTTTAAACACCTAATGACGGAGCTATTTGGATAAATGTTCTGACTAAATCGCCGTCCCACTGTGTTCCAGCGCCTTCATTAAGAATTGATATAGCTTTTTCAATATTCATTCCGCGTCTGTAAGGTCTGTCGCTGATTAAGGCATGATAAGTATCTGCAATTGCTACTATTTTTGCTGCCAAAGGAATATCTCCATTTACGAGTCCTTCTGGATAGCCTTTGCCGTCAATACGTTCATGATGATATTTTACAATCGGAATTAAATCTCTAAGAGATGGATTTGGCATAAGTACTTTTTCTGCTCCGATTGTTGGATGTTGTTTCATAATTGCCCACTCATCATCAGAGAGAGGCCCTTCTTTTTTCAAGACAGTTTCAGGAATGCCTATTTTTCCTACATCATGAAGAAGCGCACCCAGTTTAATACGCTCAACTTCATCTTCAGGCAGATTGATAGCCCTTGCAAGAGCCTCTGAGAAACGGGAAACAGAAGTTGAATGACCTTTTGTATAAGGATCTTTTGCATCAATCGCTCCTGCAAGAGATGTTGCGATTTCAGAAATTCTTGCTCCAGAAATTGCATGGTCTGCATTAAATTTTGAGATTAATTCATCCTCAAAGTTTATACCCAGCTGGGCATGACGTTTTCCAATAACTTCTGCGTACGATTTTAAAGCAACATCATCCCAGAAGTTAAAGTCTGCGGAACTAATGATAGCAGACATACCATCTTTGTATCCTTTTGCCTGAGAAATATACATTGCCTGTTCTGCTAAGATTAAAAGTTTTTCTTTATCCTCCGAGCAGTCTGGATATGTTGCGATACCAACAGAAACTTTAACCGGCCCTATATCATCTATAAAGCAGCATGAAAGCGAATAGGTTAAGTATTCTGCAACATACTTTGCCTGTGCTATAGAAGTATTAGGCATAATAATCGCAATCTCATCTCCTCCATAACGGCCTGCAATATCACCTTCACGCATATTTTGACGAACTTTTTCTGCGACAAGTTTAATAACTTCATCACCTTTTGCGTGACCGAGTTCTCTGTTGATTTTTGTAATATTACATACATCCATCATTACTATAGAAAGCTTTTGCTTATTAATTTCTGCCCTGGAAATCTCGTTGGATAAAATTTCTTGAAATCCTCTATGGTTGTATAGAAGTGTAAGATTATCCGTATTAGCGTATCCTTCACTCATTTCCTGCAGTTCTAAATTATGAGAATAAAGCGCAGAAAAATTAGCAATAAGATTATAAAGCGTTATATTTTGTCTTGCGTAGTTGTCTTCTATTATTAAAACGCCAATGCATTTATTCACTGATATCAAAGGAAGTATGACAACTGCATTTTTCTTAAAGTACGCCAGTTTCAAGAAGTTAACATCATCTTTAAAAATAATTTCTTTATTGCAAAACGCTTGTACAATCGGATTATCAATATCTTTAAGAAACACTTTTGTAGAATAAAAATTTCCAAGCTTATCTTTAAGAGTTAGATTAATACAGCTTGATTTTTCCTTAAATAAACCTACTGCAATGAAATCAGAATCGATATTTTGTGTAATAATAGAATATATTTTTGAATAAAATTCTGTAATAGACGATATTTGAGGTATCTTAACAAGTTCCTCAACAACCATTTTGTAGTTTAAAGTCAAGCCTTTATCATTATTGAAATTTTTAGTTTGTGGATTAGAAAGAGAATTAGCACGATTATTGAAGGTCAAAGCATTAACCTTTGACACCAGTTTTTCCTGAAAAAATGGCGATGAAACCGGGGCTTTATCCGAAAGATTTGTAATCTTATCTGCTAAATTTTTTTCTTTTTTCACACTTCCACCTAAAGACTATAGACTATTTAAAACTTATAAACAAAAAAAATTGACATTTTATTAAAAATTCTTTACAAAACTGATTATCCCTTCAATTCATATATTAACATTTTTTTTAAGTTTTGCCAGCCTAAAATATATATTTTTTTACAAATGTTAATGAGTCAGGTTAGATATAAAGAGTTTGTGAGGCTTCAAAACTATGTTTCTGGTGAGTTAAGGGAATTGTGAACAAGAATTTATTACAAATTTTTCCATCTGTTGAAGCACTGATTCTGCCGTAATGGCTTTCTACAATCTTTTTACATAGATATAAGCCTATTCCATGCCCAATTGTCGTGTATTTCGGCACTTCCCCTGTAGTTTTATTAAACATTGTTGAACATTCGCGTTCTGAAAGTGTAATGCCGCGGCTGGTAATTTCTACTTGAATATGATTTGTAGAAACTTCTATATTAACAGTTACCTGCTCATTATGATTAGAGTACATAACGGCATTGGACAGCAGGTTTAGAACTACTGTCTTCATATCAACTCTGTCTGCCTCAATAATAGTATTAAGTCCGTTATCCTTATAAACAAATTCTACTTCTTTTTCCTGAGCTACAGGAGAAATTTCTTCAAAACATTCAATTACGAGTTCTGAAAGGCTAAAATATTCAAACACCAGATGTTTTTTACCATTTTCATATCTATATGTTTTTAACACCATTGAAATCATGTCAAGAATATACTTACAGGAAGCTTCTATTTGACTTACCAAATCTTTTTGATCTTCATTGATAGTTCCTATTGTTTCATGTTTTATTAGCTCAAGCCCTCTGAGCTGTGCGAGGGTTGGAATTTTTAAATCATGAATCAATGTTTCGATAAAGTATTCTTTTTGTCTTTCAATCTCTTTTTCTGCCTCAATATTTTCATATATTACGAGTATGTGTTTAATATCTCCATTCGCATCAAAGACCGGCGCTTTTCTTACACGGCCAAGAAATGGCTGATTTACATATGTAATATTCCTCTCAGCCACAATAGGCTTTTGCGTACGAAAAATTTCTTCATCCTCTTTGTGTGCATATTTGAGGGATTCTTCATCCATAACATCAGATAGATGCATGGTGCTTAATTCTCCTCTTGGACAATTAATCGCCTCTTCAAAAGAGGAGCTGCCGATAATAAAATTATTTTCTGTATCCTTTAGAAACGCTAATATAGGCATATTTTCCAGCATGCATTTGAGCTGTTCATCTTTTTCTTTTGCACTAATCTTCGCTGATTGAGCTTCTTTTTTTAAAAACTTACTAAGCCTTACATGCTTTATCAAATATATAATCGTAATCGTTATAACACTTATTAAGGCAATATTGTGATCTGTAGTCTTATATAAAACAAAGAGTGATATGACAAATATACTTATACTTATTAAATCTTTTAAAATACCCATAGTTATATTCTCATCTAATCTGTATTTTACATATTACATTATTTTTTTTTGAATATAAATTGCCTATGTGGGTAGGGAATTTAAAAATATTTTATGCAGTTTTACATTATGAACCCTAAGAAAATCTACTCCAGCACTCATTAGAGGATAGGAATAAGCAAGAGTAAAGGAGTCTTTAATATCATTGCCAGCATCCTGAACCTGCAGAAGCCTTTTTCTTGAGATTCCCACCATAACTGGACATTCTAGAGAATAAAAAGTTTGAATATTTTCTAATATCTTGAAATTATCTTCCCTGGATTTTCCAAATCCAATGCCCGGATCTATGATAATATCATTTATACCTGCTTCCCGAGCAAAATTGATTTTATCTTTAAGGTTTAAAAAGATTTCATCTACTACATTCTTATAAACAGGCGTATTTTCGGCTTTATCTTTTGAATGCTGAATTATTACACCTGCATTATATCTAGAAATTACATTCGCCATTTTATTGTCAAATTCGAATCCCGAAACATCATTTATTAGATGAGCACCATTATTCAGAGCAAAATCTGCGACAGCTGAACTTCTTGTATCGATGCTAATTTTTGTAGTTAAACCTTCATTTATTATAAAAGATAAAATTGGTTTTAGACGCGCAATCTGCTCTTCCGGCGCAACAGGTACTGAATAAGGTTTTGTACTTTCTGCACCTATATCAATCATATCAGCACCGTCTTCAATTAAAGAAATCAACTTTCTTTGTGCATCTTCCGGTTTTAAATATAATCCTCCGTCAGAAAAAGAGTCAGGAGTTACATTCAAAATCCCCGCTATTTTTGTCTTTCCGGCAGGTTTGTTTAAAAAGTCCTGAATTTCCCCCGCAAGCATTGCAAGCTTAAACGGCTGCCCCTTTAGTTTTGAAATAATCTTTTGCAGCTGAGAATAGCTTCCGCAAAGAATTACATCCGAGGTTTCAATTTTTCCGGTAACAACATTTCTATTGACAGCACAATCTGCTCCGAAGATTAAAGCCGTTTGTTTCAATATATTTGCCTGAGCTGTTGATAATCCGTATATTTTTATATTTTTATATCTGAATTTTTCTGATATAACATCTAAATATAAAGAATCAAATCCTATTTCAGCCAGTTCTACATGGATATTGCTATATGGAATTTCTCTTAACAAAAATCTACTCATGCGAAAATTCTATCACAATTATAACAGAAGTTAAACTTTGATAATTTGAAGCGTGATAGCCTTCACTACAGCCTGAACTCTGTTTGTTACATTAAGTTTTCGGTAAATAGCTTCCATATGTGCTTTAGTTGTTGAGTTAGACATACTTAATTCTTCTGCTATTTCTCTATTCATAAGACCTTTGGCAACAAGATTAAGTATGAGTAATTCCTGCTTTGTAAAATCTCTCATAAAAAATCCCTTTCACTAACTCATTTTTATCTGAAAAGTTTAAGTTGTCTATCAGCCTGATGGCTATTTTTAGAAAAAATAACCCGCTTGAAATATAAAAAAAAGTATGACATAATGATATTACTTTATATAGGTGTTTATTTTGTTCCTACATTTTTATAAATAGGGAGAGTAAGCTCTATAATTATTGAAGTATACCTGCCGATACAAAATCGCCAGCAGGAAATGGATTAATTAAGGCACTCACCCACCTGCGAGTCATTGCAGGTAACAAAATCGCACTTATATAAAGTAATAAGGGCTTTGCTAAGCAAAGCCCTTATTACTTTATATCTCAAATTTTTCTTTTAAATCTTCCAGACACTTCTGACTATCTGTTTCAAAATAAATTCTTAACAGTGGTTCTGTTCCGCTTGGTCTTACAAGTATCTTAGCCGTATCTCCAAGCATAAGCTTAACTCCATCTTTTGTGTCAATTGAAGTTACTTTATACCCGCCTATATTTTGCAATAATTTTACCCTTTCAAGAATTGGTCTGATTTCTTCTTGACTATCAAGCTTCAAATCTATACGGTCTGTATAAAATTTACATCCGGCAAGTTTATACAAATCTTCCTGAAGTTCTACTAACGATTTTTCAGTAGAAGCCATTGTTTCAAGAACAAGTAAATTAGCAAGCAGCCCGTCTTTTTCAGGTATATGGCCCTGAATGCTCAATCCTCCAGACTCTTCGCCGCCTATTATAACTTTATTTTTACGCATTGCTTCTCCGACATGCTTAAATCCGACTGCTGTTTCAATAACATTTATACCTAGTTTTGCAGCTACTCTATCTATAAGGAGGCTTGAACCAACTGTCTTAACAACACTCCCATCAATACCGCGTTCTTTAAGATGTTTAAGAAGAATTGCTATAATCTCATTTGGAGAAACATATTCACCATTTTCATTTATAACCCCGAATCTATCTGCGTCACCGTCATTAGCAAGCCCGATTGCATTCGGCATCTTTTTAACTGTTTCAATTAATTCTTTCAAAAATCTGGGTTTTGGATCAGGCATTCCTCCGCCAAATTCATTATCATGATACATATGTAGTGTTGAAAATTTTATCCTATGCTGGTTCAATAATTCATCAAAATAGCCTATAGATGCTGAATACAGACCATCAAACACAATATTTGTTTTCAATTTCCTAATGGTATCAAAGTCTATGAGTTCTTCAATATGTTTATTATATTTTGCTCCAAAATCAATTTTATGCATTGTTCCTGATGAATCTGAACCAGGAAATTCAATATCAATATTTTTTACTATTTCATCTGTAATATCACTTGTTGCAGGCCCTGCATAGTCTGGAATAAATTTCATACCTAAATATTCCGGAGGGTTATGTGATGCTGTAAACATTATTGCACAGGCATTTTGAATAAGTGCATTATATGCAAGAATAGGGGTTGGAACAACCCGTGAAGAGTAAAGTACATTAAAGCCCTTGCCTTTTAGTAATTCCGCACATAAAGCAGAAAATTCATCTGCCTTATTTCTAGGATCATATCCTATAAGAATAGGTTTACAAAAACCAAAATTATCAGCTATATATTTCCCTATAGCAAGAGTTACTCTTTCTACATTTACTCCTGTAAAATCTTTATCTAATACAGCTCTCCAGCCGTCCGTTCCAAATGTTATATCCATCTTTCCCCGCTAAACTATATTACGGCTCTGAAAATTAATCAAAGCCGTAATATATAATTCTTCTGTACGTTATTTTGCGACTTTTACGCCCATAGGGTCAATTGCAAAATCAGTTCCTTGTTCTGTTGTACTAAACTTAATAGGAATTCTAGCTGTTCTTGTGCAGGCTTTTACTGTCCAAATTTCTTCCCAGCTGCCGTTATTTTTAGGCTTAGTTATATTTGTGTCTGTAATAGAAAAAGTTTGACAGTCAGGTGCTGCAATTCTTAAACCGTATGCATAAACAGGAAATAGCATATCAGCTTGTAATTTACCATCGGCAAGGGTTTTTCCTGGAACCGGCACTTTTGTATCATAGTCATATGCAAATGCTGCTGTTGTAAAAGCAGCTGCTGCTATTAACATTAATAAACCTTTTTTCATATTCTGTATCCTTTCTTGCATATATATTATCATAAAAATTTATTTAGAAAACATCTGCTTTATTCCGTCTACAGAACTCAAGATTCCTGTTGCTTCATAAGGCATATAAACAATCTTATTGTCCTTACCGCTTGTTATTGTCTTCATTGTTTCTAAGTATTTCATTGCTATCAAATATTTATCCGGCTGACCTTTATCAGCAAGAGCATTAATAATTCTTTGAATAGCTTCTTTTTCACCATCTGCTTCAAGTATTCTAGCCTGAGCAACACCTTCTGCTCTTAAAATATTTGCTTGTTTTTCGCCCTCAGCACGGTTGATAGCAGCCTCTTTTTCACCCTCGGCTTTTAATACTGCTGATTTTTTCAAACCTTCTGCCTCTAAAATGGCTGCACGTCTGTCACGTTCTGCCTTCATTTGTTTTTCCATTGCAGATTGAATATCTGCTGGAGGAATAATATCTTGAAGTTCTACCCTGTTAACTTTTACACCCCATTTATTGGTAGCTTCATCCAGAATAGCTCTAAGCTCATGATTGATTTTATCTCTTGATACTAAGCTTTCGTCTAAATCTAGCTGACCAACCAGATTTCTAAGGTTTGTTTGTGTTAATTTTTCAATTGCATCAGGAAGATTTTGGATTTCATAAACAGCAGACTTCGGATCTACAATCTGAAAATATAACAACGCATTTATGCTTATTGAAACATTATCTTTAGTAATTACATTTTGTCTTGGGAAATCATATACAGCTTCTCTTAAATCAATTTTTGTTCTCTTTTGAATAATTGAATAAGTTGAGCCATCAAACCCTTTTTGTGTAACTTTCCAATCAATAGCTCTAGGAGCTTCTAAAACTGGAATTATGAAATTAAACCCTGACTGAAGAACTCTGTCAAATTTACCCAGACGCTCTACAATAACGACTTCTGCCTGCTGTACAATAATAACACCTTTAGCCACAAAAACAAGTGCTAAAACTATTAAAAAAATTGATAATGAAATCATAAAAACTCTCCTATTTGTTATTCTCTACAAACATTATTAAACCATCATTTTTAACAATTTTAACTTCTGAACCGGCTGGAATAAGAGAAGCATCAATACTTCTTGCTTCCCATCGCTCGTCATAAATAGTTATTACTCCTTTTGAATCAGTAACATCTTCAGTAACTCTCGCACTCTTTCCTATATATTTACCACTTATTCCTGTTTCAGTTTCCTTTGAATTCCTTCTAAGAAGCAGCGGACGTAAAAACGCGAATGAAAGAAACGACAAGACAAAGAAAATAAGCACAAGACCAAATTTACTCGCATATACATAAGATATTGCTGCTGTAATGAAAGCTGCGAGTGCGAAATTTAAGAAAAACATACTTGGCGTAAAAATTTCGAGTATTACAAATGCAATACCCACTACGCACAAAAATTGCCACATTAACAAGTTATTACTCTCCTATAATTGAGTTAATTTCTGCCACCATTTCATCTGGATTAAATCCGTGAACTTTAGCCCCTGCTTCAAGGTTTTCAAAATGTGCAGCAGCACAGCCAATACATCCCATGCCATATTTCTGGAATACTGCAATTGCTTCTGGATGCTGTTGAACGATATCCATTATCCCCATTTCTTTTGTTACTTTTGCCATGTTTTCAACCTTTCTTTAAAAATTATATTAAATACGAAATTATTGTATTAGCCAACTCCTTACCTTGACTAAATCATAATCCTCATTAAATAAGTAGTGTTATTATACCATACTTTGGAAAGGATTTAAATATGCAATTTATTAAGAATTTCTTTAAACATGACTCGGTAATTGGCTTATGCGGTCTAAAGAAAAAAACAGAATATGTTTGTATAGAAGTGCCAAAGAGCTACAAAAAAACTTTTATTACTAATACCAAGAATAATTATCTATTAATTTAATACTTAAAAATCAATTCTAGCATCAAACTTGGGCAGCAATCTTGCAATTCTATCTTCAAGGTTTTTGGCAAAAGGTCTTATAGCCTCTAGAGTGTCTATAACATCTTTGTCAGACATTCTGCGCATAAAATGATCTACTTCTATAGAATCTAAAATACTTGGTGATACATACCATAATAACTTATAGTCTTTTTTTGCTTCATTTAAATATTTAGTATTTACAGCACTAAAGCTGCAAAAACTCTTTGAATTATTAGAAACACGCATACACAATACTCCTTTTAAAAAATCAAGAAAAGGAGCAACTAAAAGCCGCTCCTTTTCAAACTAATGTTTTATAAAATTAAGATTATTCAATAATTTTATCAACAACACCAGCACCAACTGTTCTACCGCCTTCACGGATAGCGAATCTCATACCTTCTTCAATAGCAACAGGGTTGATAAGTTCAACTTCCATTACTACGTTATCACCAGGCATTACCATTTCGCCTTCAAATTTGATAGAACCAGTAACGTCAGTAGTTCTGATATAGAACTGTGGTCTGTAACCAGGGAAGAATGGAGTGTGACGTCCGCCTTCATCCTTAGTTAAAACGTAAACGTTAGCAGTAAATTTAGTGTGCGGGTGAATTGAACCAGGTTTACAAAGAACTTGACCACGTTGGATTTCAGTCTTGTCAATACCTCTCAACAATGCACCGATGTTGTCACCAGCTTGACCTTGGTCAAGTTGTTTTCTGAACATTTCAACACCGGTAACAGTTGTTTTCTTAGTTTCGCCAAGACCAACTAATTCAACTTCGTCACCAACTTTAACAATACCACGTTCTACTCTACCTGTAGCAACAGTACCACGACCGGTGATAGAGAATACGTCTTCAACAGGCATCAAGAACGGTTTGTCTAAGTCACGTTCTGGAGTTGGGAAGTATGTATCAACTGCATCCATCAATTCCCAAATTTTATCAACCCATTTATCTTCACCACGTTGTACGTTTGGATTAGCTTGAACAGCTTCCAAAGCTTTTAAAGCTGAACCGTGGATGAAAGGAATATTGTCACCGTCGAATTCATAAGAAGAAAGAAGTTCTCTTACTTCCATTTCAACTAATTCTAATAATTCCGGATCATCAACCATGTCGCATTTATTTAAGAATACAACCAAGTTAGGAACACCAACCTGTCTTGCTAACAAGATGTGTTCACGAGTCTGAGGCATTGCACCGTCAGTAGCTGCAACAACAAGGATTGCTCCGTCCATTTGAGCTGCACCAGTAATCATGTTTTTTACATAGTCAGCGTGGCCAGGGCAGTCAACGTGTGCATAGTGTCTAGCATCTGTTTCGTATTCTACGTGAGCTGTAGAGATGGTTATACCTCTTGCTTTTTCTTCCGGAGCAGCATCGATTTCATCGAATTTTCTAGCTTGTGCTTTACCGGCTGCAGCCATAACACCTGTAATAGCTGCTGTCAATGTTGTTTTACCGTGGTCAACGTGGCCAATTGTACCAATGTTAACGTGCGGTTTTGTACGTTCATACTTTTCACGTGCCATGAGATTAATCTCCTTCTTTGATTAAATATACTACGTTAACTTACTATACTAAGTTATATTATAATTCTAGTCTTTAAAGATTTTTTGTCAATGAGTGGATAAATTCACTACTTAACATCATCCTTAATTACAATCAGATTTTTCACAATCTTCATTGCGCAGGTTGGAAGAACAACTTCTGCCAAGCCGTCTGCTATACTTATTATGCTGCCGGCTTTGAGCGTTACATCTTCGCCCTTGTACTGAAATGTGTAATCATCCTTACGGTCGGATCTGATTGTGATTTGATTGTTCATAATTGCATCCTCTTTTAAATACTAATAAACGCGAACATAGGAATGGCAAAAAACTTTCCGCCATTCCTATATTTATACTTTTTTGATTTTACATTCAAAATTAATCAAATACATAACTAATAATTGCAGCTTCTCTAGCTCTTTTAATAGCTGTAGTAACCATTCTCTGGTGTTTTGCACAGTTGCCTGTTACTCTTCTAGGAATGATTTTTCCTGCTTCTGTTAAGTATCTTTTTAACTTTGCTGCATCTTTGTAATCAATAGATTCTACGTGATCTGCGCAGAATGAGCAGGTCTTACGTTTTTTTCTATCTTGTGCATCTTGTTTTGCCATTGTTTTATTTGCCTTTCTAGCCTTTTTTTCAACATTTGGTCGGCAGACATTCCATAATAACTACCAGCTTTATATTCAGGACTTGTCCGTCTGCCTCTTGAACAGCCCGTTCGCTAGCATTAGAATGGAATCTCGTCTTCTCCGATTAATTCGTCAGAAAACTCTTCCTGTGAAAATTTTACGATATCTTCGCCAGAACCTGAAGATTTTGCTGCCGGAGCAGAACCTGCCCCCATCGGTTCTATTGTATTAGCGTCGATTTCATAAATTCTTCTTTCAGCACCGCTGTCATTTTTCACAGCTGTAATCTGCAGTCTGCCTTCTACAAGCACTCTGTCATCTTTAGAAAGAGCAGATACAGCTTCATCCAGAGCTGCACGCTTTACGATAACTCTTAAAAGCATCTCTTCTCTGTCACCTATGTTAAGCACAAAAGAAGATACCGGCACGTTATTTTGAGTGAAACGTTTTTCCGGTGCTCTGAATACTGTTCCTGTTACAACTGCTTTTGCTAATGTCATTCTTTTTAATTCACTTTCTTTCTGGTTTGTATTAAAACTCCAACATATTTTGACTTAAACTGTCTGAGCTTTCTTTGCTTCTTCCATAAACATAAATCTTAAAATATTTTCGTTTAATTTAAGACTTCTTTTGAAATCAACAACTGCTTCGCCAGGAAGAGATACAATCATAGTTGTAAAATAACCATCTCTGTAGCCTTGTACATCATAAGCCAACTTTTTGCGGCCCATTTTGTCAACAGAAGATACTGACCCCTTGTTAGATTTAACTTCTTCAGAAATTTTATCTACAACTTTGTCTAATTCTTCTGAATCAAGACTTGGTTTGAAAATCGTTAATAATTCATAGTTTTTCATAAAAATATTTCTCCTTATGAAACCATGCTAGCATAAAAAGGTTTTAAGTAAAGGGGTTAGGTTTAGCCTAAATCCATTGTCATAAATTTATGCTTATAATCACCTATTGTGTTCATAAGTTCTACAAATTCTGAATATTTTGTTGTATGAAGAGCCTTCGATAACTCTACAGCTTCCAGAAAGTTTATCTTAAAACTTTCTGTTTTTCTATCTGTTATCTTAATCATACCTGTATCTTCAAACATTTCAAGCAATGTTTCAATTACATCGCCTGTAACTCCAAGTGCTGAAGCAGCCCTGCACAGATTAAAATCGCCATTAAGTGAATTACAGGTATATCTTATCATTCCGGAAAAAGTCTTTAAAAGAAGTTCTTCATTATATTTACCCCTCTGGTAATTCATATAGTGAATTGCATCAGGTGACACTGTTGTCATTAAATTCTGCATTACATCATCATCTGCCGGATAATCAAAAAACATTAAAACATCTGACTTTTCAGCATTGCTCCGTGTTGAAATATTCTTGCATATTGCCTCAAACGGTTTCAGAGTTTCCAAAATGCTTCTATCTTCAACAAAAGCACATATTTTTAATTTCGAATTTTTTATATAATCATTCACCTGAGCAAGAATATTTGTTTTCTTTCTATGGTCATAAATTTTAGTTTTTGAAGTTTCTTCCTGCATTAAAGCATCTGAGTGCACATCTTTTAATATCAATTGCACAGAAGTTACCCCGTTGAACGTATTTAGCTGAGGGGCGAAAGCGATATCAAGCCTGTCACCGGCAACAAGAGGAACATCACCCTTTGACCACCAGACGCAGTCTAAAGTACCGGAAGGTGTTTCAACTGTTAATTTCAAGTGTTCTTTTGTGGAGCCCATAAGCTTTTTTTGTTTTAGAACGAGATTGTTCACAACAAAAGCTGGAGATGGATTTGCCATCCCGAAAGGCTCTAATTTTGAAATTTCTTCTACTAGAGAAACATCTACATCATTTATCGAAAGTTCCAAATCAATATCCAATGAAGGAGTAAGCTTCTTTCCTGCAAGCATTTCATCAACGGTTTTATTTAAAGCTTTTTTAACCTCATCAAAAGATATTTTTTCCTCTGAAAAAGCAAAACCGCCTGCCATCTGGTGACCGCCGAACCCGTCAAGATTTTCAGAAATATTAGATATGATGTCATAAAGGTTAAGTTCTTTTACACCTCTTGCTGAACATCTGAAACATTTTGCTTCTTCATTATAATTCATTATAAAAGTCGGCTTATAATATTTCTCAACAAACTTAGAAGCCACAATGCCAATTATGCCGATGTGCCAATCTTTTGAGAATAAAACAATTGCATTATCTCTGCTTCTAGAGGATTTCCATATTTCGTCCGCTTCAGCAAAGGTATCTGAACACATTTGCTGTCTTAGCTTATTAAAGTTTTCAAGCGAAATAATAGCCATTTCAATTTCCTGTTTATTTTCGGAAATCATAACTTTAACAGCAGCATCGACAGTATCAATTCTTCCTGATGCGTTTATCCTTGGAGCAATAGTAAATGCGACCTGTTCTGCTGTAAGCCCGTTGTCAGTGCCGACACCGGCAACATCAAGCATTCTTTTCAGACCATAATGTTTACCAGCTGCTATTAATTCAAGCCCTTTAGTGACAAAATATCTGTTTTCTCCAATCAAAGGGACCAAATCCGCAATTGTACCTACTGTTACAAAAGGCATTATTTCATATGAAAAATCAAGTTTGTTAAATCTTTCAAGCACCCCCTGCGCAAGCTTAAAAGCAACACCGACACCTGCTAGCGAGGTCATTGATTCAAGCTGAGCCGTAGTAAGTTTATCATCAAGAGCGTTCATTGCTTTAGGGTTTATAATGGCAAGTGCAGGCGGAAGTTCATCCGGAGCTTCGTGGTGGTCTGTTATAATTACATCCCGCCCAAAACTATTTATAAATTTCACCTCTTCAACACTGCTAATGCCATTATCAACAGTAATTATAAGCTTTGGTTTCTTTTTCGTTAAAAGCTGCACAAGAGCTTTTGTATTAAGCCCGTGCCCTTCTGCTTCCCTGTCAGGAATATAGTAATCAACTTCTGCACCTAAATATGCAAAAGTTTTCATCAAAACAGAAGTTGAAGTTACTCCATCTGCGTCAAAGTCACCGTATATTAGTATGTTTTCTTTTTCATCAATGGCTTTAACTATTCTATCAACAGCTTTTGGCATATCACAGAAAGCGTTAGGGTGCATCAGTGTTATACTCAGAGGGTTAAGAAAATCTTTCTTTGCCTCTTCAGAAGAGATGCCCCTAACTTCTAACAATCTGTCAATTAATGTTTTATTTGAGCCATTATCCCCGCGGATAATCCACTCTTTTCTATTTGCTCCTACCCCTGTACTAGACATGTCATTTTTTCCAATATTTCTATAGCTTTCTTCAATTGAACGTCATCTTTTGCATCTGCGTTCTCCTGAGTTAATTCTACCACAACATCGGGAGTTATGCCTTTTTTATGAATATCACTTCCTGACGGAGTAAGGTATCTTTGTATTGTAATATTCATGCCTGCTTCATCTGGAAGCTTATTAATTTCTTGAACAAGCCCTTTGCCAAAAGATTGTTCCCCGACTATTGTCGCACGGTGATTATCTTTTAGAGCACCGCTCAAAATTTCGCTTGCAGAAGCAGAGCCCTTATTAATAAGCACCACTATCGGCTTATCTGTAACCTGCTGCATACGTGCTCTTGTAGTAGTTTTATAGCTGTCACGGTCAACAGTGCTAACAATTACACCGCCTCTTAAAAGCATGTCTGAAATATATATTGCATTGGTCAAAAGACCGCCCGGGTTTGAACGTAAATCAATTATAAAACCCTTCATTCCGCTTGAATTATTCAAGATGGATTCAATTTCTCCGGCTGCATTTTTACTGATAAAAGAGCTCAAACGTATGTATTGAATATCTCCCGGAATTTTTGTTGTTTCAAACGGTGGCTTACAAGAAACCGATTTAACTTCTATTTCATCTCTAACTACACTATAAATTTTATTTGGAACGCCTTTTCTTTGTATAAGAAGTGTTACAGTTGTGCCTTTTTCACCTCTTATTTTATCTGCAGCTGCATCTATACTTATACCTTTTGTACTCTCGCCGTTAATTTCCAAAATTCTATCATCCGCAAGAAGTCCTGCACGTTCTGCCGGAGAGTCCTCTAGCGGAGCAATGATAACAAGTTCGCCGTCACGAAGTCCAATCTGGGTTCCGATACCTTTCAAAGAGCCTTTTATAGACTGGGTTTCTTCCGAAAATTCTTTTGGATCCAGAAAACGTGTATAAGGATCGTTTAAGCTTGTTAGCATTGTTTCAATTGCAACATATGCATCCTCTTTTGTCTTCAATTTATTTTGATAACGATATCTCCATTTATTCCAATCCTGTGAGTTGTTAGTTGGATCATAATATTTTTTATTAACGATTTTCCACACATCGTCATACATTTCTGCCGGAGTTGCAGCATATGCTGCTCCTATACCCATTAATACGGCAGTCATTAATATTGTACTTGCAAATCTTTTCATAAACTACACTCCTCCAAAGTCAAAAGCGCCTTTTATATTATACTACACAAATTTCTTATACGTTTCAAATGTTTACAGGATTTATTTGCCAAATAAATGTAAATATGCTAGAAACGTATAAAAACACTCTTACAGCAGCTGTAATGCTAGTTCTGGAGTCTGGTTTGCTGTTGCCATAAGCGTCATTGCCGCCTGTTGCAAAATTTGATTTCTAATATACGCACTGCTCTCTTCTGCAATATCAGCATCACGAATTGTTGATTGAGTTGAGGTAAGATTATCAATACTTACTCCAATTGATTCAAGTGCTGATTCAAGCCTGTTGTGGGCGGCACCATATTCGGTCTGCTTTGCATTTACACGTTTGATAAGCTCATCTATTTTTTCTAAAGAATTTCTGGCGTTCTCAGAGGTTGATAAATTTATCTTAGGGACGGTCAAGGCAAAAGATATATTTAATGAAATTTTTGAGCTGGACGATGAATCTATACCGGCCTGAAAAACTGTAGGATAATACTTATTTTCTGGTTCTAAAATCGAAGGCAATATTCCTGTTTCTATTAAGGCTTCCAGTTCATCTGTTGTTACTCCGGTTCCACAAGCACTCGTTACCTGAGAGGATTCATCTATATCCCAATAACAATTTCCCAGATCTTGTCCCGCACTTCCTACCAGACCGCCACCGTCGTTATTACAAGACACTTTTGCAGCAGCATAAGAATTTGAAATTTTACTATAACATTTTCCTATCAAACCACCTGCCAGCCAAGGGCTTGTAACACTTCCAACTGCAAAACAATTATCTACACTATTATAGCTTTCTCCTAATAAAGCACCAACATAACCATTTCCTGATACATCTGAATTTGAATAACAAAAACTTATAGAGTTAGTAAAATCCCAGCCAATAAGACCACCAATAATGTGCCTGCCTGATATAACAGCGTTAGTTGAATAACAATTTTTAACGGTACCTCCCCCGTGTCCTACAAGAGAACCGCAGTGATCTTTACCATTAATTTCAATATTTTCCAGTCCTAAGTTACTTATACTTGAAGTTCCTGTATAACCAAATACCCCGAGATCATTTTCCTCTGGTTTAATTATTTTTAAATTTGAAATCACATAGCCATTTCCATTAAACTCTCCCAAAAATGGATTTGCAGCTGTGCCAACCGGAGTCCAATCATAACCTTCTAAATCAATATTATTCATAAGAATATATTTGCCAGATAAGTTATCTTGCATAGCCTGTAACTCATCTGCAGTTGTTATGATTGTATACCCCTGAGCGATTGCTTCATCCTCCGTTAATCGGTCAACTCTGGCTATAAAATCACCCATCTCTTCAGGTTCACCCTCAAAAAGATTAAGATTATTAAACTCTGTATTCGTCACTAGCCTGTTGATTTCGTCTGAACGCACATTGATTTCAGAGTGAATGGCTTGCAAAGAGCCTTCTCCAGAAGTTCCATTAGCTGCCAGCTCAGCTAAATCACGCATTCGTGATAAATGACTGGAAATTAATTCAAGACTGTCCATCGCCGTCATTACCATATCAAGCCCCATTGATACATTGTCCTGTGCTACCTCATAAGAAGATAATTGGCTTGAGAGGTTTGTATTGATTGAATAATTTGCAGCATTGTCTTTAGCATGGTTTATTTTGAAACCGGTAGACATTCGCTCTATTGCTATATTCAAACGTTTGGTTGATGATTTTAAATTAGTCTGAACAATCAAACGGGAAAGGTTAGTATTTACGCTCGGCATACTAACCTCCAAAAGGGTAATTTTTTAGAGTGTTTTACCCCCCCCCCCTACAGCCGTAAGGGTTTCAGGGATTTTATTTACACCTGTCTGAAACATATCCATATATATAATATATTCCACATTTAATGATTTTATAACACTTTATTACAAAATCGTTACATATAGAATAATTAATCGCTAAATGTTTTGAAAGTCTTTTCAACGTTATCTTTGATAACTTTTTTAACAGCATCCATTTCCGTTGCAAGAGCATTTTGTTCAGTATCAAGCTGCTTTAATCTTAATTCCAGCGTTCTGTCTTCCTGTTGGATAATTGATGTCTGAGCATTTATGTCAGCAATTGTTTTTTCATATTGTTCTTTTTTGTAGTTGTATTCATTCATTGCATCCTGATAAGCCGCCTCATCAGTTACAGTTTCTACATTAAGCGAGTACACAACACTGTCATCATCAAATTTTACAGATGTAAATCTTCCATTGCCGTCTGTTTCCAAAAGTGCATTATTTGTTTTTTCAATCTTTGTTTTTATATAGCTTGCATTGTAGTAAGTCAGGTAATCCTGAATATCAATTGGCTGAGCAGGATCGTGAGGCGTATTCATACTATTATACAAATCACTCTCTGTTGTGAAATATGTTTTTCCATTCATTGTAAATGTATAAATACCCTGTCCGTCATAAATAAGATTCCCATTGTTATCAAAGCTCAAATATTTACTTATAGAAGAGTCCGGACGATCTCTAAGTATTTGTGCAAGCTCTGTTGCCTGATCGTCTGTAAAGTTTGTAAGTTCAGACGCCTTGCAATTTCCGATATAAGTAACCTGCTGTGATGAATAGTCTTTTGGATTTTCTAAATCATCAGGAATAAAGAAATGCCAGGTCCCATCTGCGTCGTGATATCCGTAAACATTATCAGTAGTCAGCACTCCGTCCTTTTGTGCAAGCCCGACAGCTTCTTCAAAGTCCCTCAGAGCTGCTTCAAATTTGGTATCTTCTTTTATATCTTCTTCATCTATCGGCTCGTAAGTAAATGTCTGGGATCCGTCGGCTGTAGTTATTGTATAAGTGTTATTGACCGGATCTAATGTAACTTCTGGTTTCATCTGGTCAATCTCGTCTATTTCTTCTTTAAGATAGAAATGCCATGTTCCGCTTGCATCCTGATAGCCGTAAACTTCACCATCAGGTATTGCACCGGCTTCATAAGCCAGTTCTTTTGCTTTTGCGAAATCGTTGAACGCTTCTTTTAGCTTAGCATCTTTCTCTGTTGCTTCATTGGTTATTGCATCACAGGTAATTTTTGAACCATTAGGAAAAGTGATTGTATAGGTGCCATCGTCATTTAAGACTGCTGAAGGATCTACAAACTCATTTGTAACAACTTCTTTTTCTACGTGAACCTGCGGATTTTCAAGCTTCTTTTCTGAGCCTGTATAAACATTTGCATAGTAATAAGAATTTACTATGTAATTATAATTAGGATTTGCAGTAGATAACTGCTGCCAGCTGTCAATAACAGATTCATTATCTCCATCAGAGAATGAATACTGAATCTCTGTGTAATCTGTAGTTTTAGGAGCATTTGGAACCTCCAGAGCAAGAAGCTGGTTAAAAAGATTTGCACTCTGATTTGCAAGAGCTGTTCTTGCCTGATTAATCTGCTGCCCTTCCCATTCAGTATTTGTTTTTCTTGCTGTAAGAGCTAAGTATCTCGCTTGTGAAGCTGCCATTCCCATTGGCGGAATCTCCTATTTTTGTTTATTTTTGTTTTAATACTATTTTTAATAAAGTCAACGGTAATAATTCATTTTTCTTTAAGTTTTTACAAAAAAATACTCTGTTCAATGTAATAATTTTGATGTATTATAATTTGTATGAGAAAACAAGTTATTGCCTATCTGCACACCCATTGGGACAGAGAATGGTACAGAGAGTTTGAAATCTTTAGAATGCGTCTTTTAAGAGTGTTTGACAATGTTCTTGAGATGCTTGCAAAAAATAAAATTCCTTGTTTTTATTTTGATGGTCAGGTAAGTGCATTAGAAGATTATCTTGCTATGCGGCCTGAAAGGGAAGAGCTTGTCATTTCACTCATAAGACATAAAAGACTTTTTATAGGACCTTTTTATTGTCTTGTAGACGAATTTCTCACAGACCAGACCTGTTTTAGAAAAAATCTTGAAATAGGACTTAAAACAGCTCAAAAATATGGCTGCAAAGATTTCATAGGATATCTTGCAGATACCTTTGGGCACTCTCAGAATATTGTTGATGTTCTTAGAGATTTCGGCATTGACAAGTGTATGGTCTGGAGGGGGGTAAATGATTTTCCTTCAGAATTCTCATGGTGCGGAATGGATACTATAAACCTTGTAAGAGGGTACTTTAACGATATTTTCTCATTAAAAACATCTATTGAAAAAAAGGCTGAAATTCTAAAAAACAATCTGGATAAAATTGCTGAAAAATCAGGGAATGTACTGCTTCTTCCGATTGGTGCTGATCATCTGGGAGTAGAAACAGACATTAACGATCAGATTGAAGCAGTTAACGAAATTTTAAAAAATGACTATTTCATACGCCTGGGTTCTCCTTTTGACTACTTTAAAAGAGTTGAGAACAGATTTAAAGATTTTGTCTGGAATGATGAACTCAGAGATAATTCTAAAACATTTACTCTACAAGGGTGCTACTCATCACGACTTGATTTGAAGCGCGAAAATATTGAATGCACTTACCTTTTGGATTTAGCCTCCAGATTTGTAAAACAACAGAAAGATAATTCTTATAATACAATTCTTGAATATGCCTACAAAATGCTGCTGCAAAATCAGGCTCACGATAGTATCTGCGGATGCTCTACCGATGATGTGCATGCTGAAAACAAAATCAGATATAAAAAAATTAAACAGATTGCAAACACTATAATTGATGAGTTAAAGTTTAAAAACCACTTTGAAGAAAAGAGAATTCTTAATCTTTCCGGTGAAGCCTATTCCGGCATCATTGAATTTAAAACAAGCAGGATAATTGAAGGTTACGACCGAATTGGTTTTGAAAACGGCTTTGACAGATATTTATTGACAGATACGCAGAGAATACCTGTAACAGAAGATTATACAAAAATTAACACATATCTTGCTGATGTAGAGAATTTAAAACCTGATGAGATTGAATACATTATGCCTGCCATAAATAAATCAGATTTAAAAATAACTGAAACAAGAATAGAAAATTCCAATATCAGCCTTAGAATTAAAAACGGACAAATATTCATAAATGGAATTAAATTTTCACTTTATGATTTTGCAGATTTGGGTGACAGCTATAATTTCGGCCCCCAAAAGGATGATTATGGAACCGAGCTTCATATTATAAGAAGTAAACCTATCCTTAAAACAGCGTCCAGAGTAACACTAAAGATAGATTTTGAAGGCCGCTGGGATGTAATACCTCTCTTTGTAAGCCTCGATAAAAATGCTTCACACCTCCATTTCCGGTTTGATTGGATTAATTCTCAAAAAAATCACCTTCTTCAGGCTGTATTTAATCTTTCAAATCCAATAAGAGAAGTGTTTTCTGAAGATATGAATATTTTGATAAAACGAAACTTCAATCCGGAATATGACATTAGACAAAACCTTCCGGAAAATCGCGGTATTGAAGTAAAAAATAATACAGCGCCTATGCAGAGAGGACTTTTAATTGACGAAGAAGGAAACAATTTAGGAATAATAACCAAAGGATTAACCCAGTATGAAGTATTCCAAAACAAACTTTTTCTTCCTATTTTGCGTTCAACAGGCCAGATATCTAACCCGCAAAATCCGGCAAGAACTACTCCTGCCGGCCCTCCAATTGAAGTTGAAAGCCTGCAGCAAATAGGACGTAATACAGCAGAGTTTTACGTATTCTTTGGAAATCACAATGCTTTTAAAGATGTACTCAATCACGTTTACAACTATATTGTTGTTTAATTCTCGTCTTTATAATATTTATCAAAAAAACCTATATATGAATTTACATCAGAGAGCCAGCTTGCAGCAGCATGTTTGGCACAGTATTTGCCGGAATGTGCAATTTTAGAGGCAGTTGTAAAACCTTCCTGATATCGTGTATTTACTGTTTTAGCAATAGAGTCAATACTTGCTTCTACTGTCTGAAAGTGATGATATTTGCCTCCAATTTTGAGTCCGCCTATATTATTTAATTTTCGCGCCTTTTCTGAAATACCTCTCTGAGATTCACACATAGAAATAGCAACCAAAATGCGCGGATCAATATTGAACTTTTTGCCTGCTTCTATAAAAGCTTTTGCCTTCCCTTGCAAAACACTATTCTTGAATTTACCTTTATATCTTGGAGCATTAAGCATCTGATCAAGAACTTTTTCAAATTCCTCTTCTGACCATTCATAATTAGTTCTTATATTAGACCTTGCACCTAATTTAAGAGGTTTAGGCAGCGACGATACTTCAGTTTCTTTCGCTTCAGCACGCTTCGCTTCTTCCTGTTTCATTAATGCTACTTCTGGAGCTGGAGCTACATATGTAGCATCACGCACTGCTACATCGTTATTTTGAAGTGCCAGCTGTGATTTTACCATACCTTTTAAATTATCCCAATTTTTTGACAATAGCTCAGAACATTTTGAGTACCATGGCTCTTTTGAAGCTTCAATTCCATTCTTTTCGCACTCTGCAAGAAATACACTGATTTCCTTCTCTAATAACTTACCATCTTTAACATTCTTATTATCAACTTCTGCTGCAATCTCTTTTGCCCTGCCAGTTAAAATATTGATGTCCAGTCCATCTGACATACGTTACCTCCTAAGATAACATCTTACTTGTTTCACAATATTTAACGGCATAATTTCGTGAAACTTTAGGATTTTGAACAAATTCTTTACAATACGTTACAATAAAAAGACCTCCTGATTTTGGAGGTCTTTTTTACTAAAAAGGTTTTGTCTGGTTCAACTTTGCTCTAAGTTCTCTAAATCGGGCGATATCTTCCTGAGTTTTAGGCGATTCTCTAAATAATGCCTGAGAAGTCGGGTGAACCATTCTTATTGAATCCATATGAATCTCTAAGAATTCATATCTTTTTGGAGGCTGGTTTGAATTTTTAGCATAAATTTCTACATTTGTGACTGCTAAAAACCTGCGGTTATTATCATTTAACAACTCTGTCAATTGCCTGTTTGCAGCAACTGTACTTGATACAAAAACAGTACCTTTTATATCATCTGTATCTGTTAAAATAATTACCTCTATCGGAATCATATCTTTATTTGGCATTTATTATCCTCTCTTATTATATATAAATTTTATAATAAATTTTACTTCCTGTCTAGTGTTTATGCTTCTTAACTCTAACACCTTCAACTTCGTGTACGTCTTCTGTAACAAGAAACGCCCTAGGATCAATTGTATGCACTAATTCTTTTAATCTAGGCATTTCAAACTTATTAACAACACAATAAGTCTGGATTTTTTCCTGACGTGAATATCCGCCAAGAGCTTTCATATAAGTTACGCTTACATCCAAATCTTTCATTATTGCATTACCAATCTCTTTATAATATTCAGAGAATATTCTTACAGACTTAGCCTTATCCAAACCTTCAAGCACTGAATCAATAACTTTTGAGGCAATATAATATGTCATAATCGAATACAGCGCTCTATCCCAGCCGTACAAGAAGCCGGCCCCCATATATATAAATAAATTTATAAACATTAAAAGTTCACCGACAGATATTATCTTTAACTTTTTAGAAAGGTTAATAGAAATCATTTCGGTTCCGTCAAGAGAAGCATTATTTCGCAATATAAGCCCTACACCAAAACCTAGTATAATTCCGCCAAATACAGTAGCTAGCAGTAAATCTTCTGTAGCCTGTCTGCCATGAAGAATAGTTGTTGCAATTGCAAGCATACCGGTTGCAAAAAAGGTTTGTATTACAAACTTACGGCCAAGGTTTTTCAGGGCAAGAAGGATAAATGGTATATTTATGCAAAAAATCAGCAGACCTAAATTCCATTTGGTTATATAAGATACCATCATTGAAATACCAATTACACCGCCATCAATAATTTTATTAGGAAGCAGAAACATTTCCAAACCTACAGCAACTATAAAAGCACCAATCGTTATAAAAATTGCTTTTAAAATATATTCTCTAGCTATCTCTCCCTTTGTTTTCTTAATTTTCTCCGGTTTCTTTCTTCCAAAAAGCATTTAGTTTTTCCCTTTTAGTAAATCCAACAGACCTTTGTGTTTAACCTGCAAGTCTTCCTTAGGTTTGATGCCCAGAATTGACTCTAAATCAGTTTTCAAAGTCATTAAATCTTCATATTTTTTCAAAATTCCATCCATTGTAATAGAAACATCGCCTGTTTCCTCGGAAACAACAAGGCATGCAGCGTCAGAAACTTCTGACATTCCAATAGCAGCCCTGTGTCTTGTACCATATTTCCAGCTCAATTTAGGATCTTCTGTTAGCGGAAGAAGCACACCTGCTGAATGGATTCTGCCGTTTTCTATAACCATAGCCCCGTCATGAAGAGGAGTATTCGGATGGAATATAGTTAAAATCAATTCTGTAGATATAATAGCATCCAGCTTTGTTCCAACATCTGAGTATATGCCGGTATTCATTTCTTTTTGGAATACAATAAGTGCACCGGTTTTAGTTTTTGTCATATACTTTACAGCTTCAATAATTTCCTTGATAACATCGATTTCATTATCATCATTTTCTCTAAATGAGCCAGAAGTAAAAAAGGTTTTTCTAATAAATCCCGGCTGACCTAAATAACCTAGCAGACGTCTGAGCTCTGGCTGGAAAATGACAATCAGGCTCAAAGAGATTAAAGTTACAAGAGATTTAAAAAATACCCCTATGATTCTTAAATCTATTAGGATTAGTATTTCACTAAAAATCCAGGCAAAAACAAGGAAAAATAAACCTTTTACTAATTTTTCAGATTGGGTATTTTTTATAAATTTTTGATAGAAAACAAGTAAAATAACGGCAATAAATGCTATTTCAAGAATATTAACCCAGCTCAAAGACCACTGAAGCGGACTTATAACATCCTGAATTAAAGAAATTAGCGCATCAATCATTGTTTTCTTAACCTATCGGGAATACTGTCTTTTGCTATGAGATTATCCAACGTCTCTCTATATACTATAATATCAGAATGTGAATTATTTACAAGTACCATTGCCGGTTTTTCTACACGATTATAGTTAGAGGCCATAGAATAGTTATAAGCACCGGTATTGAATACACAAATAAGATCACCGGCTTTGAGTTTTGGGAGAGAAATTTCATTAATCAAAATATCACCGCTTTCACAGTACCGGCCTGCTATAGTAACGGTTTCCATCTCTTTTTCTGCAAGATTATTTGCTTTTTGAGCAGTATACTCAGCCTGATACATACTTGGCCGCGGGTTATCTGCCATACCACCATCGACAGCGACATATTTTCTACCGTTTGGGACCTCTTTAGAACTTCCGACCCTGTACAATGTTACTCCTGCTGTTGAAATAATACTTCGACCAGGCTCAATATAGATTGTAGGAATATTAACTGAATATTTGTTCATTGCACTGGTAACAGCTTCTGCAAGAGAAGAAATTGAAGGCGGTTGATCAGTATCAATGTACTTTACTCCTAAACCTCCGCCCATATTCATTTCATCAAGGTTCAAATTATATTTTTCATTGATTCTTGCGATTTCTTTAACCAGAATTTCTACTTCATCATAATATGATTTCAGTTCAAAAATCTGGGATCCTATATGAGCGTGTAAACCTCTCAGATTGAGGTTTTTATAGGTAGAGATTATTTTATTTACTATTTCATCAACCTGAGTAAGATCAAAGCCGAATTTTGAATCAATCTGCCCTGTTTGAATATAATCGTGGGTATGACATTCAATCCCCGGAGTAATTCTTAGTAAAATATCTGCTTTGACATCTTTATCCTCTGCAATTTTATTTAATAATTCTGCTTCGTAAAAATTGTCGACTGAAAATCTTCCGACCTTACAATCAAGAGCTAGTTCAATTTCGCGGGAAGATTTGTTGTTTCCATTAAATAGCACTTTTGACATATCAACGCCGGCTTTATAAACAGTATAGATTTCTCCTGCTGATACTGTGTCAAACCCGAATCCTTCTTCATCCAGAATCCTTGCAATTGCAGATGTACAAAGAGCTTTGGATGCATACATCATTTTTATATTTTCGTAATCCTTAAACGCTTTTTTATATTCACGGCAAATACATCTAAGAGTTTCTTCATCAATAATATAGAGCGGAGTTCCATATTTTTCAGCTAGTTTTGTTAAATCACAACCGCCAATATATAAATTATCTTTCTCTTCTGTGGTAATAGGTTTAATAGACTGATTTACACTCATTTGCACCTCTCTTGATTTATTATAATTGTGAATATTTTAACAGAAGAAAAAGAGCTTTACAATAGTTGTAATGCTATACTTGGTGTTTGATTTGCAGTAGCAAGGAGTGTCGCGGCAGCTTGCTGCAATATCTGGTTTCTAATATACGCACTGCTTTCTTCCGCTATATCTGCATCTTGTATAGTTGAACGTGAAGACACAAGATTATCATATTTAATCGAAATTTCTTCTAGTACGCTTGCTAAACGGTTTTGAGCAGTTCCTATTTCTGTTTGCTTCAGAGAAACCTGGTTTACAAGTGTATCTATTTGCTTGAGAACACTTTCATCTTCAATACCAGTTTGTAAAAGGCTTGACAATACGGAAAAATCAACATAAGTAGTTAAAGTTATGCCTGAACTTTTGGAATCTGAATTTATTCCTACCTGAAGATAATATTCGGTAGGAATAGTTATATCTTTTGCTTCCAGTTTAGTATTCAAGCCCGAACCGCCAAGCAACGGTAGTCTGCCGGAATTCTTTTTATAATAAAAAGAATTCGTCACATTACAAGATGTCTGTGTATTTCCAATAAAAACACCTACATTCGTTTTTCCGTTAACAACACCTTCCATAATTAGATTAGAATAGTTTACCTGATTGTTATAGTTATTTCCATTAATTCCTCCCACATTCTCTTCACCATTTACTGTACCTGCAAAATAGACATCGAAATGATAGCTATTACTAGAACCGGAAATACCTCCAATATTCGTTTTTCCATATATTTCAGCATAACTAGCACATGAAATCATATTCCCCTGAAGTCCTGAAATTCCACCGACATTGGAAGTACCGGAAACTTCCCCCCTTGATACACAACCAGTTGCACTTGAATAATTAAGCCATCCGGCAATTCCTCCTACGAAACTCCGGCCGGAAACCTCTACATCTGAATAACAGTATTTCGGATACCTGTAATAATTATAACCAACAACTCCACCGACATTATTACCAGTAGAACTAATTTTTCCTGTAATCGTACAATTTGTAATATTAGCACTTCCTGCTATACCACCTACTTCATTTTTCGTAGATGAAATATTAACATTTTCTAATTTGACATTCTTAACCATTTCTGCAGATGAAAATAATCCATTTTCCCCAGTAAGATTTTTAATAGTATGTCCATTTCCATCAAACACACCGTCGAATTTTGTTGATTTCCAATGAATGCCGCTTAAATCAATGTCATTGGTAAGTACAAATTCTGTTTTTGAAGCTATTAGTCCTTTTTCTAACATATTAGTCATTTGGACAAGCTCTTCTTTTGTAGAAATAGAATATGTTCCAATGGCAAGAGCTTGAGTTTCATCTACACTCGAAAGCTTTGTCATTGTTGATGTATCACGAACTATGACTTCTTGTAAAAAACCTTGTTCGTTGAGTTCTAATTCTTTGCACGCATTAGTAATTTCTGCTTTACCAGTATTAAAAAGCTTTATTCCATTGTATTGAGCGGTTTCATTAAGTCGGGAAATTTCATTCATTAGAGCTTGGGCTTCACTATTTAATGCCATTAGTGATTTTTCTCCAGAAGTTCCATTTTGAGCCTGAACTGCCAAAGAGCGGATTCTTGCCAGATTTTCTTCCATATGATTTAAGGCCTCTGAGCTCGTTTCAAGCATATCCAAACCCATCATTGCATTTTCTTCAGCAACCTCATAGGAACTAATCTTACTCGATAATTTGGTTTTTATTGAATAATTCGCAGCATTGTCTTTAGCATGGTTTATTTTGAAACCGGTAGACATTCGCTCTATTGCTATATTCAAACGTTTGGTTGATGATTTTAAATTAGTCTGAACAATCAAACGGGAAAGGTTAGTATTTACGCTCGGCATACTAACCTCCAAAAGGGTAATTTTTTAGAGTGTTTTACCCCCCCCCCCTACAGCCGTAAGGGTTTCAGGCTCTTTCATTTGAAGATTTTTAATATACTTTGACAATAACATATCCTTATATATGTATTATATATTAGGTAGGTATATTTGTCAATATTTTCTACGCAGCTTCTTCCGTACAGACATATTTTGCAGATTTAGCCACAACGCCGTAGCATACCATAGTTAAACGGTTATTCAATGCAAGCATTGTTCGGAAATTATTCGCAGAACTATTCATTGCACTCATCATATCATCTGCTGATACTTTTGAAACCAATGAGCCTTCGTCATGATTGTCTACTTTTTCCTGTGCATACTTTTCTACTAATAATTTGTCAATAAAATCTCGTGCGCCAATTGCCATTGTTAAAACTCCTTTTACTCTCTTAAATATCTCTTATGTATATATAAAGTATTTAACCTTTGAAAAATTGACTTTTTATTAAGTTTTGTTAAGTTCTTCTTAATAACCGGAGTTGTCACCGATTGTATCAACTGCTTCTACTTTAATATCAGTAATCAATTCTGAATAAGAGATTACAACAATTGTAGGGATGTGTCTTTCAAGAAGCTGGTAAAGAGGCAGACGGATTCTTGGAGAGCATAAAATTACCGGCTGTTGACCAATTGACTGATGTGCACGCATTAATGTCATTGCTGTGGATTCAATTAAATCCTGCACCTGCATTGGATTTAACAGGAACATAGTACCAAGTTCTGTTCTCTGACAGCTGTCATCCAGCGTTTTTTCCCATTCCGGAGAAAGTGTAAGAGCATACAGTACGTGATCTCTATCAACATTATTCAAACAGATTTGACGGCCTAATGCTGCACGCAGACGTTCTGACAAAATATCAGGTTCTTTTGAAAATCTTGCATAGTCGCAAAGACGTTCAAATACAAAAATAATATCTTTGATGGAAACTTTTTCACGAATAAGGTTTACAAAAATCTTTCTCAAGTCAGATGTTGAAATTATTGCCGGAACAAGGTCATTAACAAGTGTAGGGTCTTGGGAACGAACAAGTTCCATAAGTTTTAATACGTCAGTTTTTGTCATGACTTCATCAACGTGTTTTCTTACACATTCCTGAAGGTGTGTAACAAGAACGTCTGTTGCATCAACAGCCGTAACATTTTTTGTAGCTTTTGCATCTTCCTGAGAAATCCAGTAAGCTTGAGTCTGGTATGTAGGATCAACCCCGACAATCGCATCTTCAGGAATTGTTTTCTTAACAGAATCCCACTGGTCAGCAATAACCATATATTTACCCGGATATACAAAACCGGAAGCAACAACGTTATTACGAATAGAAATAACATACTCGTTTGCCTCTAGTGCAGAAGAATCCATAATACGGATATTCGGAAGAATGTAGCCTAATTCGTCAGTAACTCTCTGACGTAAAGCAGCTATTTTAGCAAGCAATTGACCTTCTTGATCCGGATCTGCAATAACCAGCAGCCCTGCACCGACCTGCAGGCTTAAAACATCAACCCCAAGTCTTTCATACATCTTATTAGGGTTAACCAAATCCTGCATGTTCTGACGTACACTTTCCAATTGTCCTAATTGAGATTGAACGTCTGCATTGACTAATACAGAGAAGCCGGCAATTGCGAGAATAATTGTGAATAAAAGGAATGGCAGAAACGGCAGCCCCGTTATTGGACAGGTAACTGTGATTAAGCCGAGAAATAATGCCGCAAAAAACAGTGAGTATGGTTTTGACATAATCTGGTTAGTCAAATCACCGCCCAGAGAGTTATTACCGGCTGATGCACGTGTCATTACGATACCGGCTGCTATTGACATTAAAAGAGAAGGCAGCTGTGAAGCAAGACCATCACCGATTGTTAATACTGTATATTTGGTTACAGCGTCGCCTATTGGCATTTGGTTTACTAAACAACCGATAATCAAACCACCTACAATGTTAATTATAACAATGATGATACCAGCCATAGTATCACCTTTTACAAACTTCATGGAACCATCCATTGAACCAAAGAGGCTTGATTCTCTTTGTAAATCTTCACGTCTTTTTACTGCCTCTTCCGGTGATATCAAACCAGCGTTAAAATCGGCATCAATAGTCATTTGTTTTCCGGGCATAGCGTCTAACGCGAAACGCGCAGCAACTTCTGCAATACGTTCTGCACCTTTTGTAATTACCATAAACTGAACAACTGTGATAATAAGGAAGATAACACCGCCTACAATCATATTACCGCCGGTAACGAATGTTCCAAATGCATGAATTACTTCTCCGGCATCGCCTTTAGCCAGAATAAGACGCGTTGATGCAATTGATAGTACAAGACGAAACATAGTTCCAAGAAGAATAATTGAAGGAAATGCGGCAAGTTCAAGCGGCTTCTGTACGTATAAAGATATCATCAAAAGAACAATACCAAGTGTTATATTTAAACTTATAGAAAAATTGATAACCCAATTTGGCATTTCGATAATGAGAATTAATATCAACGTCATTACGAACAATGCAAGAAAAATTTCACTTATTGGTTTGTTATTTCCGCCCTCTGCTGCCATTACATTCCTTCTAAAGCTTTTTTAATAATTTCCAGCTGCGTGTCAATTGAAGCATCCACTATACCATTATTTGTCTGAAAAACACATCCGCCTTCTTCAATTGACGGGTCCGCCACAATATTAATCTTTGCATCAATACCATACTGATAGGTAATATTAGGCAGAGTGTCTTTTATAAATTGAACCGCCTGAGGTTTTACCCTGATGTTTATTTTAGGTTCACTCTTAGAAACAGTTCTTAAAACATCAACAATAGTATTTATTAAAACCTGCGGGTCGGTTTCTACTTCTTTTTTAATAATTTTTTTAGCTATATCAACACTTATTTCCAATATATCAGGTGCAATATATTCAAAAACATCTTTTGCAGCATGCATAAATGCAGTAATATCTTTCCTAAATTCAGCCATATCTGCCTCTGCCTGTTCCAGCCCTTTCCGGTATCCTTCATCAAATGCAGATTTTTTAATGGTTTCGGCTTCTTCTTGAGCGCGCGACACAAGATTTCGGTCATCAATTCTCCTGTAACCGCGCCTTCTAGAGCCGCGCCTTCTCTCCTGACGTTGATTAAAATCAATATTTTCAATATCAAACAAGTCAATTTCGGGTTCTTTTGGAAGATTTACTACCGGCTCTGCTATTTCTTCTGCTTCTTCCTGCTGTTCTACTGGTAATTCTTTTTCTTCCGGTTCTATTTCAGCAGTTTCTACCGGCTTATTTTCAAAATCCGCCGGCTCTATTCTCCTCCTGACCTCCCTGTATTTTTGACTATTTTTCTTAATTATCATAATTCTTTTTTATATTATATACTATCCTCAATGTATTGTGCAACAATACCTGCAACCCTTAAAGGCAATCCGGAATACTCTCCGTCATAGGCCTGTGATATAAAGCGCTTTACGAGAGGACGTTCATTTTTAATAACTTTCTCGATTTTTTCTCTTGGAGTTGTTCTGTAAATACGAAGTAAATCGCCAAGTACATTTTCCTTCGTCAGTTTACGTTTTATTGGCAGGTAGTCTTTCATTTCTTTCAGACAATCTGAGATTAAATCTCCGTCAAGATGAGATTCTAAATCTGCCATATTCATATACTGAGATATTGCAAGAGAATCATTAGAGTCAACCTTATTGAGGATTGTTGTAACTTTATCTTGAGAAAGAATTTTTAGAACAAGAGCCAGAGTCATAAGCTTCATTTGCTTATTGCTAATACCTTGCGGAATTGATGCAAGCTGTTTTTCCTGCTTTCTTTTATTACGTTTTTCTTCACGGCGTTTCTCTGCTTCTCTCAAATTCTTTTCAGACTCTTCTGCCGCTGCCATCTGTCGCTTCTGCTGTTCTTCCTGCGCCTGTTTTGCCATTGCATCAATATTGGATTGGCTTTCTGCTCTATTTTTTATTTCTTCATCAATAACGCCTTTTTTCTGAAGTTCTTCTATACTTGAGTTATAGACCTTTATTACATGGTGTTCTACGGCCTGTAAAAGCTGATCTTGAGGAATTTTTCTTATAACAGCTTGTTTTGCAACTTCAAAGATAGTAAAAGCAATCTTCTGCATAATACCATCCCAGTATTGCGGAAGTATTCCGGAATGTATTAAGTCTATTGATTTATGGAAAGACCACTCTGCTATAATCTGGGTAATAAATACTGCCTGCTCAGCAGTTAAGTTCATCTGTGTATCATTATATAGAGCTTCGCCAGCAAGTAATGTAAAGTTTCCAAGCGTTTTTACAATATATTCTTTTTCCCTATCCTCGAGTTCCGGAGGTACAAGTTCTTTTGCCTGCTCTGACATTGAGGCTGCAAACGCTTTATAATCAAACCCTTCTATTGGCATATTTCATTCCCTTTGTAGATATAATAATCCCTATTGTATTATAACTGTTTATTTGTTTATTAACCTCATATAAGTTAATGATTTTGTAGTCAGAAGGCAAAAAAAAAGTAACACAATCTCTATTATGTTACATTTTTTATAACGGCATAATCCAATAAAACTTTAGAGTTTCAGTTAAAATCTTTACAATTATTTACATTGTACCATTTGCTTAAAATGTTGAAATACAGATTAGTACAGGAGAATTTTAAACAGCTGGAAGAGGCAAAAGAAGTTTTAGAAAAGACAGAGAAAACAGAAACTTCGCAGCAAAACACTCCCACACCCGCCGTGTCTGCATCAGGTGCTGAACAGTTAGCAATGATTATCCGCCAGATGGAGATGAACATGAGTCAGAACTATGATTTTTCTACAGAAAAACTGTCGAAGAAAATGCAGGAACAAACAGCACCCGCGCTCCGGAAGAAACAGCTAAAGCTACTGATGAAGATATTGCAGAGATAGTTGATTTTCTTAATAACGGACGTTTGACTAAAGCCACAGAAAAACTGAACAATTTGGGGATTTCATACCAACTTGATAAACCATAACAGACAATGTATACAATGAATAGCATTGAAGAGGTAACTCAACAGATAAAACCACCAACTTTAAAACTTGAGATTTCACAAGATGAGTGTGAAGATTTTACTCAGCAATACATTAGTTTGGAATATCAGAAAAAACAATCAGGACTTAACGGAGAAGAAGACACTAAATTCAGAGAACAGCAAAAACAACTTATTAATGACTTTATTCAAAAACACGGCATTAAGTCTATTGATGCAGATTACTTATTAGAAAAAATTGAAAAATGGGATGCTCAAAATCCGGGGATTATTTCCAACAGGGGGTTAACTACTGAATTATTATGGTTCCTTGCCGGAAAAGATGCTAAATTTGAACCAATAGATTATCAGCCACAAGAGCTGCCGGAGTTTAAATAAATCTCATATAAAAGCGGAGCTTTATGCTCCGCTTTTATTGTGATAAAATTTGCTTATGAAATATAAGTGGCTTAATCTAAAAAAGAATAGAGAAGTAATTATTTTTTTTAACGGCTGGGGTATGGACGAGAGTGTGATAAAACATTTAAACTATGGCAGTTATGATGTTTTGATGTTCTATGATTACAACACCCTTGATACTGATTTTGACTTTAAATCTTTGGAAAAATACGAAAAAAGATACCTTATTGCCTGGTCTATGGGCGTAATGACTGCATCATTATTTAATATTGATTATGCCCGAAAGACTGCTGTTAACGGAACGCTAAAACCTATTGATAATAAGTTTGGTATTCCTGAGAGAATTTATGATTTAACAGTAAGAGGCTTTAATGAAAAGGGAAGAGAACGCTTTATGAGAAGCATGTTCAGCGAAGCTTCACCGCTGCCGGAGGTCAAAAGAGATTTAGAGAATCAAAAAAGCGAACTTTCAGCCCTTAAAAATCATTTATCTAATGAAAGTTTTAAATATGATAAAGTACTGATAAGCCGGGATGATAAAATTATACCAGCAAAAAATCAGTCTGCTTTCTGGAACATAGAGCCTAATTTAGAGGGGGGACACTCACCTTTCCTTCTATTTAAAAGCTGGGAAGAACTCTTATGAATAAGAATTTAATACAGAAAAGATTTGCCAAAAACCTGAGCACATATAATGATAATGCAAAAATTCAAAAAATCATGGCTGAAAAACTTGTATCACTATCAGCCAGAAAAGATTATGATAGTATACTAGAAATTGGCTGCGGCACAGGACTTTTAACAGAAAAAGTTCTTAAAAACTTTACTTTTAATTCTTATACAGCCAATGATATTGTAGCTGACTGTAAAGAATATATTGACAAACTATCTGACAGGATAAATTTTGTACATGCAGATATTGAAGAAATTATAAGAAAAAGCACTCATAAATACGACTTGATTATCTCTAATGCAACATTTCAGTGGATTGAAAACTTTGAGGAATTTCTTTTATCGCTTTTATCCAAACTAAATCCAGGAGGTACATTATTATTCTCAACCTTCGGGCCTGAAAATTTTCGTGAAATATTTTATATCACAGGAAAAACATTGACATACAAATCATGCGATGAATATAAATCAATACTTGATAACTTTAATCATTATATTGAAGAAGAAACACATGTTTTAGCCTTCAAATCTGCAAAGGATGTTTTAAAACATCTTAAATACACGGGAGTAAATGCACTTGATTCAAACGGCTGGACAAAAGCTGACATGCTTAAATTTGAAGCAGGTTACAGCACAATTTGCTCTACCTCGCCAACACTAACATATAACCCTCTCTATATCAGAATAATAAAAAAATAAAATAGTACATCCGGTTAATATTCGTATAATAAGAAATATTATAGAATATTGGTTAAGTGTAAAAAATACGTTTATTAACGAACGCTTATTGAGGTGTTATGGAAATTTTTGAAATAGCAGAGATGCTTGGCGCAAATATCAACTACGAGAGTTTATTACAAACATTTTTTAAGGATTATCCTGATGCAATATGGATTAAGGATAAGAATTTAAAACTATTAAGCGCAAATAGCGCCTTTTATGAGCACTTTAATAAATCTGCTGATTGCTGTAATTCTTCTGGTGAAATGCAGATATTGCAAGAGAAACGTACTGTTACATTTAGTATTCATTCTGAAAAGAAGAATCAAGTTTTAGCTGTTACAGCAATGCCGGTTCTCAATAATAATTCTGTTGAGTGTATTTTATACATTTCTAAAGATATTACAGAACAGGAAGAGCTAAAAGAAAGATTTTTTGTAAATAAATATCAATTAAATGCACTTTTAGAAAATATTCCTAAAATTATCTATATGCAGGACTTAAACGGTCAATATATCACCGGCACTAAACATTCAAAAGCATTCTTCAATGATGGATTTGACTATTTTCATAAAATACAGCTGGATTTTCAAAGTATTAATGCTACAAGAATGTGTGAAGACAAGTCTGTTATAGAAAATAATAAGCTCATAACATACGATAAAGAAATTGTTGACACTAGAGGTATTCCACACTGGTATACAATTTATAAAGCACCAATAAACGACTATCATAACAATGTAATTGGAATTGTTGTTATGGCTAAGAATATAGATGATGAGAAACATCTTCAGGCACAGCGGGAAACTTTTGTTGCTTCATTAGGGCATGACCTTAAAAATCCTACCCTTGCTCAGATAAGAGCAGTTGAATTACTGCTAAAAGGGGAATTTGGCTCATTAACAAAAGAACAACAGGAAATTTTAGGAATGCTTCTAGACTCTTGCAAGTATATGAATGCAATGCTTAGTTCTCTTCTTGCAACTTACAGAAACGAAAGAGGCGTGGTAAAGCTTAACTATGAAGAAGTTTCTCTGACTGACCTTGCTGAAGACTGCATCAGTGAAATGATTTATATTGCGAAAGATAAAAATGTCAATATTTCTATAGAAAAGAGGTGCGATATTCCTTTTGTTTATGGAGATAAGGTACAAATAAAACGTGTAATAATGAACCTTTTATCCAACGGCATAAAGTATGCATTCAAGGACACTGAAATAAAAATTAAAATATATAATGAAATTAATTTAACCTGTTTTAGTCTTGAGAACAGGAGCCCATATATTCCAGCAGAAAAACGCGAAGCAATATTTGCCCAGTACGTTTCTTTTGCAGAAGCACACAAAGAACTGGGAATAGGATTAGGCCTCTATACCTCGAAAAAGATTGTTAACGCACATGCCGGTACTATTTTTGTTGAAAGTTTTGAAGACGAAAGAACAGTATTTGGCTTCAAAATTCCAAACGTTAAAGATTCTATATGCGCTGCCAAAACTGTTTCTTTTTAAGCTGTAACCTGAACTGACAGATTTTTGATAATTTCAAGCAGTTTATTTACCATCAAATCTTCGTATTTTTGAGCATTTTCTTTGCTGTCAGCTTCAAACCTCAATGTAAATACAGGTTCAGTATTGCTTTGTCTTATGAGGGCAAATCCCTTTTCAAACACAATACGCATACCGTCAATTGTAATAATATCTTTTATATTAGTCCCGAAGAAATCAGGATTTTCGGCAATTACTTTCTGGAACTCTTCTAAAGTTTGTGCTTTCAAAGAATTCGGACAAGGCAGGCGAACTTCACTTGAAGAGTACATTGATTTGAATGGTTCAAGCATATCTGTTATTTTAAAATTAGGATTTTCTTTTTTCTTTCCGGCTACAATTTGAATTATGCGGCATCCTGCATAAACAGCATCATCAAATCCATAATAATGATCTTTAAAGAATGTATGACCGCTCATTTCTCCTGCCAGAACAGCTCCGGTTTCTCTCATTTTTGATTTAATATAACCGTGCCCTGTTTTACACATAACAGCCACACCGCCATTTTCATTAATAGTATCGTAAAGAACCTGTGAACATTTAACCTCAGAAACAATTACCGGCTTTATGCCTTTTGCATTATATTCTTTGATAACATCTTCCGCATAGATTAGGAGAAGCTTATCTCCTGTCATAGAGTTGCCGTCAGAATCAATAACCCCGATTCTATCGCTGTCACCATCAAATGCAATACCTAAATCGGCTTTATTTGCAACAACAGCTTTTTTAATATCCGTAAGAGTTTTTTCATCACTAGGGTTTGGATGGTGATGAGGAAATCTTCCATCAGGCATTGAATAAAGTTCAATTACTTCACACCCGAGAGCTCTATATAACTTAGGCGCAACAACACCGCCGGTTGCATTGGCACTATCCACTACAACCTTTATACCTTCGCCGATTCTGCCGAACTTTTTAGTCATTTCTTCTATGTAGTCCGGAATTAAATCATATTCATTAAGAATACCAAACGCTACAGGAGGAATTGCAAGTTTGTATTCTTCCATAGTCAGTTCTTTGACAACTTTAATCTGTTCTTCATTCAAAGATTGTTTTGCATAAGTCATTTTAAGTCCGTTATACTGGCTCGGATTATGGCTTGCTGTAATAATCATCGCGCCTGTAACCGGCATATATTTTGTAATGTATGGAGGGAGTCCTACAACTTCTGAATAATATCCGAGAGGTGTCGGTGCAAGCCCCATGTCAACAACATTAGCACCGCAGGAACGAATACCTTCTATCAGCGATTTTGAGAGCGATGGAGAATGAAGTCTTGCATCGCGGCAAACAGTTATCCAGATTTCTGAAGGCTGCTTTTTAGCTTCTTTTGCTAAAAATTGAACAAAGCCGCGGCCTGTATAATAGAAAAGTTCTTCTGTTATATCATCTCCGTAAATTCCTCGTATATCATTCTTTCCAAATGCTGAATCTTTTAGCATAACTCCTCCTTAAAATAACTATAGTATAATAATAACATGGATAAACATAAAAATTTAATTTTTGTACTACCGGCGCTTGCCGGAACTTTTATATTCATTATTATTCCCATTTTTTGTTCTTTTGCATTAAGTTTTACAGAGTGGGATTTATTGAATGAGATTAAATTGGTTGGACTGAATAACTACAAAAGTATTTTATCAGAACCCGAATTTCTGCAAATTCTCTTAAACACATTTGTTTATGCTATCTCAACAACTATTTTTGCAGTCATAATCCCTTTATTGATTGCAGCTGCATTAAACACAAAAATCAGAGGCAGTGAAGTTTATAAGACAATCTACTTTCTTCCGTTTATAACTCCTGCTGTTGTAATAGCAATCGTCTGGTCGTGGATTTTTGACCCCAATATCGGAGGGATAAATCTCCTTTTTAAAACACATTTAAACTGGTTATTTGACACGCACCTTGCTATGCCTGTACTTATTTTTGTATCTGTTTGGAAGCTTATCGGCTATAATGTTGTTTTATTTCTAACTGGATTTTCGACAATAAACCAAAATGTTTACGAGGCTGCAAAAATTGATGGTGCAGGCGCTAATGAAACTTTTTGGGATATAACACTTCCGCTCTTGAAACCTACAACATATTTTGTAACTCTGGTAACGGCAATTTCGTCATTCCAGATTTTTGATTTAATCTATGTTATGACGTCAGGCGGTCCTGCAAATTCTACAAATGTTATAGTCTACTCAATATATAAATACGCATTTGAGTATTTTGATATTGGTAAGTCCTGCGCACTTGCTTATATTCTATTTATCATAATATTCTTACTTGCAGTTCTTCAGCGCAAAATAAGCTCTTTGTCATCAAAATAATTAAGCTTCATTGCCTGTTTAACTTCTGCTAAAGTATTTGCAGCAATTTCTTTGGCCTTGCCAGTTCCATCAACAAGAATATCATAAACTGCACCCATATCCTGTTCAAACTCTTTTCTCTTAGTTCTTATTGGTTCGAGTTCTTCATTTACAATACTGTTTAAAAATCTTTTAACCTTAACATCGCCGAGCCCGCCTCTCTGGTAATGCTCTTTAACCTCGTCTAATGAAGCGTAATCATTCCAGTATTTTTCAAAGTGTTCCGGTTTGCAGAATGCATCCAGATAAGTAAATACCGTATTGCCTTCAATATGCCCCGGATCAGTAACTTTAAGATGAGTCGGATCTGTATACATACTCATAATCTTCTTCTGCACATCCTCTGCCGTATCAGAAAGATAAATACAATTACCGAGTGATTTGCTCATTTTAGCTTTTCCGTCAATACCAGGAAGCCTCATACAAACTTGATTATCAGGAAGAAGAGCTTTTGGCTCAATTAAAACATCTTCGCCATAAATATGATTAAATTTTCTAGCAATTTCTCTTGTCTGTTCTATCATTGGAAGCTGGTCTTCCCCGACAGGTACAGTATCTGCTTTAAAAGCTGTTATATCTGCTGCCTGACTAATCGGATAACATAAGAATCCGACAGGAATACTTGATTTAAAATCTCTCATCTGAATTTCAGATTTTACAGTCGGATTAAGCTGCAATCTGGCAAGAGTTACCAGATTCATATAATAAAAAGTTAATTCGGTTAACTCCGTAACCATTGATTGAATAAATATTGTTGAAATATCAGGATTTAACCCGACTGACAAATAATCAAGAGCAACCTCCATAATATTTTGTCTTACTTTATCAGGATTATCAAAATTGTCTGTTAATGCCTGTGCATCAGCAATCATTATATAGATATTTTTATATTCTCCGGAATTTTGCAGCTCTACTCTGCGTTTCAAAGAGCCCACATAGTGCCCTAAATGCAGTCTGCCGGTTGGTCTATCACCTGTTAAAATCGTTTTTGCCATAAAAATATCTCTCCTTTAGTCTGTTTAACCATAATGGCGGCACTTTGTCAATAATCGCTTCATTTTATCAAATATTGCATGAAAAATTGTTTTGTACTTCGCACACTCAGGGTCAAGAAGATATAATTTACCTTCTTTAGACATACCCAGCTGAAAAACATCTCCGTCCAACAAATCATATGGTCTTAATCCTGCTGCCTTTATCATATCTTTCATAATCGAAACAAACCCTTCACTCAATCCGTGCTGAAAAAGTTTTTCTTCGACGTAATAATGAATTTTACCGGCTTTGCCATGTTTATAAATGGGAACATCAAAACTCTGCACAGGCCTGTTTAGCGGGAAATGATTTGTTTCTGTAAGTTTCAAAATATTGCCGTCAGAAGTTTCAAATACAACAGCAGATGAGCCTCTGCCCAGATATTTTGAAACTTTTATATTTGAAAGTTCTTCATTTTTACTCACATTTTTTAGAAAGATATCAAGACGCGTTTCTGTTGCAGAGATTCTCTTATCAGATTTTTGACATTCTTGCAGTGCTCCTGTTAAAGTTAACGGTCTTTTATATACAACTTCATTAGTAATTTCCATATCTGTGTTAAAAGCCCTAAAAACTAAAAATTGCTATTTTTATTACACAATGTAAAGTTTAGACAAGTGATTTAGGAAATAAGTCCTGATAAGCATTAGGATTGTTCTCATCAGCGTACCGGCATTTTCTATACGAAATATTTTCTTTTATCCACGGTATTAATTTATCATAAACTTCTGAGGTCATTTTTGTAAACATTTCCGGCTCTATGAACGGCAGGGTATTGGTTATACGAAAATTTTCTTCAAGTTTTTCTCTAAGTACAGCTTCCGGCTTTTTATACTCTCGGCAATATTGTTTAAATAAACCCTCATTCAGCTCCCGCCTTTCTCTAACAATATTCTTCAAGCTCATAACAGGTTCGTCAGGAAAAATATCCCGCCCGTCATTAAAACTTCTGTAAATTGCAAGCGCAACTTCCGGACTCTGCGGTAATTCTATTTCAATAAAATTTGATAAAATATCCTTATTTTCAGAAGTCATATTTAACGCAAATGCCGTTTGCAGGAGCGGACGCATTACTGCTTGAAACCCTACCGGCCTAACTATATTTTTATTAATAACATGCATTAGTGATTGATTTGCAATATACAATGTCGGTTTATATTCATTAAAATCCTGAACAGGATAATATTTCCCGTCTTTACAAACTGTATAAGCAAAAAATAACGCAACTCTTACATCCTTTGTAACATCAAGATAATTGGTTGCAAATTCATAGTGCTGGGCAACCGCATCTAAATCAAATTCAAAAAAGTGCCCCATCACGCTTAGGCTTCTTAAGAGCGTATAGTAAGGCGTCTGCTTAAAGAAAAGCTTAAACTCCTCTCTTTTAATATATTCAACACAATGCATAATTTCATTATTAACAATATTCGGACGCAAATAACCCGGAAGCATTTGCTTATGATTAAAATTCTGACCTCTGTATAAGCAGGGTTCTGCCTCGCGGCCAATAATAATTTTTGCACTGCCATCAAAATCTTGCACAAAAAAACCCTTTTTAGTAAAATCCTCTTTGCGGTAAAACATCAATTTTTGAGCTATACATTTAGTCATCATAATTGAAATTAAGTCACCGGCTGTATCAAAAGTCATAGGCGAAAGATCAAATCCTTCCTCTTCCGGCACAATAATATAACAGTCTTTATTTTTTTTATAATTATAAAGATTTTGAACGAGAAATACTATACGTTTTAATATTGAAAACTTTTTAATTTCAGCCCTTCTGTAAGCATTCTTCCAATGCGCATAACCTAAAAAAGCATCTATTTCATTTTCAATATCTTGAATATATCCCGCAATATTATCAACATCTATAAATTCCACCAATTTTTGGGGTGAATAATGAGCTGCTGTTTCCATTAATTTGAACGTCGCATAAATACACATATTAATAGTGAAGATTAACTGAGGGAATGTTTTATTCTTATGTTGTTCAAGCAAAATCAAAATCTGGTTTAAATCACCTTTAGACCAGCCATTCAATTCTTGATTTATAAAGTTAATAGACTTAAAAATATCTCTGTTATTGGTGATAAGCTTAAGTATTAAATCTACAATCATAGGTTCTTTTTTAATAGTGAATGCATAACTGCCAACATTAATATTTAAAGACATTTCCGGAGGATCCATTAAAGAAAAGACTTCTGCAATATTCTCAATATTTTTGTTATGCAAAAATTCATCGATAATAGAACACTTATTCCGAACCATTTGTTTTATATTTATAAGGTATTGGAAAAATTCATACAAAGTTAATTGCAAGAAATTAAGCCCTTCTGTCTGCAGCTTTTTTGTCTTTGTTGTTTCCAGAATAAAATTGAGAACTAATAATGCAGCTACAGTACAAAAAATCAGAATAGCAGTAAAAATATATTGTTGCATTCCCTCTAACAATTCTCCTATAAACTTTCTCTATATATCTGATAATTTCTTATATCTCTAAAATTCCAGTTTATCCCCCTCTTAACAATTTTTGCAGGATTACCAGCCAGAACAACATTCGGCTCTTCAAATTTCTTTGTAACAATACTTCCCCATCCAATTATTGAATCATCTGAAATTTTAGTATTTTTGCCTATTTTTACGTCTTTTCCAATCCATACATGCCTGCCTATTTCAATTTTATCGCTATAGTTAAGAGCATTACCTTCCAGATCAGTAACTGTATGGACATCAGTACACCAAATATCTATTCCCCAGGAAATCATGCAATCATCCCCGATAGAAATAGATGTACCGCTCTCCTGTAAAAACAATCTGGCCCCGCAAACAATAATATTATCGCCAATCTCAATAGAACAATTATCAGCATCTCTTTTTACCCCCGGCGTAAGCGTATCCTCCGGCGGATTTCCTATATTTATAGTCAAACCGGTCAATCCGATTGTATCATTTACCGGATAAAAAATCTTACCGAGATTTATAGTGTTGCAGCTTCCGTATACTGCAATTAACAAGCCTTTCTGGGTTTTAAATTTTTCCGGATTTTCTACTTTAAGTCTTACGGTATTATTCTCTCCATGAAGCTGTATAAAACTTATATTTTCAGCCTCAATCTCTGTTTTGTCAGGTAATTCTAATATAATTTTATTTGTCATAATTTTATCCTCCACAAAAATTATATTTCCTGAGAGTTACTATCAGTCAAGTATTACAACTAAAATAAACTTAATTGTTCTGATTTGTCTTTTTCCTTATAAACTTTCTCAAACTTACTTAAATTCAATAAGTCATCTTTTATTTTTTCCAGAAATGGTGAAATTTCTAAATTTCTATAAGCACCAAGCCACATTCGTTTTTCTGAATGCGTAAGGTATAATCGGTCTTCTGCTCTTGTCATACCTACATATAAAAGGCGCCGCTCCTCCTCAATTTCATCAGGAGTTTTTGCTCTATATAACGGTAATATTTCATTCTCCAGACCGGCAATAAAAACGCATTTAAACTCCAGCCCCTTAGAAGCATGCAGCGACATTAATGTAATTCTGTCCGCACGCTTGTCCAGTATATCTGCTTCCGTTAAAAATGATATCTTGTGAATGAAATCATTCTTATCATTACTTTCTTTTGCAAGTTTAAGAAGATAATTCAGAATATACCTGTCAATCTTCTCGCCAAGAATTTCTATTTGCTCAGAAACGGGCTGCAAATCATTAAGTTTCTTGAGTATCTCTTTTATATCTTTTCTTTCGCACAATAAATCATTTGATAATTTAACAAAAGGCATTCCGGATCTTTTCAAAGCTTCTGATATTGGAGGAAGCTGTGAGGATGTTCTATATAAAATTGCAAAATCTGAAAACGAATAATCTTCATTTTCTCCGCCGCTTCTTGCTGAATCTATGGAGAAGAAACTATGCCCTCCTATTAAACTCTCAATAGTGCTTGTAATATATTCTGCTTCTGCCTTATCTGTAGGCGCTGAATGTATCGTAATCTTTTCGTGCGGTTTATCAAATGCTGATACAATATTAAAACAATTAATCATCTGGTTAGACGCACTAACAATACTATTTGTAGAACGGTAATTATTTTTTAGATTTACAATTTTTGTATCTGGATAATCTTCTGTAAAAGAGTTAAAGAACTTAGCATCTCCTCCTCTAAAGCCGTATATAGCTTGATTAGGGTCGCCGATTACAAAAATATTACCATCCGACGGCACCAGCATTCTGATTAACCTGTATTGATTTTCATCAATATCCTGATATTCATCTACGGATACATACCTGAATTTTTCACGATACCTGCAAAGAAGCTCCGGATTTTCTTCAAAAAGCTCAAGTGTAAGAGTAATCAAATCATCAAAGCTTAATGCATCCTCGTCCATTGTTAAAGCTTTTTCCTCGTCTGACATAACCCTTATTTCTCTGTCCAGATTTTCCCTAAGAATACTAAAACAAAGAGAATGGAATGTATGAAGATTTATTTTATCAGAAGCCTCTCCCAACAATTTTGAGAGTCTGCTTCTCATTTCTTCAGCTGCTCTTCTTGTAAAAGTTATACCTAAAATATTTTCAGGCATAATCCCCTTATTATTTATTAAATAAGCAATTCTGTGTGTTAAAACGGTAGTTTTACCTGACCCGGGACCAGCAGCGATTAAAAGTTGATTTGAATTTTCTGTTACCGCAGCTTCCTGATACTCATCCAGTCCCTTTTTCTTAGGCTGTTTTTCAACAACAGGAGTTTTTTCAATAGCTGCTTCCGCGGGCTTAGGAATATCAATATTAAGCTTTAGATTTACAAACTTTTTTTTTACAAGTTCACTATCTTCAAAAAGTCTTATAATTCCATATTCACCATCATACCCCGCCTGCTTAATAACTTTTCCTGTTCTAAGACGCGATACAGCTTCGCCTAAAAGCGTAGAACTCCTTTTAAGTTCATCAACAGGTACTTCTCTAAGAATTGATAATTCCGACCCGAATTTAGAGGTAAGACGCTCATACTCAGCAGAAACACTCTTAGAAGCAGTTCCAACGCCTAAAATTTCAGCAAGAATTTCCTGCAAAGGTACAAGACTAAAAGTTTGTCCTGCCGTTGCAGGCGGTGTAATTATTTCTTTGCGGTCAGAAAGCTCGTTAACTCTGTAAGAAACCCCTATTGTAAGAGGTTTCCCGCAGACCGGACAAATTCCATTTAATGCTTTTGTTTCTTCCGGCGTCAAACAGACATTACATTTTCTATGTCCGTCCTCGTGATACTTTCCCTCTTCCGGAAAAAATTCAACAGTTCCGCAATAGCCATCACCCGTTTTTAAAGCATTCATGATTGAATAATAATCAGGTTCCTTAGTAAAAACAGTAGCTTCTCTGGCTAGTTTTGAAGGGGAGTGGGCATCAGAGTTTGAAACAAGTCTGAACTTATCTAATTTTGATACATGCCAGTTCATTTCTGGATCAGAAGAAAGCCCTGTTTCAACTGCAAAAATATATTCTGAAAGGTCGCCGTAACAATCCTCTATAGAATCAAAACCTGATTTTGAGCCTAATACAGAAAACCATGGTGTCCAAATATGAGCCGGAATGATATAAGAATTTTCACCTGCTTCAAGAACAGTTTCCAGAAGGTCTCTCGAATCAAGCCCCAATATTGGCCTTCCATCGGATTTTATATTTCCAATAGTTTCAAGTTTTAGGCGAAAGTTTTCTGCGGCTTGTAAATCAGGCACAAAACAAACATGATGCACCTTTCTTGTCTTATCCCATTTTTTATAAATCGTAGAAATTTCAACGCTCAAAATAAATTTTACAGGTTCGGTTCCTTGAAAAATTTCTTTTTCGATTTCCGGTTTAAGTCTAAAAGTTCCATTTTCTGAAGGGATTAACTTTTCTTTTATTTCATTAAACCAAGCTGGATGCGTAAAGTCACCGGTTGAAATCAAACTAAGCCCTTTCTTTTTAGCCCAGAATGCAAGTTCTTCTAAATTACAGCTCTTACTAGTAGCACGCGAGTATTTTGAATGTATGTGTAAATCTGTATAATAAAGCATTGTGATAGATCTCCCTGTACAATTTATTATACCAGATAAATAATATTTATATTTATTTTAATTAATAATAAGTTCTGTACTGATGACTTATTAAATTTTATTGGTAATTGCTATCAATTGCTTGTTCTCGCATAATACACTATACCTGAATAAAATTAAATTCAAATATTCAACAAGCTGAACCAAGTTTTCAAGCTCTAAGTTTTTGCCGTCCGAGTATCAAAATGTAGAAAATAAATCCAACTCTAATTTCAGTGCAGTAAAATGTGCTGTTTTTACTAAAAAAGTGACTTTTAGAGATTTTCTAAAAGTCACTTTTTAAATTGGTTGCGGGAGCTGGATTTGAACCAACGACCTTCGGGTTATGAGGACTTCCTCGGGTAACCCAACCCAAAACGTATTTTCACGAATTACCACGACTTGGCACAAATTTTTATGAGAATTTATCTTGTTTCACCAAGTTGATTATAATTTGTTAAACTCGTGTTTAGTAAAATGTGTTGTTAGAAAGTTTATCTTTTTAAATCAAAAATAGGAATATCTGTTTTTTCATCATCTGTAACAAAATAAATTTTTAATTTCTTTAAATCCTCACATAATTTTAAGTTTTTATCTTCATATAATAAACTATCATCTAATAGTTTATTAATATCTGATTTATTATATATTTTATTTAATTGGAGACATAGAATTATTGCTGTTTTAGTATATTCCAAAATTCTATTAACTAATTCAAATTCCGCTTTTGGATTAGTATGTTTTGAACCATGTGCATAACAACATCTTATACTATATGCCGTTTTTAAATCTTTTTCAATTTGTTTAACTTGGTCTTTATTATAAAAATTTTGTAATAATTTTGTACAACGTTGTCTAATTGTTCTAGAAATTTCATTTCTATCAGTATTAAATAGAGCTTCTAATGCAATGATTAAATAAGTTATTTTTGAAGCTCCAAATTTATCGTCTTTTATAGAATCCTTATAAAAGTCAATAGCTATTTTGATGTAATTATTTTTATCTAAATTTGTTAATAATCTAACACAAATTAAATACAAATCTTTAATTGATGAAATATTTGCTTTATTTATTTTGTATTTAGTTCCGAATAAATTACTTCTATGTTTACGACTAAGAAAATAATCTCGCATATAGTCTATATCAAATTCTTTGCAGCCATAATTCTTAAAATATAAACTAAAAATATCGTCAAATATTTCAAATTTTACATTAGTACCAAATATAAGAGAAAAAATAATTTCCAAGTTATTTTTATAATTTTTAAATTCACTATAATCAAAATTATCAAATTTAACTTCCAATAGAGAAACGGGGTCTGTTATAGTGGTTTTAATAATTATATTATCTGTAAAAACCTGATTTGCTTCCTGAAATTCAAAAATCAGATTACTTGAAGATAATAGGTAAGATTGTTGTTTAGGAATATTTGATAAAAAGAAAACAATACTATTAACTTCTTCTAAAAGGATATTATTGAAAATAGTTAAATCGTTTTTTATATTATTCTCATTCTCAAATATTTTCATTAATATTTTTCGCGTATACGTTTGTAATAATATTTCCAAATAAGAATTGAGCCCATTAAATATATATTTTTCAAAAATACATTGTTTGAATGTTTGTATATCAAAATTATTCAAATATTTTGAATAGTCAAATTTTTCTATTTTTTCTTTTGGACTATCAAAGGCTTGAGTTAAAATTTTTTTAACTATATCATCACTATTGATATTTTTATTTATATAGTAGCTTTTACTTATTTCAAAATTAGGAAATATATTGTTTGTAAAATTGAAAATAATATTTTTTAAAGTTTTCATATATCTAAAATATCATAAAATTCTTAATTTTTTATTAAAAAAAGAATTCTGACTTTAAATAGTTATATAATTAATATATTCATAAATATTGTAAAAATGGAGAATAAATGTTAACAGTATATGATAAAGAATTTAATAAATTTTGTAGAAAATATTTGATAAAAGGTAACGGTTACGATGAAAAGGAATTAGTAAAAACAGCATTAAATGATTACCAAAATATTATTACATATGTTGCATCCTTATTTTTATATTATGATAGCATCTGTTTTGATGTATACGGAGAAAACATCTTAATTCCTTTTATGATAAGTCTTTTTGGACAAAAAGGCTTTGAAAATCTTATTGAACAAGGAGCAATTAAATTTTTACTGCAAACTACAACTATCGTTCATCCTGTTGAACCAATTAAGGGTATTATACCATTAATGACTTCTTCAGGATTCACAACAGAAGTTCATTCTAATCCAGAAGCATCTATAACCGAAGGATTATCTAGATCGACGTATCATTTAGACAGAAAATATAAGAGAAGTATAAAACGGAAATTATTAAAAGTTTATAATGTACATCCAAAAGATTTGAATGTTAAAGTCGTTGATGATATTAAACAAAAATATGAAAATAATCAGTTTGCTACTTTAAATTTGCCTAATATCAAAAATCTAACAGATTTTAATAAACAAGAAATTGAAAAATTAGCAACAATCACAAATGATTATTTTGACCTTGCTATTTTGTCTAATTTTAGATATTCTTCACTTGCACATCCTTCTATTATTAGTTTAAATGATAGCCAATTCTCATTTTTGAAAAAAGCAGATTTAATAAAGACTTATAATGATAAAATTTTTCAGTTTGAAAAAATCCCAAATTTTCCAGAATTAATTAAAGATGGGAAGATTGACTTAAAAGATATACCCGAATTTCGAAAACAAAAAAATTCTGTTAAATTTAGATATTGGCTAAATTCTTTAGTTGATAAGGAATTTAATGAATTTGACATACATGATTACTTAGACGCAATAGATAATAATAAAAACTTTTGGAATACCAATATTGGTAAATTCACAAGATCTATGTCTGTATTTGCGGTTTCTAGTGTATTGACGGCTCCATTAGCAGGTGTATCTGCTGTTGGAATTGGAGCTGGTTTAAGTTTATTAGATACATTTTATATAGATGCTTTAACCCAAAATTGGTCACCTCGATTTTATATAAAAGAAAATGTTGAGAAATTGATAAATAAATAATTTTTATACATATATCTCCTCCATTTTCTCCAACTCTTGCTCTGCGAAATCGGGAATTACATGCCCGTAGATGTCCATAGTTATTTGAATACTTGCGTGTCCGAGTAATCTTGAAACAACTATTGGTTTCATTCCGCTTTCTAAGGCTCTTGTTGCAAAAGTATGACGCATTGCGTGAACATTCCTATGTTTGATTTCTAATTTATTCTGTATTCTACTGAATGCGTCTAAAAATGTTCCTGTATCTGTAAAATAGCCGTCTTGTCTTGGAAATACTAGATTTAGTTTAGCATAATAATCTTGCCCGAGTTTTCGTTTTATAGTGTCTTGTCGCAATTTATATTTTGCTAAATCATTCATCAATGGTTGCATAACCTTTATTACTCTGTTTGAAGTTTCGGTTTTTGTGTTATAAACAAAGCCTAAAACTGTTTTAGTTTGGGCGTTTCTACTAAAATTCTTATTCCTTTGTACTTGCTTATTTATTCTTATTGTATTTTTATAAAAATCTACACAATCCCAAGTTAAGCCTAACAACTCGCCAGCTCTTAAGCCTGTATAAAAATCAAACTTAATCGCCATACCATAATAATGATTCGGGCATTCATTTATAATCTTTTTTTGTTCTTCACGTGTAAATACTTCAACTTCTTTTTTACCTTCACGTTTTAATTTTACTGTTAATAATGGATTTCGGATAAGTTCTCCCTTTTTTAATGCGTAATTTATACAACTACTTATAACTAAATGGATATTTTCTACAGTTTTTGACGACAATCCACCCTTACCGTTTAATTTGCCGTTATCATAAAGAAATCTATAAAATTCTTTGATGTCATCACTACTTAAGTTTGCAAAAGCAATATCACCAAGAAATGGTTTTATGTGCCTTCTGATAATCATTTCATAACTTTGACTTGTTGATTCTCTTAAATCATATATTACATTGTTATAAAACCATTTATCGAAATATTCCCCTACCTTGATACTCTTTGAACTAACATCAATGCCGGCATGATGTTTTTGCATTAAGTCTTTTAGTAATAATCTTACTTCCCGTTCTGAGTTTCCTGTACAAGATTTGAATTTACGGTTACCTTTTGCATCGTAACCTATTTCAAATTTCCCCTTCCATTTTCCGCTGCGAGTATCTTTATATATACAACCTTCGCCGTTACTTCTTCTTTTTGCCATTATGCAACCTCTCTTTCTGCTTTCACAAAATTGTAAAAAGTATTTGTTTTCAATTTTAATAATTCACAAGCCTTTTTGGCTGTAATTTTGCGGCAAGCCCAATCGCTATAAACTTCTTGCCAATTATCAGGCTTTTGAATTTTCTTTCTGCCTTTGTATTTGCCTTCTTTTTTCGCAACTGCGATACCGTCTTTTTGACGTTCTAAAAGATTTGCTCGCTCAAACTCATAAATCGCTCCGAGCATTGTAACCATAAGTTTACCTGCAGGCGTACTTGTATCTAATTTTTCTTTTATACTAACAAGTTTTACCTTTTTAGTTTCAAGAATATCAATGATATTGAGTAAATCCTTTGTACTTCTTGCAAGCCTTGAAAAATCTTTGACGTAAACCGTGTCGCCCTCTCTAACATAATCAAGCATATTTTGAAGTTCGGGGCGGTTGGAGTCTTTGGCACTTCGTTTTTCTGTAAAAACTTTGGAAAATTCTAAATCTTTCATTGCTTCCATTTGGCTTTCGTAGTTTTGTTCTTCTGTACTAACTCTAATGTAAGCAAAGTTAAATCCTTTTGTAGTCATCGTTTCATCTCCTTTTGTTGTGACTTTTGCATTATTGGATATTGATGTTTGATTGTAAAGACTTCCGCAAATATTTATTTGGAAATTAAAAAATCTACCCTAAACAAATACATTTCAAACGGTTTCAAAATGTTGTTTTAGACCATAACCTATTTAAAGACATTTCTTAATCAAGTTCTGTAAAGTTGATAATTTTAATGCACGCACTCTCTGAACAGATTTTGAGAGTTTGTAATTTTATATAGAATGATACCTCTCGGCGGTAAAACATTTAGTCATTAACCTTAAAATTAAGTCTATTAAAATGATAAAAATGAATTACGATACTGTAAGTGGGTATTAGATTTTATGATAAATCTCGTTAAAATCTATTGTTCACCGCCGTTATTATTGACTTATAGAGGTTTTGGATATGGGCATTTGTCAAATACAAATTTTGTATATTTTTATTATCAACTAATAACAATATCGGTTATTCTTACCCATATCCCTTTTATCTCTATTATTAAGAATTACACATGTATTTTTACGGTCTGCTAAAAACTAATCTGCGGGTAGTCTGAAACGACTATCATGCCTGTTGTTTCCGTGAAAATAAAATCCGTCTTTCTGCTTTAATGAAATTCTGCACATTTTCTTTAAATCAAACTGGATTGTATTTGTAAAATCGTCTACAAATCTAGTTATTCCTGACTGTCTTATTATGTATTGCAAAAAATATAATGGATCTGTGTTTGTAATATCATAGGCTCTTGAACTATCTTCACCGTATTTCTTATTTATACTTTCAACAATTTTGTTCGAAATTCTTTTTTCCTGTCCTTTATAAACTATAAAGATATGCAGATGCGGTTCAACGGTTTCAGGTGCTTCAAATAATTTGATTTTGGAAACGGCTTTTCTTCTTGGTCGACCTTTCCTGCCGTTATGAAATAAAACGTATTCACCAAATCTCAAACTTAATTGACTTACGCCAAACAGACAAGCAAAGGGGATTTTTGTTCGCTTGGCAAATCTATCCATAACCATTTTTAAACGGTTAGCCTCTTTTTCCGCATCCTTCATTGTCCTGAATTTAATTGAATGTTCTACATTTATAAACCTAATATCCATAATTTAATCTCCTTCTTCTGTCTTTCTTTTAAATTTAATTTTTTACTGTTGATTATTGCCCATTTCCTATAATCGCTGTAAACCAGATACTTTCTGCCGATATTATCTTCTTTAAGTAAACTGTTAAAGGTTTTATCCTTATCTAACCATTCTTTCAATTTTACGTTGGAATAAATGTGTATTAGTTTGGATAGTGCATAAATTACTTGATGATAGCCGATAGGAGTGTCATTTTTGACATTGTCCGAATAAACCCATTCAATCTCTCTGTCTGTGTTTTTAATACCGAATAAATTAGTTGGGCAATCAAAATGGTCAACTTTTCCTCGTGTGTCCGGTTTAAAGTTTTTGTGTGTTCTGTGATAATAATTTCCGTCTAGCATAAATCAATCACCTTTCCTACGTTTTTCATAACCCATTCATTAAAATCATTGGCAACTACATATTTCTTGCCGCCTATTTGAATTACAGGGAAACCGTCGACCTTGCATAATTTGTAAACCGTATTAATACCGATTTTAAAGGTTTTTGAAAACTCTTTAACAGTAAACATATTGGCATATAACCTGCCTTTGCAGTTTTGCCTAATATCTTCCATAGTTTCAAGTGTTCGTAAACGGTTGGGTGGCATTCTGTTTTGCATAAACATTCTCCTCTCTTTTATATCGCCCGAGTTGTAACAAATAAACTCTGATAGAGAGGCATTAAGTATTTTAAATATTTAACCAAATATTAGCGGGCGACAATTTCTACGTTTACTTAAATACCTCTTTATAGAGTGACTTCTGTTTTATTACCTAGCATGAAGTTTACGGCTGGGTGGTATTTAAGTAAGGGAAATACCCAAAATCTAATATTCAGTTTTCAATTTGCAATTTTGTAGTCACATCTTAACCGATTGCAATTTATTCGTCAAGGGGTAGAATACCCGAAGGCAATTTGTGAAAATAATCTGAACAGCCACTAGACATGATGTGTTCGATATAATAGAAAGCTTAATAAAATTTTACAAACAACACTTTTTGTGTTGTTATTTAGCCTAAAATGCTTATTAGGTCTGAGTTTGAAGTTAATTTTCACAATTATTTTTACAAAAATTTTTGGTTTCCCGACAAAAATAGGCGGATTTCTCCTCTAAAATTAAGGGATTGAAGATGCTTCAATTTTTGTGATGTTACATACCTCGATATATTCATCGGTAAATTTTATATAAATTAGTTACTGATTTATTTTTATACCACTAAAACCTTTATATTCTGCTAATACAGATTTTGTTTGTGCATTTCTTATCTTTGTAAAAAACAGATAATCATCATCACTATATTGTTCATTTGTTTTTAGTTTTGCATATAATACAGCTAATTTAAATGCACCTTCTTTAGCATCATAAGGAAGTTGAACCCATAAGTAATAGTCAACATAAAAATCATACATTCTTGCATTTAATGATTTATCCTCGATAAAATCTATCTTATAAAAAGTCCTTTTTATTGCCGGTTGTATATCTGCTAATTGTTTTTGCCTTTCTTTTATTTTTGCTTGTTGTATTTTTTGTTGTTCTAGTTTTTGTTTTCTCTCTAGCTCAAGTTTTTTCTTATTATCTTCCGCTTGTAAATTTGCTATAACAGATTCCGTATTTTTAATTTTTTCATTTAGAGATTTATCTTTATTGTTATTTTCATTTGCCTTTCTATAAAAACCTAATGCTGATTTGTAGTCTTTTTGTTCAAAATTTTTGTCACCAAGATTTATGTAATAATGATAGTTTACATCTTTAAGTAAGATTTCGCTATCTTTGTAACTACCAAGTTCTTCAAGTTTATTTTTTGCAGAACTCCAATTCTCTGCTGTTATTTCATTTTTGATTTCTGTGTATAAAGTACTTTTATGGTGACTTGCAGATAGCAAACTCCCAAAAACTACAGCTATTAGAATAAATGCTATAATCATACTAATTTTAGTTTCTTGTGTCATACATTCCTCCTATATTTAAAAATAAATCGAATTTATTTCTTTAATTTTTTCATCAACTTCGTAAGATTTATTATTGGAATCATTTTCTTTTATATTAAAATTTGATTTTAAAAAATTATAAGTTTTTACAACCTTCACATATAAATCAATTTTGTTATAATTGAATGCGATTGTTTTAGCTTTTAGAATATATTCCGTAGCTTTAATAGAATTCCCTTTAAGACTTTCAACTAAAGCAAGATTACTAAAAATATACGCATTTTCCCAAACTTCATATTGTTTATTTATATCAAATGTATTATTTTCTAAAAAATAAAAATATTTGCCTCTTACAAAAGCTGTCCCTGATAAAAGTACATAATTAGCAGTTCTAGCATTATTTAAAAATTTTAAAGCATTTTTATATTTCTTTGTTAAAAAATAGTGGTATGATTTACATACTAATAATGGTAAATATTCCATTGAAAATTTATCACCTAAAGAATATTCATCAAATTGATTTATTTCATATCTGTTATAAATTTCATTTGCAGTATTAAAATTTTCTAACTTTAGTTCTATATTAGCTTTAAGAATTTGGCTGATAAAAGTTGTTAAATTATAATTATCTTCATATTTTGTGCTACCATAATTCCCTACTACATAATTATTTTGGTTATTTTTACATAATTCAAAATAGTTATCCAAATTCTTTTTTGCTTTTTCATAATTTTCTATTGAATAATAAACTAATGCAAGATTAAAATAAGTTTCTTTTTGTCGCGGTGCTATTTCTATTGCTTTTTTGAAATCATCAATAGCTTTTTTATAAAAATAGTTTTCTAAAAAGTATACCCCTCGATTATTATAAACTTCTGCCAATTTTGGGGTTTTATTATTTATCATATTGGTATAATAATCATATACTCTTTCATACTCACCTTTTTTATAATTGTTACCTAAAAAAACTAACTTCCCATAATTCGTCATTTCTGGCATTACATAATAATCTAAAGCATTAAATTTATCATATTTTTTATATAAATCTTTATTATTTAAAATTTCATCTTTGTAATTAACAAAAATTTCTCCATTTAACAAAGTATTATTTAAATTTAATCCTAATGAAACCGCTTTATCAAAATCCTCAATAGCACCCTCGTGATCCTTTATTTTATACCTTGCCAATCCTCTTTCATAAAATATTTCTGGTTCTTTATTTTTATATTTATTTATAGAAATATTATAATTTGCTATTGAGTGTACTAAGTCATCATTTTTTAAATATGCAAAACCAATATAATGATAATATTTAGGAATTATTTTTTCACTATTATTTGAATAATTTGCATATGATAATCCTTTTAAACAATTATCAATAGCTTCATCATAATTTTGCCTTTTTATAGAATTTAATGCATCTTTTATGTAATCAATCTTCATTGCTGTCTCATTTTGTGCCGCCCATTGTCTTGCTCCTATTTCTTTCATCATATTTATATGTTTATTATTGATTATGTATTCGGGGTAAGAGTATTCTATGTATACATTAGTTTCTACTGTAAGATTAGCAGAGTAAGCAGGAACAAAAAATAATAAAATATTTATAAAACTAATATGACCTAATGTTTTTATTGATAATTTCATACTTACCTCATAAAAAGTTACATTTTTACAGATACAATTCATTTGCTTGAAACGTAACGATAGCAAACAAAATTAAACTATGTATAAATTATAATACCTAAGTTTAATTATGTAAATAAATTGTTAAATTATATAACTTGTTATACCTAAATTTAATTGTAATTAACAAAGAATTATAATTGAAAGCGAGGTAGATTATGCAACACATACAAGCTAACGAACCATTTTACCAAATAAGCCAGGCGGCTAAATTATTAGGTATTACAAGTGATAGGTTAAGAACATATGAAGAAGAAGGTTTGATTAAACCATTTAGAACAAAACATTCTAAAGACGGGAAAAGATTATTCAGTCAAAATGATATTGAATGGTTAATAATGATTAGAGATTTAATAAAATTGGGCGTTTCTATACCGACTATCAGAATATTATTAATTGCAAAATTCCCTACTAATAATCCCTCACTTAAAGAAAAAGATTTAGAAATTATTGAACTACTAAAAAAATTAAAATCTCATACCGTTTATTCAACCATTTTTAAATAAAGTAAAGATAATTATTGAATAGGGTTGAAATTTTTAGCAAAATAGTGTAAACTATAAGTGTATAGTCCTAGACGATGTACCACTTCGGTGGAGTTGCTAGGGCTTTTGCTTTATTATACCTTTAAATCTGAAAGAATTTTCAAATATTTCTGCATAATCTTTTGATAAAGAAGACAAAACCTTATGCGTTTTATCGTAGCAATTTTCAATACCATTTTTATTATTTATTATTATTTCATGGTGAAATATGCGGTTTCTTAATCTTAAAATTTCTTTTAATTCAGGAAACATTACTTTTGTCTTATCCCAGTTAGGACTATTGAAGTAATTGTCAAAATCAGGAAATACATTACTGAAAAAATCTTGCTTATCCCATAAACTGTTTTTATATGACTTCTTACAAAGATTTACCCAAAAACCAAAAGTTAATTCTGCTATTATAGCACCTGTCGACGGTGTGTTATGCTTTCTTTTTAACTTTTTATATGCTTCTAATAAAATATTTCTTTCGTTCTCTGAAAGAATATTTTGATTATTTATTTCTTCTAGTAACCAATTTTCGCCTTTTAAAATCGCAACTGCATTATATAATCTATTTCTTAAAGCAACCTCCAATGCCGCAATAACAGGATAAAAACTTTCAGAAATCTGAACATTATAAATATATCTGCTTAAAATCAAGTCTATACTGTCATTATCATCATATTTGTACGAGGATAACCTATCAATACTGATGTTTTCTGTGATTTTTGAAATATCTTTGTCTAAAAATTTCATGCCTTAATTATAGCATAGATATTTGGTTTAATATGTTTAGAGGTAACTTTATACCTCACCGCCTGTAAACATTTCATCATTCGCCGAGAAATGCTCTCTTTTGAATTTATTTTGGTTGGGGTTTTGCAGACCGAGAAAAATCTCAAAACAGAAAACTTATTTCCACGACCAAGAAACAACATCAGACAATGAGAGGGGCTATATGGAGTGGTTATTTTAAATTGTTACATTACTTATTCATCTTCACGGATTTTGTTATAACTTTTTAAATCGAATTATTTTATTGTGTTGCTAAATGTGTTGTATTTCATAAAAAACAGGCTTCCAGCAAATCGCCAAAAGCCTGTAATATCAAATGGTTGCGGGAGCTGGATTTGAACCAACGACCTTCGGGTTATGAGCCCGACGAGCTACCAGACTGCTCCATCCCGCGATAAATTTTCTTACACTCTATTATTAAATGCTAAAAAACAAAAATCAACCCCTTGAATTACCAAAAAGTTTTGTTAACAAATGTAACAATATTGTAAAAATTAATCAATTCAGAACCTTCACGTTTTTTATCGGAATAAAAACGCCTCGTGTGAAAGGAGAAAAATATGATACCAACAAATTTATCCCCTGTTGCTAAGCAACTACCAGAATACCTATTTTACAAACTTCCTAACAATAAAGGATATCGAATGTTCACAACAAAGCCGACTGCTATCTCACACACTTTTGATTTAAATATTGGGAAAAAAACATTAACAGATGCTATAAATCTAAAGTTTGACCGTGACTATAAAGGAACTCAACTAATAAAAAAATTATTTAATTTACAAGAAATTCACTGTCGCAGCAATCCTGATGTTCTTACTGTCAATCTAGAAAAGAAAAATGTAAAAAATCAAAATGAAGCTAACGCAATAGTAAGATTTATCAAAAGTTTAAGTAATAAAAAGAATAAACCTGTTGTTGTAAAAGATTTAGCCTATGATCCATATACCTTACCAGGGTTCATTAATAATGGATTTATGGATATACATACATGTAAAACTGTCCGTAGAAGCAAAATCCATCAAGCCGGCGATGAACTGAAAAGCTCGATTGATTCTAGGGATTTGTTTGGAATATTAGACAATATTAATAATTACATAGATGTGTTACTTCGAAGAGAGCCTGCAACCAAAGCTAAATCTAATAAAACACTAAAAAAAGCTTTAAAGAAAGCAAATAATAATGATTATAAATTAAGAATGCTGCATGATAAATTGTCTAATTTAGTATATATACCCTAGAAATAATAAAATAAGGCCGAGATATATTATTGCGGCTTTTTTAACATGTAATTTGTAAAGTTATGTAACAATATTTAATAGTTTATGAAATTTTACATAAGTTTTATACTTTATATATATACAAAACGAATTCATAATATAAACCTTTCATACAACCTACACACTAACCTTCTACACATGAGGAATTAATTAAAAAAGATTCCAAACCCTTTCTTTTGAAGAAAGGTTTTTTTTTAGTCTATTGAGTGAACAGCATATTTGTGGTAATATACTATGTGAAAGAGGAGCTTAGTTAGATGGGCTACAAAATATTATCAAAGAGAGAATTATGTCCTAATCAGTATGAAATAACTATTGATGCGCCTTTTGTCGTACGTAACGCCAAAGCTGGCCAGTTTATTATTTTTAGAGCAGAAGAGAATGGGGAAAGAGTACCGCTAACAATCGCTGATGCTAATAAAGAAACCGGAGAGCTTACACTTGTTTTTATGGCAGTAGGCTACTCAACTAAAAAACTTGCTGCTCTTAATGAAGGCGATGAACTCGTTGATATAGTAGGTCCTCTTGGACAGCCTACACATATTGAAAAGTATGGCACTGTTGTTTGTCTGGCCGGAGGCTATGGCGCTGCACCCTGCTATCTTATTGCCAAAGCTTTTAAAGAAGCTGGTAACAAGGTTTATATGATTATGGGTGCCAGAAATAAAGAATTGATATTCTGGCAGGATAAAATGAAAGATGCATGCACAGAATTATTTATAACGACAGATGACGGATCTTTAGGTGAAAAAGGATTTGTCACACAAGTTTTAGATAGGCTTATTAAATCTGAAAAGATTGATTATGCCATTGCAGTTGGACCAATGCCAATGATGCGTGCAGTCGCTGATTTGACCAGAGATAAAGGAATTTATACAGAAGCAAGCATGAACCCTATCATGGTTGACGGCACAGGTATGTGCGGAGCTTGCAGGGTGACGGTTGGCGGAAAAACTAAATTTGCCTGCGTTGATGGACCGGATTTTAATGCACATGAAATAGACTTTGACGAAGTTATTAATAGAACAAAGATTTATAAAGATCAAGAAAAAAAACGCAGTGAAAACTGCAATTTATTAAAAATGGCGAAGTAATAATATAGGAGATAATTAATGGCACCTCGTGATCAAGAAAAAGCAATACCTTTATGTCCTCTAATGAGCGTTGGCTCACAGGTAGAAATTGTTTGTATGCAAGAAAACTGCGCATGGTATCTGAAAAACTATAAGATATGCTCGGTTTATATGATGGCACATAATTCTATGCTTGATGTTCAAGCCAAACAAGCAAAGGCGAAACAAGCGCAGAGTAACAATGGATAGAAATTAGCAAAGCCGGATTTATACCGGCTTTTTATATTAGGAGAGAAAATTAATGGAAAATACTGTCGTTATCGGCGCCCAATGGGGTGACGAGGGGAAAGCGAAGATTACAGACTTGCTTGCGGAGAAAGCAGATTTAATCATTAGATATCAAGGCGGATGTAATGCCGGTCATACAGTTGTAGCGGGGGGGAAAACATATAAATTTCACATGATACCTTCTGGAATATTATATGATAAAACAATCTGTTTTATTGGAGCTGGAACGGTTATACATCCGGAATCTTTTGAAAGGGAGCTTAATGAGCTTAAGGCTGAGGGAGTTGATTTCAAAAATCTAAAAATATCTCCTCTGGCCTCTATTACAATGCCTTATCATATAGAAATTGACGGTTACAGCGAAGCTCACTCAGGTAAGGGTAAAATTGGAACAACCAAGAAAGGCATTGGACCGACATATACAGATAAGGCCGCTAGAATTGGTTTTAAAATTCAAGATTTATATTCTTTTGAGGCACTTAATGAAAAAATAGACATGATTCTTCCGATAAAAAATAAGATGCTGAAAAATGTTTATGGATTAGAAGAATATACGCGTGATTGCATTCTCTCATTATGCGAAAAGTATGCCGAACTCTTTAAGCCATATGTATGCTTTGATTGGCAGGATTTATTAAACCGCTATAAAGACAAGAAAATCCTTTTTGAAGGCGCTCAAGGTGTTATGCTTGATGTTGATTATGGTACTTATCCATTTGTAACAAGTTCAAACCCTATTGGAGGCGGAGCTGCCGTTGGAAGCGGCTACGGCCCTGCAATGATAAAGGAAGTAGTAGGGGTTTCAAAAGCATATGTAACTAGAGTTGGTGAAGGACCTTTTGTTACAGAATTAACTGACGAAACAGGAAAAATGATTCAGGATATTGGTCACGAATTCGGGGTTACCACAGGCCGCCCTAGAAGATGCGGCTGGTTTGACTCTGTTATTATGAAATATGCTGTTTTAGTCGGCGGCATAACTAAAGTTGCACTTACCAAAATTGATGTATTTGACACTTTTGATGAGATTAAAATCTGCACTGCTTACAAAGACTGTAGAAATGATAAGGTGTATACGACTTATCCTACAGATGTATTTATTCATAAGTATTTAGAACCTATCTATGAAACAGTGCCCGGCTGGAAAACTCCAATCAGCAGCATTAGAAAATATGAAGATTTGCCGGAGAATGCAAAAAAATACATTGAAAAAGTAGAAGATTTAATCGGAGCCCCGATAGGAATTATAAGCGTCGGTCCTGATAGAGAGCAGACAATATTCAGATAAAAAAATAACCGGATTGTAAATCCGGTTATTTTTTATTTTATAATTTTTCAGGGTTTCTCAAAGGAATTAATCTGTCTAAGTCAGAGTTAACACTGAAGTAGAATCTTGCGGTGTTTTCATTATAATCTCTTCCGAGAGGGAAACCTACACCAACCTGTGCTGTAAGCCAGTCTGTAAAGTTTACGTATGTACCAAAACCTACAGAATGCAAGAACTGTTGAGGATAGTTATAAATACCTCCGTTTTCACCTAACCAGCCCCAATCATAGAATACTGCAAGTTTCACTCTTTCATCTACCTTTGGAAGAATTCTATCGAGGAATGGAACAGGGAATCTATATTCAACAGTACCGGTCACACCGTAATCACCGATTAATTCAGCCGGCTGGTAACCTCTTAATGTATAAGGCCCGCCCATCTGCATTTGTTCAGCTGCAAACAATTTATTTGGAGAGTACTGACCGTTTACTCTTACAATACCCATACTTCTGCCGAATAGTCTTTGAACACGGGTAGCACCTGCTGTAACTTTAAAGAATGTAGTGTCCTGTATTGCGCCGTGGCCGTCACCGCCCATACCAAAGTCAACGCCTAAATTTCCTAACCAACGTCCGTAGTTATCATCAGTCATACCATATAATCCGGAACGCCATACATTCAAGTTATAATTTGATAATCTTAAAGGATTGCCTGCAATATTTGCTGATGTATTTGCATTTACATAGTCATAACCTGTATAGAATATCAAATCTGATTTAGCAGTTTGTATAATAGGCTGCGTTAATTTAAAGAAATAGCTTTGTGCGTTACCTTTGACATTTAAGTTTTTGTAAGGCCCGCCCAGTCTAACATGAGAGTCTGAAAAATCGAAAGACAATCTTGTTCCATATGAAGATACCGGTAATGAGTATCCAGCCATCCAGCCTGTTGCACCGGATGAAAGAATAGTACCGCCGTAGATTTTATCACCTAAACCTGTAAGGTTGTCCATACCTACAAGGAATGAAACTCTTTGAGAGCCGGTATAAGAACGGCCGTAGTCATCATAGGAGAAATTAAGATTAACAGGGAATCTATCTCTTACATTCAAGGTGATTGTAGTGTTCTCATCGCCTTCTGCCTGTCTTTCAACTTCAGTCTGCACTTGAACATAATCTTCCTTGTTAATTTCTTTCATTGCTCTTTGAAGGTTTTTAGCATTGAACACATCACCTTCTCTAAGCCCTGCTTTACCCATAATAATGTGGCGCAAGTACCATTCTCTGGTCCATTTTTCGCCTTCAATATTCATTTCGCCGACTTTACTTTCAACAATTCTTATTGTCGCAACCCCATCAACAATTCTCTGAGGAGGAACTGTTGCATAAGATGTAAGGTAGCCTTTTGCTCTATAATAATTTGTTACTTTCTGACATACTTCCAGCAGTTCATCAAAGAAAACATCTTCTCCTAGAACTTCAAGACCTAGTTTTTCTAGTTCTTCTGAAGGTATTTTTGTATTACCTTCAAAATTTATTTTTTGAAGTAAAAAGTGAGGATTGTATAATACACCCTCTCTAGCTTGATTTTCTTCTATTGAAGCATCATAAATCTGTTCATCTTTACTTACATCATCAAATGACTGAATATAACTTCTATCAATTTGATAATGGTTAATATTTTGCAATTCAGTAGTATTATATGCTCCGGGGTTATATCCGCCGAGTTCTGATTGAACTTGAGCCGGCAAAACTGTTCCAGCCATAGGGTCTGCAAATGCCTTATTTACAGACAAAAGGCATAAAACGGTGAGCAAATAGCTTATTTGTTTCTTCATAATTTCCGTATTCCTAAGTTAGATTATTGGGTTGTAATATTAGTACACCTGACATTATATTTTAATTAAAAACCCAAAACAAATTTTATTGCCAGTTTGTAACAAAATATTAACGTAACATTATATATTTTAACTCGTTTATGAATTTTTGTAAAGATATTAGCGTATGAAAGTTATAAATAAGTCTAATGGTGGAATTATATAATTAGCAGCTAAAAGGAGTTCTAAATTGGTAGCAGCCGTTCAAGCAATACATTCAGCCTATTCTGATCCTGAGTATTTAAGAATACTTCAGGAGTTAATGAAACTTGGAATTGCTCCGAGCGGGAATAAAAGTATTGACAAAACGAAGCTTGAACAGGCGAAGGCAGAATTAATTCAAAAAATTCAAACAAGACAGGAGGAAGAACAAAAGCAGAATTTGCAGGTTCAGCCTCTTGAGGCTGCTCAAGATACCCAAAGAGCACAGCTTGAAGAACTAAGACCCGGAGCAACAACTGTTGCAGAGTTAAACAAACTATATTTTGGATTATAAAAAGAGCTCTGATATTTTCAGAGCTCTTCCGGTTATTTTTTTGTTATAAAATCTAAAACCCCGTTTATAAATGTAAGCGGGTGAACAGGGCACCCTGGTATGTACAAATCTATCGGATATTTTTCCAAAAATTCTCTATTTAGTTTAGAAGAATTTTGGAAAACACCGCCAGAAATTGCGCAAGCTCCTGCCAGTATTACTATTTTAGGGTCAGGAGTAGATTTATAGCAGTCTTCAAGAGCATAAGCCATATTCTCTGAAATAGGTCCTGTTATTACAATTCCATCAGCGTGACGAGGAGAAGCTACAAAATCAATACCAAACCTTCCCATATCAAAGTTGCAGTTTGAGCACGCGTTTAATTCCATTTCACATCCGTTGCATCCTGCAGCTGAAACCTGTCTGAGCTTTAATGATTTTGAAAAAACTCGTCGAATCTCTTTTCTTGCTGTTATTGCAGCTTTTTCGAATTCTTCCGGCGTCATATTTTCTGTAATAACAAGTTTATTTCTGTCTGTTGACGACAATTTATAATAGTTGCTGAATTGTACAGACTGACATTTACAAGCACCGCAAAGCGTACATTTGCCCATATCAATAGACAAAGGATTGGCTTTCAATGCACCTGTAGGGCAGACACTTTCGTCAACATCACCGCATTGTTTTAAGATTGGGAAACCTCTAAATTGACTGCGCATTGGCGCATTTGGAATATCCGGTATGAATTGATTTCCCTGAAAATATTTTAATTTAATTATATCAAACATTTTTATCTTCCTTTTTATAAATCATTACCACAATATGACAAGTTAAAACTCTTGTTACAGAGCGGGAAGTCAGAAACTCCATTATTTCTCACAGCCATTGCAAGCATATACCAATTGTTGAATGATGGATCTTTCATCTTGTATCTTAAAAGTTCACCATTAGCACCTGTTAAAGCAATATGAACAATCTCGCCTCTCCATCCTTCAGTCATTGAAATAGCAAAAGCATTTGGAGCAAGAGTTTTGTTTGGATTTGTTAAAATCTGCTCATTTCTGAACTCCTTAAGCTTGTCTAAAAGTTTTTTAACAATCTGCATAGATTGTTTAATCTCTTTATAGCGGAGCTTAAATCTTGAATGCACATCACCTGTTGCTTTAAAAGGTTTAACAACATCAAGAGAGGTATACCATTTATCGTTAAAATCAAATCTTGTATCAATATCAACCCCTGATGAACGCGCTGCCATACCTACTGCGCCGAGAGCCTGTGCTGTTTCTGTTGATACAACACCGGTTCTTTCCATTCTTGATATACAGGAAGGAGTTTTCAGCATAACTTTTGTAGTTCTGTCAACAGTTTTTGCAACACCGTCAAGCATATCTATAATCTTTTTAGACAAAGCCTCATCAATATCGAAGTTTACACCGCCGACATTAATTAACCCTCTGCCAAAACGGCTTCCGGAAATTTCAAGCATTGTATTAATAACAAGAGTTCTTGTTATACCAAAAATTGAAGCCCCCATTAAATAAGCCATATCTCCGGCAATTGCTCCCATATCACCGATATGTATTGCAATTCTCTCCATTTCCAGAGCTACACGCCTAATTATTTGAGCCTTTGACGAAACTTGCGTATCCGATAAAGTTTCCATTGCCTGAGAATATGCCATATTATAACCAATTACGGAATCACCGCAAACAGATTCTGCAAGTCGGTTGTTATATCCTTTACCTTTTAAGAAAAGTTCTTCCACTCCTCTATGCTGGTAGCCGAGCATAATCTCCAAATCATACACTTTTTCACCCTGACACATAAATCTGAAGTGTCCCGGTTCAATTACACCTGCGTGAATTGGTCCTACAGCAACCTGATGGATATCTTCTCCCTCCATTTCAAAAAACGGGTAAGCATCCTGATTGTTTCGAACCGGTTTCAGCCAGGGGTGATTAAGAGGTTCTATTCCAAACTCTTCATAGAACTCTCTTTCAAAGATATGAAATGCCGGAAATTTCTGAGTAAACGATTCATATGATTTTACATCCGGTGTAAATAGAGATGATGTCACATAAAGTTTACCTATCTTATCATCAGCCATAACAACGTATAGTCTTACATTATTAAATTCTTGTTTTCCGAAGAAACCAACTACACGCATTTTCATTTTTTCAACATCAGCTTTTATCTCTTCGATTGAAATTGTCGGAATATCAAAAGCATTTATTTTCTTATTGTTTTCAGTTATTATCCAATTCATAGTTACCTTCTTTTTAAAAAATGTCTACGTGCGCAGCACTAAAAACCTTTTACAGCAAAAATTATCATTTTTATAAGCCCTTGCGGCATATAAATACCGATAACAAATGCTAATATAAGCATTATTATTTGAGGAGCATACATTGTCCAAGAAAGTTTTTTATTCTCGGCTTCCGCAGAATGCTCGTTTTTACCGGATGAAAATGCCATTTTGATAACAGCCTTTCCAAGTCCAAAAAGAATAATTGTTAACAGTAGTAAGAATAATGCGCATAAAACATAATGTTCTTTTAAAAACATTGTCTTAACCATTAAAAATTCGCTTATGAACAGTACAGACGGCGGGAATGCTGCAATACCAAGGAAAGAAGCAACCCACAACCAGCCAGTTTTTCTATCATGTTTCATAATTCCTGTTACAGATTTTATTTTCTTTGTTCCATAAAGTTCCAATATATTTCCGGAAGTAAGGAAGAAAGAAGCTTTAATCAGAGAATGTCCGATTAAATGAATCATAGCGGCAAGCATACCAACTCCGCCTAATGCAGTTCCTATAGCAAGAATACCCATATTTTCGATTGAAGAATAAGCCAGCATTCTTTTGTAATTATTTATATGATAAACAAATACAGCTGTTACAAACAATGAGATAAATCCCATTACAAGAAGCATAATCCTTGCGTAATCAGCACATCCAGCCAGAACCATTACTCTAAATACATTTACTATCATTAAAAATGCCGAGTTCAAAAGTGTTGCAGATAACAAAGCTGATATCGGCGAAGGTGCTTCGGCGTGTGCGTCGGGAAGCCAGAAATGCACCGGTGCAAGCCCCATTTTTGTACCAATACCAAACAGTATGAACACAAATGAAAGCTTTAACCAGAACTGATTAAACAAAGCTGCATTGTCATACAATTGGTTATAGAATAAAGAGTTTAAATTCCCTGTTGCAATTGTGAGAAGAATAATTCCTACAAAAGCAAGAGCAATACCAATTGAACAAATAAATACATATTTCCAAGCCGCTTCAATAGAATGCTTAGTTTTGTGGAAATATATCAAATATGCGCTGGCCAGTGTTGTACCTTCTATGAATACCCACGCAGCGCCAAGATTTGAGCTTAATATTGCACCGGTCATTGAAAATACAAAGAACAAAACCATATATGTATAATGTCTTAATTTTCTGGTTAAAGAACTGTCGTTTTTAAGATATCCATTATTATAAACAGCAACAGCCAGAAAAACAATTGACATAACCATTAAAAATATTTTATTTGTATCATCTACTGCAAAGAACTTGCAAGATTTTATCATTGGCAGGAAATCCCATCCCGTACAAAAAGCCAATGATACGATAAAATGCATAGCTGCATATATATTAATCATCAAATTATTTAAAAATTTGTTTTTAAATATAAACAGTATCAAACACGCAATTAGCGGAAATAATAAAATTAAATTAATCATTGTACTCGTAATCCTTCAAATCTGATAATTGTGAAACTTCCAAGTCGTCGAATTCATTATTAATCTCTTTGACAAGCATACCTAAAATGAATACGGCAATAAATATATCAAGCAATACGCCAAGGTTAACAATAATCGGCATTTCTTTAGCCACTGATAATGATAAAAGAAATATTCCGTTTTCCATTGTTATAAAACCAATTACATTTGATAAAACTTTATGTTTAATTGTAATCAGCCACAGGCTTATTATAATCATTGCGCTTGAAACACCAAAATACATTGGAGAAACAAGCTTAAATGCCGGAGTATTAATATTAGCAATCAAAAATCCTGCAAATAAAATTACGCTTGATATAACTAAACAGTAAAAGTGAGGAATATTTGCATCCGTATCTCTGTGCGCGTGAGTCTTTTTAACCACCTTTTTCAAAAATATCGGAATAACCAACGCTTTTACTATTAAAGTTTCTATAACAATAAATAAAAATCCGATTATATGAGGCATACTTGCCATAATAGATTCCAGTCCGGACGGTTCTTTAGCAATACCGGACAAGCATACAAAGAACAAGAGCCAGCCTTGAATAATAAGCATATTGACGTGAGCTGCCAAGCGGCTTGTTGAAGCTATGTATATCATTGATAAACCTAATAAAATTATAAATATATTTTCCATGATGTTTTTCCTATATACCTGTAGTTATAAATTCAACGATTTTCATTTACCCCTACCTCCTAGCCGCCGTAAACTCTATATGTTACCAGAGCTAATATAATTAACGCAGTGATTGACATAATAAATATAAACTCAAACACATGTGTCATTCTAAATCTTGCCATTGAAGATTCTACCGTACCGATTACGATAGAAAGAACAAATATAATAGCTAAGAAAGCAAGTAATGTTTCCCAGCCTCCGAGTGAAGCCGGAATTATAAGATTTGCAATCAATGCCTCAAAAATAAACATCTTAATTGCAGAAGCCCAGGTAATTAGTCCTAAATCTTTTCCAGAGTTGTCCAAAATCATAACTTCGTGAATCATAGTCAGCTCAAGGTGAGTAGTAGGATCATCAACCGGCACCCTGCACCCTTCAATGAGCAGCATTATAAACAGAGTTACCGCAGCTAGAATAATAATTAATATTCCATAACCGCCTGCATTTTGAAGAATGAGTTTGAAGCTTTCAAATGTATAGTTTTGAGTCAAGGCTGCAATAGAACCCAGGGCAATAAAGAATGCCGGCTCAACTATTGTAGAGAAACATGCTTCTCTAGAAGCCCCCATTCCTTCAAAACTGCTTCCTGTATCTAATGCTGAAAGCAGAGAAAAGAATTTGCCAAGTCCGAGAACATACGAAAATATTACAAATGCAAACGGAACATTAATTATAGGACTTCCGAAAGTCAATGGCACAAAGAGTGATGCAAAAATTACAGATGCAAACCCAACTACCGGCGCAAATTTAAATACCCAAGAAGTTGTTTCACTTATAACTGCCTGTTTCTTCATCAATCTTATAAAGTCCCATAGCGGCTGCCAGATGCTTACACCCTTTCTGCCTGCCCAGAAGGCTTTTGTTTTCTTGATTACACCAATCATCAAAAATGGTACAAACAAGAGTATTATTATATTTATACAAAAGATAGTCATTTCTAACCCCCAAAATAAATCATACCGATTATTGCCAATATCAGAAAGATTAAACCGAACAGAATGTACTGCTGGATATTACCATTCTGAATTCTCTCGAACTTGGTAAGAAATTTTTCATCCCACATTACAAGAGGTTTTACAATATAAGCTTCTTCTATGTCCTCTATTTCAAGTTCATAATAAGCTTCCTTAGGGAATAGTTCCTTGGGTTTCTTAATATGTGAAACTCTTTTGAATAAAGGTTTCAATGTTGAAATAAATAAATTTGCATAAGAAGAACCTGTGTATTGTACGTGGTTATTAAGCCTGTTGTATCCGCAGCCCCAGGTATTGCTAATTCTAGCTTTTCTGTTCACGATAAGTTTTACAATGAACATAACAGCTACAACTGCAAAGAATATTAAGAAGAACCAGCTGAAATCAGATAGAATCAAGCCGAATGTATTCTTAAATACTTCATCCAGAGCCGGATTAGCTGCATATTTATCAACATTAACCAACATTGATACAGGCCACATTACTATTGATATAAAGTACTGAGGGAACATTCCGATAAAGAATGCCAGAAAGGCAAGTATTACCATAGGAATAAGCATAACCCTCGGTACATCTTCATTTACATGTTCAACGCATTCAGTTCTAGGGTTACCAAGGAAAGTAATACCAGCTGCCTTTGTAAAGCACAACATTGCCATTGTACCAACCATACCCAGAGCAGCAATTGAAAGAATCAGCACCAGAAACAGGCTGATTTCTGAAGCAGGAATACCCATTATCATACCCGCATAAATTAGAAATTCACCAATAAATCCGTTAAACGGAGGTAATCCGCAGATTGCGATAGAACCAACAATAAATAATAGACCAGTATAAGGCATTTTTTTCATCAATCCGCCTAAAAGCTCCATATTTCTTGTATGAGTCTTTAAATAAACACTTCCTGCTGCAAAGAACATTAATTCCTTGAATATTGAGTGGTTTAATATATGGAGAATACCGCCGGCAAAGCCTAAAACAGCCACATAAGGATTTCCGTAAGTTAAGCCGAGCATACCAACACCGATACCAATACCGATAATGGCAATATTTTCAATACTTGAATATGCAAGAAGCCTTTTTAAATCCTGCTGTGTTACTGCGTACAAAACACCGTACAAAGCAGAAATAACAGCTATTGTTAATACTGTATAAGAAATCATTTTTGACGGCGTACCGACAAATAAAAGAAATCTCAAAATACCATAAATACCGGTTTTAATCATAACACCGGACATAATACCGGATACATGGCTCGGTGCAGCAGGGTGCGCATCCGGAAGCCAGTTATGAAACGGTACAAAACCTGCTTTGATGCCGAAGCCGACAAATGCAAGCAGGAATATTAGATTTGCCATTGAAGCATCATTATGCAGATAATAAGCATATGCTCCAAAATTCAAGCTGCTGGTTTTTATATTTAATAGAATAAATGCTGCCATAATAAATATGACTGATAAGTGCATGTAAACTAAATATTTAATACCGGCTTTCAAAACTTCTTTCTTTTCTCCTTCAAATATAACAAGGAAGAAAGAAGATAATGACATTATCTCCCAAACAATAAGGAAGAATAATGCATTTTGAACCGTAACAACCATAGTCATTGACGCGATTAACATCATTAAAAAGAAACAGTGTGATGAAACATTCATATCTTTATTAAGGTAAGGTTTCATATACCCGTTTGCATAAAGAACCCCGAGAAAGCTCATGATTGAAATTACAATCAAAAAGAAAGCTGTAAGGGGATCTATAATGAAATCTACATTTCCTGTAATAGGAGATAATTCAACAGTTTTGATAAGCGGAATACCTTTAATCAAAACTGCAACAGCCGGTAACATCATTGTCAGGGCTGATAAAAAAGAAAAAATAGAGCAAACTTTAAATTTCCATTGCTCTTTCACCACTATTGAAAGCAAAGCTCCAATAAGCAGCATTCCTAATGCTAAAAAATAAATTTCCATAACTACTTATATTCCCAAAATTGTAATTTTACCAAATACCGTTATATTGCTAACAAAATTTTATTTCAAGAGGGAATTTTAAAAATATTTTCCAATATAAAAATACTCGACATTTTATGTCTTTATAACAGATGTTTTACAAAAATTTACAGATTAAATTTTTATTAATGTATTTACGGGAAACTACTGTTGTAATATAATTATTATTAATAAGTTAATGAAAGAGTGAGAAGGTATGAAAGAACAAAAAATTGCAGTAATCGGAATGGGGATGTGGGGCAAAAATATTGTCCGTAATTTTTATAATCTTAATGTATTAGACACTGTTTGTGATTTAGATGAAGAATCTCTTAAAACAGTCCAGGAACAATTCCCAGGCGTTAATGTAACCAGAGATTTTAAAGATATTATTAATAATGAATCTATTACAGGAGTTGCCGTTGTAACTCCAAGCCACACACATTTCAAAATGGTAAAAGCTATGCTTGAAGCAGGTAAAAATGTCTACGTAGAAAAACCTATTTCTACAGTTGCAGAAGAAGCCAGAGTTTTAACCGAACTTGCCGAAGAAAAAGGACTTGTTCTTATGGTTGACCATCTGCTTTTATATCATCCTGCTGTAAACAGATTAAAAATGCTTATTGAAGAGGGTGTGCTGGGCGAATTAGTTTATGCTCAAAGTGATAGATTGAATGTTAATTATCATAAAAATGATAGAAGCGTTATGTGGGATTTGGCACCGCATGATGTTTCAATGATTGCTTATGTAACAGGTAAAAGCCCTGTAAAAGTGATTTCTGCAATCGGATGTTCTTCCGACAGAAATGACATCATGGACATCACTCATATCGGTGTTGAATTTGAAGGCGGTATGATTGCACATATTTCAGACAGCTGGATTACACCTCAAAAACATGTAACCCTGCTTGTTAGAGGTACAAAAGCAACTGCTATTTTTGATGATACAGCTCCAACTGACAAACTTAAAGTTTATGATAACTTCAAACCTGCTAATTCACAAAATTATGCACTTGATTATCTCGAAATCGAACCATTGAAACTTGCCTGCCAGCACTTTGTTAATTGCTGCGCTTCAGGTCAAAAAGCCCGCTCGGACGGTGCCAATGGCTATGCAGTTGTAAGCGTACTTGAAGAAGCAGAAAAAATTATGCTAGGCTCTAAAGTTGAAGATTTGAACAAAAAAGACTTTGCACTTTCCAGAATGAAGATTTGACGAGCTCATCCAGCCGGTAGTCTGTTCCAAAGGGAGACGGAGTAGGTAAAGTTTAAGCTGGTAGTTATACGGAATGTCTCCCGCCAAAAGGTTGAAAAAAATGGCTAATTTTATATCTATATTTAGAATATTCGTAATGTTCGCAGCAGTGTATCTAATATACTCCTGCCAGGGTAACACAGCTGCATATCTCTGGGCACTGGCTTTAACTATTATTGCTTTTGCTCTAGACGGTTTAGACGGTTATGTTGCAAGAAAATTTCATGAAGAATCAAAATTCGGTGCACTTCTTGATATTATGGGCGACAGAATTGTTGAAAACACATACTGGATTTTATTTGCTGTTATGGGATGGCTCAATATTTTATTCCCGTTGATTGCAATTACAAGAGGTTTTATTACAGATACAATAAGAAGTGCAGCAATGGAACAAGGTTTAACTCCTTTTGCAATGCAGGTTAACCCGGTATGCAAATTTATTACAGGTTCTAAGTTTATGAGAATAAGCTATGCTGTTGCAAAAGTTCTAGCATTTGTTTTAATTATTGCAGCTAAAATTCCGGTTTGTCCGAATAGAGAAATTATCTGGACAATTGGTTTCTGGGCAGCTGTATTTGCGATTGTATTCTGTGTGGTAAGAGGACTGCCGGTTGTAATAGAAGCTAAATATTTGTTTGAGAAAAAGAATGATTAATATTGTTTTATATGAACCGGAAATCCCGCAAAATACCGGAAATATTGCAAGATTATGCGCCTGTACAGGTGCATCTCTATATCTTGTTGGAAAACTTGGTTTTGCACTAACAGATAAATACACTAAACGTGCTGGAATGGATTACTGGGAAAGTGTAGATTTACATAAAGTTAATTCGATGGACGATTTATATAGCCAGTTTCCTGATGGAAGATTTTTCTACTTGACAACAAAATCAAAAAGGAAATATACAGATATTAAATTCCAAGACGGAGATTTTATTGTTTTTGGTCCTGAATCAAGAGGTCTTCCGCTGGAATATGTAACTCAAGAAAATGCAATTACAATACCGATGGTAGAAGGACAGCGCAGTTTAAACTTATCAAATTCTGTTGCAATAGTAGCTTATGAAATCATACGACAACTCAACTTATAAAATGCCAATCAGAGCACAAAATTCTAATAAAGGGACTTTTGGTAAAGTTTTGAATTTTGCCGGCTCTAAAAACTATATCGGCGCGGCATATTTATCGACGGTTTCAATCTTAAAATGCGGCGGCGGGTTTGCAGCTCTCGCAACGGAAAAAGATATAATACATTCTGTATCGGCTCTGCTTCCGGAGGCTGTTTATCTTTCAACACAAGAAGGCTTAAGGTCAATAAAAGATTGTTCTGTCGTTTTAATTGGCTGCGGTTTGGGTAAAAATAAAACATTATTTAAAAAAGTAATAAAACACACATCTTCTCCAATTGTTATTGATGCTGACGGTCTGAATATTCTTGCTGAAACAGACATTAAACTACCGGAAGAAACGATTATCACGCCGCATCCACTTGAAGCAGCAAGGCTTTTAGGAATTAGTCTAGATGCAGTTCTGGCCGACTTAGATAATTCTGCTAAAAAATTAGTAGAGAAATATAATTGCACTGTTGTTCTAAAAACACACAGAACAATTATTACAGACAAAGAGAATTATTTTGTTAACCAGCATGGAAACTCGGCACTTGCAAAAGCAGGTTCTGGAGATGTACTTGCGGGAATTATTGCAGGCTTGTTAGCACAGAAGATACCGCTTTACGAAGCGGCAAGACTTGGAGTTTACCTCCACTCGCGCACCGGTGAAATAGCTTCGGAAGAACTTACAGAATACTCTGTCCTTGCATCAGAACTTCCAAAATACTTGCCATTAGCCATAAAAGAATTATTATGATTCAAATTTAATACGTCCTGTTTGATTAATAACAACAGGTTCATTCAAATGCTTAATATATTCGCATGCCAGAAAATCTTTGTTAAATGGATAATTTATACATTCTTCTTTTGGTGCCAAAATATCAAAATCAGCTCCATCAAACATCATAAATGAATCCATTGCTACTTTATAAAATTTATCATCACTTGGATTATCAACATCTATTTTGATTTCATTACCGTCTTTATCAATAATGCTCATGCCTGTTAAAATTCCTTTTTCAGGATTTACAGAATATGTCATACCCGAAACAGCCATCAATCCAGGTTTATTCCCCTGAGTTCTGTAAGTATCTTCAATTGCATGCTTAAAGAAGTCAACAAGTTTTCTTTCCGAAACATCTGCTACGGAAACTCTGTCTTCAAAAGGAGCAATATCTTTAATATCACGGGAATCAATTACACCTGGCTGGAAAAAACTCCTTGTTCCGCTGTTATTCCAAATCGCAATATCTGTGGCTAATTCCGCGCGCATGGCATCGCACATGAAATTTGCATGAGCATTTTCTTCAATCAATGTAGTTGGAGGAGGCGTAACTGATTTAATGTATCCGACTTCTTCCGGCTGTCCTAAAATTTCATTAATTATATACTGGTTAATCATATTTTTCTGGAAGAGTCTTGTTTCACCCAAATTATTCTGTATCTTTGTAATCACTCCGTCTTTGTCAAAAGTAAGATTAAGTCTGCCAAAATAATTTCCGTTTTTTCCGGCTTCTGTTATAACAACAGGTTCTCCTGTCAGAGAATAGAGGAGATTTTCTCCTTCTTTAACATCTTTTATTAACTCATGTGTATGACCGCCAATAATAACATCTATTCCTTGTGTCTTTTGTGCAACTATTTTATCTGTTTGATTTCCCATATGCGACAACAGGAATATTTTGTTCACCCCTTGTTCTTTTAGTTCTTGAACTTGCTCCTGAATATCTTCTATAGTATCGTCTAAATCTTCAACAGAACAATCCATATGGTATGATGGATGAGTAACCCTTGCTGTTAAATCAATTGGAGCAGCGCCTATTAAACCTATTTTTTCCCCTTTCACCTCTATAATTGAAGATTTTTTTATAAACTTATTTAACTCTATATGTTCCTGCTCTTCAACATCATCCGGATCTTGAGTTTCTATAGGAGATTGTTTTAGATTAACTGCAAAATAATCTCCATTGAATCCATTAATCGTATCTACAAAATCTTTTTGCTTTGTATCAAGTTCATGATTTCCCAGGGCAGAGCCGGAAATGCCTGCCAAATTCATGAATTTCATTACAGCTCTGTTTACAGCTTTGTTCTTTTCATCTCCGATGTCGTTATCACCGGCAGAAAGTTTTAAATCACCTTTGATACCTGATAAAATTCTTGTCATATTATTTGTCTGCCCGTGAAGATCATTCACATAACCAACAGACATTTCAAATACATCTTTTTCAGGAGTCTTTTCAAGGTTATTATGTTTAGATGTATCCTGAGATTTTCTAAATGTAAATGTATATGGGTTGATATTAGATAATGCTACTTTTATATTCATATTTTCCTGCTTTTTGAATATTAAAACTTCTAAAAATAAATTTTGCTTTTAATCTTCTTCATGTACAAACTTAATTCTGCCAACTTGATTAATCACAACAGGTTCATTCATTTCCTTTATATATTCACAAGTCAGCACATCTTTATCATATGGGAATTTCTCCACATAAACTTCTTCTGGAGCCAGAATATCGTAATCAGCCCCAGCTGACATCAAAAATTCATCAGTTACCACTTTGTACATTTTATCTTCACTAGGATTTTCTACATCAATTTTATGTTCTTTTCCTTCCTTATCTATGAAATTCATAGCAAGAAGCTCCCCTTCTTCAGGGTCAACTGTATAATTCAGACCAGAAACTGCTATCAGCCCAGGTTTGTGAGCCGAAGTTTCAAATGTCATATCTACAGCTTTCTTGAATGCATCTACCAGAGTTTTTTCAGAAACTTGAGCCGTTACGACATAATCTAAAAACGGTGCCATTTCTTTTACATCACGGGAATCAATCTCACCTTCATGGAAGAAGCTTCTGACCCCGCTATGGTGCCATAGTGCAATATCCGAATTTGTTTTTTCTCTCATTACATCACATACAAAATTTGCATGCGGATTTTCTTCTGCTAAATTTTTAGGCGGCGGTGGTGCCTGTTTTATATAACCTACTTTTTCCGGAACGCCTAAAATATTGTCAAATACATACTGGTTAATCATGTTTTTATGGAATAATCTTGTTTCACCTAAATTATTCTGAGCTTTAGTAATAACACCATTTTTATCAAAAGTCAGGTTTAGTTTTCCAAAATAATTTCCATCTCTACCTGCTTCTGTCATTATTATTGGCTCACCTGTTTTTGAATATAATAAATTTTCCCCTTCTTTAATATCTTTTATCAGTTCATGGGTGTGACCACCGACAATTACGTCGATTCCATCAATATTTTCAGCGACAAATTTATCTGCTTTATGCCCTAAGTGCGATACAAGAATAACTTTGTTTATATTTTGTTCTTTAAACTTATCAATCTCATTTTGAATTAGTTCTATTGTATCATCCAAGTCATCGACAGAACAATCTGTGTAATAATTAGGATGTGTTAAACGGCTCATCATATCAATTGGAGAAGCTCCGATTAAGCCGATTTTTTCTCCTTTAACTTCTACAACTGCAGATTTTGTGAGATGGTTCTTTAAATCTGCACGTCCATATTTTTGGATATCTTCAGGGTCTTGTTCTTCTAACGGAATTTGTTCAAAATTTATAGAAAGCATTAAGCCATTAAATCTATTTATAGCATCAATACAATCTTTCTGTGACATATCAATTTCGTGGTTACCTAATGCTGAGGCTTTTATGTCTGCAATGTTTAAAAATTTTGTTGTCGCTTGATGTATAGCATCATTCTTTTCATCACCAATGTCATTATCTCCGGCTGAAAGCTTCAAATCCCCCTTTATACCAGACAATATTCTCATCATGTTATTAGTTTGTCCGTGGGCATCGTTTACATATCCTATAGACATTTCAAAGGAGTCCATTTTAGGATTTCGCTCTAAATCTGAACCTTTTGGCTGGCTAATATTAGAATTACTTTTAAAGCGGACGTTGGCGATATTAAAATTAATTGGTTGGATATTGAAATTCATATATAAAACCTTCTACTCTACTATAGTAAGTCTTGTAAAAATTAAATTTGCTAAAAATTTTAAAAACTTTACAATAATTTACATAGATAGACATGTTAAAGCTTTTCTTATCACCTCCTCTGAATTTGAATGATCTTGAATAGTAGGCATAATTTTTTCAAGAACATCTTCTATCTCATTTTCTTCATACCCGAGAGAAAGTAATACAGCTTGCGTATCGTCAAAAGCCTGAGATTTTGGAAGTTTGCAGGAAGTTCTTGGCAGTTCCGTTTTCATCAATTTATCTTTAAGCTCAAGAATAATTTTTTGTGCCAGCTTTGGACCGACTCCTTTTGCTCTTGTAAGTTCCTTGAAATTTCCATCAATAACCAACGAAATTAAATCACAAGCATCAAACTCATTTAACAGTGCAATTGCCATTTTTGCACCAACACCGGATACAGATAAAAGTATCTGAAAAATATCTCTGGTTTCTTTATTAGAAAAACCATATAAAGACATTGCATCTTCTCTATGTGTTAATAACACATAGACCTTTTGCATTTCACTCTCATCAACTTTTGTACAGTTAAAATCAATCTCAGTAACTTCTAATAGATATCCTATACCCGAAACATCAATAGTTATAAAAGTCCCTTTAGAAGTTTTTCTTTTATCAGAAATAATCCCCTTAAAATAATCAAACATACCCCGCTCCTTTTATAAATAATTATATAACAAACAATCAAATCGAGATTCTCCTTTACAATCGGCGGAGTAGATGGGCATCACTGCTACAAAATTATTTTACCCCCTTTACAATAAATTTTGTTTTGTGTAGTATAGATTTGTTACCAATTAAATATCTTTGGAGGAGTGCCAGAGCGGTTGATTGGAGCGGTCTTGAAAACCGTCGTACGTGCGAGCGTACCGTGGGTTCGAATCCCACCTCCTCCTCCATTTTGAAAGAGCCTGAAAAGGCTCTTTTTTAGAGCGTTTTAGCCCATTATTAAATCGTGAAAATTGCTCAATTTTGCCATTTAGGGGGCTGTTTGGGGGCTGTAAAAGACAAATGTTGATTTTATTGGATTTTAGAAAATCTAGCCCTTTGCCATGCGTACAAATATTCTAGTGCAAAATTTTAATAAATATGCGTTATTATTAATAAATTTTAAAAATAGACAAGTTCAAAACCCTCTCATACCAACCGAAGTCAAGGATTTGGGAGCAAAATTTTTTAAACATCTCTATAATAAATTTGTTAGAAAAATCGGAGGCAAAAAATGTTCCTGACAGAAGATGAATTTATTATTCTTAGTGCAATAAAAATCGGCTTAAATAATACAGAAATAAAAGAAAAATTTGGCATTGAACTAATCAAAAACGATTCAAGACTTAATGCTTTATATCAAAAATATGGTGCGAGCAGTATGGACGAACTTTTACAAATTACCGATTTGAAGAAAGTTGAAATTCTGCCAAAAGGAAAAATTCCATATTACCAGTATGAAGGTTCAGAACTTGTCCATAAAATCAAAATCTGCAAAAATGATGCAATTAATCTGATTAAATTTTTTAAAAATGTATCAGATAACACAAAAGAATATGAACTAATTTATCGAAAGAACTCTAATGGCTTTAAAATAGAAATTAAAAATTAATATCCGCCCATCAAGCCATATAAAAACATTTCTCCAAGAAAAGAAGCACTAGAAGCATTACTTCTATAGTAATAATAATCTTTTGCTTGTTCTCTTTCCTCGCTATCCAGACTAATGATTTTTGGAGCGAAAATTGTTACTTGTCCATTTAGTAAATCTTTAGTCATCACAAAATCTTTTAATTGGGCATTCTCTATTGAAAGACTGGTTTCCACATTTTTACCAACCTCTAAGGAAATATCCTCAAATTTGAATTCGCGTTTTATAGATTTATCGTTGGTTTCACATTCTAATTTTATACCCTCAACCGTTCCACCGCTTGCTTCTACCTGCCATTCCTCTATAATTTCGTCTGCTCTTAAATCAATTTTTATAATATTGTACTTTGAATTATAATTTGCTTTGACAGAAACTTCGGTATCACCAAACAAATAACTTCCGTTATATGGAAACTTACAGATTTCTCTATAAGCAATAAAGCAAATTGTAATGAGAACAATTAATATTACCAAAAATACTTGCCAAGTTTTAATTTTTTTAGATTGCGAAGGGTTTATTTCTTGCTCTTGATTTCCACTTTCATGGGTATTTGTTTCAAAGTCGGACATATATTAGCTCCTTAAATTTTTGGAAAAGTAACATTTTTAAGCTTTTCGGATGTTTCTTTATGATTCTTTTGATACTTAATAGCTTGTTTTTCACTAGGTAACAATAAATCACTCGGTTTGTAATGCCTGTTATCTATCCCAAAAGTCATTAATTTTTGTGCATCTTCATAGCTTACACCATATTCAACCCTCAATTTATAAACAACTTTGAATAAATCACAAAGGTCGATAGATGAATAAATTATTTCGTTATAGCTCCGTTTTTTTGTTTTATAAATATCCTCCCTTTGAGCTGTTGCAATTACGTTTTCAAGTTGAGAATTTTCAGGATAAGGGTCATAAACAACATCTTTATAAGTTGCAATTCCACGACCGATAGTTTCAATTCTTTCCCCGTTTATAACTAAATAGTCATCACCGTTTTTATCTTCCTGCAAGGATATTTTTTCACCTTTTGGAGCTGATACAGTAACCTGTTTTATAATGATTGATTTATTAGCCTGTCTTTGTTGTTCTTGCTTTTGCTGTTGCTTTTTATATTCATCAAATTGTTGTTGCATATTACAAGAATGTTCTATTTTTTCTATAAGAGTGTAAATGTAATTTTTTGCACTCATTGGAGACATTACTTCTGTATAACAGTAACCGCCGTAACAGGCTTCTGTGTCGACAAAACCATTAGGCATTGTCTGTCTTGTATATGTACCGACAACCTTTCCTTTTGCATAAAATGTTGTCAAGTTTCCTATAGTTTTATATGTAATATTAACATCTGCTAATACAGAACTCTGTATAATAAAAACTAGAATTCCTAGTATTAGAAAATTTATTTTTAAGGATTTAATAATAGACCTCCTGCACATTCAAGTAAATCAATCAGACCTTTTTGCACGGTTTGAGAAAATTTAGACGGAACTTTATCTATAGAAACACCCAATTCTTCTGCTCTTAGAAAATTTTTATATAATTTTATTGTTTCTTTAACATACTTTTCAATCTTCTTTTCATCCTGAACATTACTTGGAATTAATACGATTTCTCTTAATTTAATACTGCCATGTGGAATATTTGGAAAATATCCTGATATACTTACAACATTTCGAAATTCTTTTGGTTCTTCAAAATAAGGATTATCTGTATTTGAGTAATCCCTAATAGCAACGGCAGCAACACAAATATTATGTTCAGAATCATATAATAAAGGACTTTTTAATTTTTTATAGGCAGCAGCATTTAATACACCGCTATAAATATTGCAGGAAATAAAATTTTTATCAGCAGTTTTTGGAATAATCACTTTAGGAAAGACATCATTCGTTATTTCTTCCTTATATGCTATACCTGTAAATTCCGTGTCAAAAGTTTTAATTTGAATATCTTTACCTATATTATCAGCCCAACTATCATAAAAAGCTTGAATCGTTGCACTTGATGACTGCCGTATTGGAGTTGATTTTTGTTTTGGAAAATATGCAGGTGCTGGAGCTGTCCAATCAATCGCAAAGCATAAAGGAGCAGATAAAACCAAACATATCATTACAAAAATGTTAAATATTAGTTTTTTCACCATTTACCTCCCAACTTTTTTACTTTCTTTAAATCATTGAATTTAACCTCATCAGTAATACTGGCTCTAGGGTGATACACAGGAAGGAGTTTTATTTCTGCATAATCAACACAAGTGCCATGTACTGTTTTCATAGGCACGTTAATTTTAAAAAGCCTTTTAGCTGTATTTCCGCAAAGTATAATTATTTTAGGTTTAACGACCTCTATTTGTGCATTGAGATATTTCACACAAGCTTCTATTTCCTGTTTTTTTGGCTTTCTGTCTTTATTATTTTTTACAGGTCTGCATTTTACAACATTACAGAAATAAATATCTTGGTCAGGATTGAAACCTGCTTTAGAAAGTAAATCATTTAATTGCTGTCCTGACTTACCAACGAAAGGTTTACCGATTTCATTTTCTAACTTTCCAGGAGCTTCACCAATTAACATAATTTTTGCGTTTTCATTACCCTTTGAAACCACTGATTTTATCCTGTTTTTACATAAATTACACGCTTTGCAGACCTCTATCTCTTTAGCAATTTTATTAAGTTTATCTTTTTTGCTTACTGCCATTTGTTGCTCCCTTACATACTACACGCCATAAAAAGCAAAGTTTTTTAGTTTTGCAGAATTTATACACTCTATTATCAGAAATTAAAAGCTCTTTGTCAAGTTATAAAGAGTTTTTAGTTTCGTTATTTTAAGAGAATTAATAGATTATTATAAGAGCAATGAGGGCAAAATGGAAAATAACATAGATATCAAGAAACTTTTAGGCAAACGAATCAAAGAACTCCGTCAGCGAAAAAACTTAACACAGGAACAACTTGCTGAGATGATTGATGTCGGTGAGAGAAATTTAAGCAAGATTGAATGCGGAAATAACTTTGTTACAGCTGAAACGCTTTCAAAAATTATAACTGCCCTTGAAGTCGAACCAACAGAACTTTTTAACTTCAAACATCTTGATGAAAAAGAAGAACTAAAAAAGGAATTAATGGAAGCCATCAGAACTGAACAAGTTGATATTAAGCTGATGTATCAGTTTTATAAAAGTATAAAATAGTTATTTAAAATTTTATCATGTAACCCTCAAAAATTTTTAAATAAATTTTGTTTAAAAAATTTTTAGCTTAAGTCTTATTTTTATATATATTGTCTAAAATTTTTTTAGAATTTTTAGTTTGGATTTGTTTATTTTCAGAGTTTTCTTTATCATTTAATACTTGCTTTAGCTCTTCTAACTTATCATGTAAAATTTGTTTATTTAAGCTGTTTAATTTTTCTAACGGGAAAATGTCACTACCTAAATTCAATTTTCCGGCTTTTGCTATCAATTCAACTTCCACAAGTTCCCCGTTTGTAGGTTTATACCCCGCAGGTAAACGATTCTCATAGTCATTATGAAGATAATCATACAATGCACTGAGTAAAGGCTGTACTAAACCACTTTCAAAAACCTCATTTAATACGCATATTTCTTTTTCATATTTATTTGTTTTTACAAGATTATTTAAAATATCTAAAGTTTTATCAGACAAACCATATTTTTCCCATACACCATTATATTGTTCTTTTTTATTTTCTGTATCACCCATTAAATAATTATATGATACATTATAGTGTTTATGATAAAGGTATAAATCTAATATGGTCACTTCTGCAGTATAATTCTCTAATCGTGATATTTTTGAGGTATCATACCTATCTTCTATTTTTGCAGAAAATAATGTTGCTAATTTTTGCATAGATGTACTTTTATATGAAGTTTTATTCCCATTTGGTCGACTTGTTTCATCATCACATCTTAAATCATAACAACGCTTTCCAAAGATTTGTCTTAATAATTGATGTAGCTTGTTTGGTTCTTTCTTTTTCATATTTTTATTCTAGCATATTTTTGCATTAATACAATAATATTTTTAATTATTGCATTTTTACTCATTAGTTTCTAATTTTGCTCACTTCTTTCTTGGCTTTTGTAAAGTGATATTTGTTACAACTCAGCATATATAAAGAAAGGAGGCTAAATGCAAAGAGAAATTGTAATTCCTGAAATGAAAACCATTTCAGAGGCTTCAGAAATTACAGGGCTTACCAAGTATCACATACGAAAACTTGTCCTACAAGGGAAAGTCAAGTTTGTCCGCTCTGGGGGCAAGTACCTTTTAAATATGGACAGCTTAATTAATTATCTGAATAATGGTGACAATGCCAAAGTAACAGTTAGTAACAGTAGTAGAAAAATAAAAGGAGGTCTTTATGACTAAAGAAGAAAAAAGATACCCAATACAATTTGATAGCAAAGGGTACAACGAAAAACCAAAAGGCAAAGAAATCGGAGGGATTAAAATCCGTACACAAAGCAGTGAACCTAAACTTTTAACGCTGAGAGAAATTGCCAACCTAATTCAAACAGGTCATTCATTCAGCCCTGGGATTTTGGAAGGTGGATGCAGTGCAATTCATTGGACACAACAGCAATTATTTCCTGTTGATGTAGATAATGAAGATGTAAATTCGCCAATATTAACTATTGAAAAAGCCTTAGATATTTGCAAAGAGTGCAGAATTTCTCCTGTAATTTATTACAAAAGTTTCTCACACACAGAGGAAAAACCGAAATTTAGGCTTATTTTCGCAATGCGTAAGCCCGTTGAAATGGAAGAAAGAAGGGAATTTTTGGCAGACACCTTTCCAACATTATTTCCTCAATCAGACACATCCTGCGTAAATGCCGACAGGATTTACTTTGGAACAAATAAGGAGGTAAATATATATGACAATTAGTTTTGGTAAAATGCTTGGCTTGCACAACCCGCAAGCCAAGAAATATCCTAATGACTTAAACGATTTAAAAATAAATTTTGACTATAACTCGTTCTATCGTGAAAGGTGCGGTAAAATCCGTTATGAAAATCAAAAATCTATAATGTTTCTAAATTGCCCTATATGTGGGCATGAAGAATGCTTTGTTGTCTATAAAGCTACTGGTCATTGGCATTGTTTTGGACAGCATGGTAATTGTGGCGGGAGTGTAATCGACTTCCTGATACGAACAGAAAACATGACCTTAAAAGCAGCAATAAACCACTTTAAGCATGAACTTTGCGGAATTCCAAAAAGCAAAAATCAAAAAGAAGAAGTCTATTGTCTTCAAAAATTTGAACCCATATCGTCTTCTGAGCTTATAAATCTGAACCTGCCACCGCTTTATTGGACAGTAGATAATTTATTACCGCAGGGTTTGGGTCTTTTAGCCTCACCTCCTAAATTCGGCAAAAGTTGGTTTGGGTTGGGTTTAAGTATTCGTGTTGCACAGGGTAAAGACTTTTTAGGATTCAAGACACACCAATCAAGAGTTTTATACCTGACATTAGAAGATAGCAAGCGTAGGATTATAAAACGATTAAAAAAGGTACTTGGTGATGAAAAAATTCCAGAAGATATTGATTTTGCAGTAAATGCCAATTCTATTAACCATGGATTAATTGATGACTTAGAAAATTATTTAAAAGAACACTCTGATACAAAACTGATAATTATTGATACACTTCAAATGGTTAGAATAGGTTCCGCCAAAAATGAAAATGCTTATACTGCTGAGTACAGAGACTTGAGTATATTAAAAAAATTTGCTGATAAGCATAATATCTGTATTTTAGTTATTCATCATTTGAGGAAACAAAAAGATAATGATATTTATAACCGAATATCAGGAACTAACGCAATTACAGGCGCCTGTGACACAATATTCGTAATTGAAAAAGAAAATAGATACGCAAATGATGCACAGTTACATATTACAGGCAGAGATGTCGAACAAGATGATTTGTATCTGCAATTTAACCAATCTAATTGTGAGTGGATATCTAAAGGCAATGCAGAAATTCAGCGTTTAAAGAAGGAAAGAACAGAATATAGTAATGACCCAATAATAAAGGCTTTACGAAAACTGTTAGATACTGTAGAAACAGATAAATTTCAATGTTCTGCTAAAGAGCTATTGTCTGAATTTGAAAAGCGTTGCGGTATCAACTTAGATGAAACACCTGAAACGATAGGTAAGCGGCTGCGTAAATATAAAGGCTTAATGCTTGAACTCGACGGTATTATTTACAATCCGCCACCGCCACACGGCAGTAATGGAACAAGATTACACAAATTTGAGAAAAGCGTGCCACCTGATGAATGGGCAAAAATAGATGCAATGTTCAACTAAATATACCCGATACTACTGATACTTAAAACACACTTAGTATCGGTAGTATCAGTAATATCGGTAATATTCAAGTATCTATTTTGGCTCATCACTTGCGGGGCAAACGAATTTAAGAAAATGAAGGTAAGAAACAGGCAAATCAGTAATAATAAAGAATAGAGGTAATAATGGCGTACTATGAGCAGAAATCAAAAAATTCATATAAAATAGTCGTATCAATGGGGTATGACTCAAACGGCAAACACAGACGAGTGTCAAAAACCGTTAAACTTCCTGAAAATATGTCTGAAAGCAAACGGCAAAAAGAACTTAATACTCTATGCGTATTATTCCAACAAGAAGTAGAAAACGGCTTGTACTTGGATGGCGGTAAAATTACATTTGGAGAATTTGCTGCAAAATGGCTTACTGATTATGCAGAGAAAAACTTGGCACCGACTACTCTAGTGTCATACAAAATTATACTTAACAGGATATTACCTGCTTTAGGGCATATTACACTTAGTAAGCTACAACCTCATAATCTAATACAATTCTATAATAGTCTTGATGAAGAGGGGGCAAGGCTTGACGGCAGGTTTACCCCTACCAAAGCCCTGATAAAATATCTTGAACCACTGACAATTTCTCACATAATTAAGACTACAGGCATATCATCTAAAACTTGCAGAAGGTTGAAAACAGGCATGGCAACAAATTACAGCACAGCTCAAAAGCTTTGTAATTGCTATAAACTAGACTTCAACAGAATGTTTAAAGGTAATTCAGAAAAGAAATTGACCAGAAAAACAATCCGCAATCATCATATAGTTATTCACTCAATATTATCCACTGCTGTTGACTGGAACATCTTACTAAATAATCCTGCTGAAAGAGCCAAACCGCAAAAAGTAACCAAGTCCAAGGCTAAGTATTACAATGATGAACAGGTGGCAGATATGCTCCAATGCTTAAAAATAGAGCCTCTAATGTATATGACTATGATTTATCTTGCAATAGATATCGGATTGAGAGAGGGTGAGCTAACTGGCTTGAAGTGGGAAGATATAAATTTTGACACCTGTGAAATTAACATCAACAAACAGCGACACTATATTACAGGCTACGGCAATATTGAAGGTAAACCGAAAACTGATGCAGGAGTAAGAACTGTTACAGCCTCCAAAACGGTAATATCTCTATTGAAGGAATACAAAAAGCAACAGAATGAGAACAGACTTAAGTTTGGTACCGCTTGGCAAAACGGTAAATATGTATTCCTGCACGAGGACGGCAGTCCGATAAGTACACAGTTGCCGTATAAGTGGTTTACAAAATTCTTAAATCGTCATAACCTGCCAAAGATAACATTTCACCAACTCCGCCATACAAACGCAAGCCTGTTGATTTCATCAGGTGAAGACATTGTAACTGTAAGCGGTCGACTTGGACATGCAGATAAAAATGTAACCCTTAACACTTACTCGCACATAATCAAATCCAAAGAAGCACAGGTGGCTAATAAGATGGATGAGTTTTATGCAGGGTTAAATCTAAAAAATGTTATATATAATACAACAGCTTAAAAGCTATTTTGAAAATTCTTTTTCTTGTAATTTCATTTTTTCAAAATTAATATTTTTAAATACAGGCATTAACTGTAAATAATAAAAATAATAATAATCTTTGTTAATTTTATTTGTAATAATTTTGGTAGCTTCGTCCATTTTATCTATCAGAACATATGCAGCGGCTTTTTCAACAGAATCATCTTTATGGTTAAAAATATGCTCCAAATTTGATTTTGTGATAGTTTTATTTAAATTTTTCTTTGCCAAATTATAATTAATTCTTAAAATATCATTATTAATATCAACATTATTATTTTGAGTTTGATTATCAAATAATTTTTGGCAAGTATTATAAATTTCATCATACATTTCTAATTTTAAGAAACTATATGTTAAAGTGATATAATCACTTGTCAATTTTTCACTTTCTTCAAAATCTTTATATATAATATCAAAATATTTACTGTTATCTTTGATTAATAATGCTTCTTTATATGCATTAATATTTGCAAGTATTTTAGAATCTGGTTCATTATCTACAATTCTGCAAATTTTATCATATTCTTTATTATATAATAGATAATCTAAGTAATTTATATAATATTTTTTACGCCATTTATTTTTTGTTATAATTAAACTTTTATCGATATTTTCAAGAACTTTTATAGATTCGTTTAAATTATGAAAATTCGACAACATAACCTCTGCTTTTTGTATCTGATATGCAATATTAAATTTATTATCTAAATCATATTTGTTAAAAATATTTTTTAATTCATCATCATACTTTAATTTTGACATCTTACGAATATATTCCTGTAAATATAACTCATTACGTTCATACAAAGAATTTCCATTATAATATTCTTCAAATAAGGATTTGAATTGCTCTATTATAAATTCTTTGTTTGAGTTATTTTTCGCTTCTTGATATAAAAGTTCTATTTTTGCATCATATATAGCAATGGAGTAGTAATCTTTTTGTACCAAATCTTGTATTATTTGATTACAAGTTTCTGATATTTTATTCTGTTTATCCTCCGAAGTATAATGTTTTATAAAATTTAATTTATCAATGTATGCATCATTAGTAGAAATTGGTTGTAGATTTATAGAACGATTATAATCATCAACTATAGATTTATATAAATTTGGATTATGATTAATAAGAGAAGTTTTTGCCTCTGCTAAAAAGTTAATAATATCTATATTATTACAGTCTAAGCTTAATGCTTTTTCAAGTATCTGTACTTTTTCAGAATCAATTGGTACAATGCCAGCCTTTTGTATTAACAACGGTATATTTGAATCTTTCTTATGCTCTTCATTATATTTTATTAACTCATCAATCAAATTTAAAGCACGATTACGCTGTTTTAATTTTAAATAACATTGAATTTTTAATTTGACATATCTATTGTATTGATATGATGATAAAATTTTTTCATTAACCTTTATATCAATAGTTTCTATTGCTTTATCATATTCTTTATTTTTAATCAATTCATATATTTGTACTTCTTCAGGAGTTTTTAAATCCTCAACTGCATTATCCTTTGTTATTTTAAAATTATCTTTTGTTAAACTTAAATCTTTTTCTATTTCATAATTATTGGAATCAGTAAAAGGAGCTGATGATAGACATTCATTTATATCGTTTAGAATATATGTATCATTCGAAAATTTTTCTTTTTGTTCAATAAAAAACTTTTGACGACTTGTAAGTTTAGATTGGTGCATATCTCCTAGAGAAATAGTTTCTTTTTCGAGTACTAAATGTGTTAATTTCGCACAAAAAGAATCAAAATTATCTATCAAAATATAATAAACTTTTTTAGTATCTAATAATTTTTTTAATTTAGGACTTAATTTTTCCTTATGAAAGTCTTCTTTTTTAATGCACCAATAAATACCATTATTTAAATAATCTGACTTCGCAACTAATTCAAGTAAGACATCCATAATTGAATTATCAAAACCTGCATACCCTAATACAATAAGTCCATAATTTTTTAAAAATTCCTCAAACTTATTTTTCATATTGTCATTTAAATTTTGAGTTTCATCTTCTGTTGACTGTAATGTATTAAAAAGAAAATCGCCATGTAATTTTATAATTTTTGTTCTTCTAGATGTAATACTGATATTCTTAACAGAAGAGTCATGAGGACAAACAATCGGTCGTTTTTTACTATAAGCAAATGCTTGCTCAAGCAAATCATCAAAATTGGTTGTAAAAAATGTTTCAATTTCACCATTTTCTGCTAATTTATTAAGATAATGATACCCTATAGATGGCTCTTTATCATTTACTTCTAGTTCAATAAAATTTCTTCTTTGATTTGGTAGGTCATAAATTTTGCCAAAAAAAGAACTATATTCATTCTCAGGTTTGTACCATGTAAAGCGTTCTTTTAATAATGCTTTTTTTTCATCTAATGTTGCACTATCAGAGTTATCAGCAATTTTTTTATAAAATAAATCTCGCCAACCATTAACTAAATCCTGACCTGTTCTAATTCCAGATGATTTTGATGCACCTGCACCTAATAACATGCAATACAAGGATTGTTTTTCATCGGTTTTGTTTCTCATAAACAATGCAAGTTCTTCAATAGTTCTTTCTTTTTCTTTGAGATTTTCCATATATCCCTCATAAATCACTTTATTTCTATCATTTTAACATTAATATTATTGCAAAAGGAATAAATATAAATTTTTATTAAGATAGCATTAATATAAAATGTTACTTTTTATTGGACTAAAAAAGGGGGCTATTTGGGGGCTGAAGCGACGAAAAGCCCCCGAAAATTATTTAAAATTACGAAAGGTAAGAACAGCTCAAATTAAACAAGAGTAAAGATTTGGGTACATTATTACAAATTATAAAAAGTTTTTTAGGTGTTCGAATCCCACCTCCTCCTCCATTTTGAAAGAGCCTAAAAAGGCTCTTTTTTAGTGCGTTTTGGACACCTTGATATTTACGGGAATATACATCCCATATCCCTCTTGGGGACTACGTGGGGACTGGGAATTATTTGACAAAAAATATTTTATTTTTGCTATAATATAGTCACTAACTAGGAGTAGGATATGTGTGAACCAACAGAATTAACTTTAACATTTGATTTAAGAACTATTGAACACTTAGGCATCCAAATGTAAAAACATTGCTACCAGTTCTTGCAGAAATGATTTCTAATGCTTATGATGCAGATGCAACCTTTGTTAATATTCAATTAAATGAAAATGAAAATAATAAGCAAATAATTATCACAGACGATGGTTGTGGAATGTCTTTTAGTGAAATTAATAATTCATTTTTAGTTATTGGCAGAAATAGAAGAAAAAATAATTCAGGAAATAATGGTTTAACAAATAAGGGGAGGAAAGTTACTGGCAGAAAAGGCTTAGGGAAGTTGGCAACGTTTGGTATTGCTACGCATATAGAAATTCAAACTGTAAAAGACGGAAAAGAAAACATTTTTGCAATGGATTTAAATGATATACTAGACGAAAAAAATAACGGAACGTATAAGCCACAAATTATAAAATATAATGAAGATGTTACTTGTGAATCAGGAACTAAAATTGTTCTTAGTGGAATAAACGAAAAAATCCCATAGATATTTTTGATTTAAAAGCAAGTATTGCCAAAAGATTTGCCTTTGATGTTTCAGATTTTGTTATAAATATTTCTAACGAATCTAATGAAACAGTAACGATTACAAATGATACAAAATGGGAGTATATAAATTCGCAATTCGAATGGATTTTTTGCAATGAACATTGTAACGAAGATTCTTTTCTAAAAGAGAATAAAATTACTGGGAAAATTGTTACAATAAAAACTCCATTACAGAGGATCAAAGGGGGATATTTTTATATATTAGTAAACTCAAATGAATTTTATGGCATAAAAACAACAACTTCTCTCACTTATAATGCATAATTATATTTAATCTTTATCCATATATAAATAAAGATCCCGAAAAACTACCGACAAAGTTTGATGAAGAGGTTTTACAAAAGAATTTAGAAACTATTAAAGCTATCATTAAGCATATTGATAATCCGACAGTTCTTTGTGCTTGGGGTGCAGGTATTGAAAGGAAAAAGTACCTAATCAAGAACTTAGAAGAAATATACACTTGTTTTCCTGCAAATACCGTATGGAAAAGAATTGACAAGAGTAAATTTAACCATCCACAACACCCTCTTTATGCTAAAGAAAATACTAAACTTCAAGATTTTGATATTAAAAAATATTTAAATAAGATTATGTCCAAATGATACAATAATCCTGCAAATCCTTGATAACTTTTGCTTTCCACTCGATTAATGTTAGTAGAACAGAAAGGTCGGCGATATGGAAACAGAAGTTTTAGAGTCACACAATCAGGAACAAGGGTTCTGGGAAACAACCAGGTTGGATTATGAAGAAGAGGAAACTCAGAAGAGGAGGAATCTTGCGTTTGAAACGCTCTTGCTTCTTTCCGGCAAAGATGCAGAAGAAATCAGAGAATTTCTGGACAGCAGAATTGGCAGACACATTGCAGACGATTGTTTTGATAAAGACGTTAAGCAGGTAATAATGCAGAATTACTACGCCTGGTACGAAGCACATTTATTTGGTGATAGCGGAAAATGTATTACAGCTAAAGACAAAAGTTCATTCGGAGCTAAAATAACTAACCAGATTACAGGCGAAGTCGATGTTTTGCTCTACACTTTTAAGAATCCGAACCGTATTTATCAAGACTATGCAATGTGCAGCAATCGGGATAAAAAGATTTATTATATCGGGATACAGTACATTAAATAACTTGTACTATGCAATCATTTAAAGTAATCTTTTTACCTTTTGTCAACTTATTTACAACAAAAAACGAATTGCCATTTTGAGCTAATATTACTACATCTTTAATATCTGCATTTATATCCATCCTTGATTCGGTTGTAGATTCTGACAAATGTTTAAAAACTTTGTATTCTATTTGAGGATTACAAATTGTTGGAAACCGTTTCTGCACAATCTTATTTTTAAAATCTTTGAGAGATAGCTTTCTAATTTTTAATTTTGTAGCGTTAAATAACGCTAAAATACTGTGTAATACTAATTTAAACTCTTTTGGATAACCTATTCTTTCGGCGCCAGGTTTAAAATAGCGATTACAACGTTTATTTTTCCTGTTAGAAATTACCGCATTATTCTTGCCGCATATTGGACAGTCATTATCAATGTTTTTCACTTGTCATCACTCCTTGTAGTATTTATTTACCACAACTTATCCGTTTTTATAGTAAAAGCGGATAAGCATAGTAGTACACCTTCTAAACCTTAGTAATAGTCGGATTTTAGGATTTTAAGTCTCCTTTAAATTATTACGAAGGGACTTTCGCCTTCGTAGATTAATTAAGGAGAACAACGATGTTCAAATTAGAAAAACACGTACAGATTCCCGAGATGGGAACAAAAATGGCAGAAATTCTGCGGCACTTTACTGAAAACGGAAGATCAAATTTCGCAATGATTAATCTTTCGGAGATTATTATCCCGAATAATCTGAGCGAAAAACATTCTAAAAATCAGTTGAACAAGCTTATTCAGGCAATTTTAAAGTTTGGGTTTTCAATTCCGATTATCATTGACGAACGGAATTGCTTAATCTCCGGTTATCTGAGAATCCTTGCAGCTAAAGAGCTGGGAATGACTCAAATTCCGGTAATTATTCTTCGAAACATATCCGAAACCGAAGCCAATGCAATCAGATTACTAACAGGCTGGCAGAAGATTCAGAATAGGATTATCCGGTTGTAAAGTCTAAAATTGACAAGCTTTTAGAACTTAATTATGAGCTTGAAGAAATAGGATTTGATGCAATTGATTACGACGAAATCTTGCATTTTGAGAACGATGAAAGTTCGACTCACGAAAAAGATAAAGAGGATGAATCCTGGTTAGATGCGAACATTCCGTCAATTGTTAAGCTCGGAGATTTATACCGTCTCGGAGATCATTTTCTGTACTGTGGAGATTCTTTGTGTGAGAAATCATACCTAATCGTGATGCAAGGCGAAACCGCACATATTGTTGTTACAGATCCGCCGTATAATTGTAAGATTAAGGGCTTTGTTTGCAAAACTAACCACAAAAAATTTGCAATGGCTTCCGGTGAAATGAGCAACGAACAGTTTGCAGATTTTCTTAATACAGCAATGAAAAACCTTGAAAAATTCTCTGCTCCGGGGTGTCTAGCCTATTATTTCATTGACTGGCGTGGAATTAATACATTACTTTCAGAAGGTAAGAAAGTGTATCCGGAACTAATGAATATCCCGTTTTGGAACAAAGGTGTTGGTGGTCAAGGCGCCCTTTTTCGTTCACAACATGAACTAATTCCGGTTTTTAAGAAAGCATCAGAATAACATTAAGCTCGGAAAATATGGGCGTTACAGGACAAATGTACTTGATTATCCCGGAATAAGAGCTACAAACCCAGAATCTTTGGAGCTGCTAAAACTACATCCAACAGTTAAGAGTGTTGCTTTGATACACGATTTATTGCTAGATACATCCTCTAAAAACGATATCGTGCTCGATTGTTTCCGTGGTAGCGGTTCAACCTTAATTGCAGCAGAGAGGTGTAAGCGCAGAGCTCGGCTTATTGAGTTAGAGCCGCGATATTGCGATGTGATTATCTGGCGCTGGCAGAAGAAAACCGGTAAAACCGCTAAATTAATCAAAAATTACAACAAAGAAAACAAAGGGGATAGTAATGGATCAGAAGATTAGTGAAATAGTAGAAAAATATAACGAGGCTAAGGCGGGTTATAAAACCCCGCCTAAAGATACCAGGTTCAAGAAAGGACAGGCTGGAAATCCTCTGGTCGCAAGAAAAAGCCTATTCCTAAGTCTTTACACGAAGCTATAATACTTGAGCTGGCTGATTCAGTTACAATAAAAGAAAATGGCAAGGCTATTAAAATGCCAAAATACGAGCTTCTTGGAAAAGCCATCGTTAACGATGCTATCAAAAATGAAAAAGGCTATT